>Ga0169931_10013840_pt1 | contig 10974 bp, 7 predicted proteins | sample Kivu_15m_20L_FD_129675 | JGI IMG/M metagenome (GOLD analysis project Ga0169931, IMG submission 129675) | Freshwater microbial communities from Lake Kivu, Western Province, Rwanda to study Microbial Dark Matter (Phase II) - Kivu_15m_20L... | ecosystem: Environmental > Aquatic > Freshwater > Lake ... | reverse complement strand
GCCGGTAGCATCTAGAAACCAACCCGAACCGGGCAAATCCGCGTAATGCTCTGGACTCCACTGCGGTTTTCACTGCGATTGCAAGACGAGTTAATTCTCGCGTTGGGAAATGTTGGCTGGCAGCGGTTCTCGTTTCGCTGAACAGTGGCTGGGGTGTTTCATGTTTCCACCGGCGGCTAGCGCCTTGCCGCTCATGTTTCCACCGGCGGCTAGCGCCTAGCCGGGGCTAAACGAAAGAACGAAAGAACGAATATTCCTGTCGCTTATTCCGTGTACCAGCAGCGGATGAACTGGTGCCAGTGGCTGGGGTCTTCGCCACTGATGCCGAGCGATGCGTCGGCGGTTCCTTGCTCGTAACGGCTCCAGATATTTGGCAGGACAACCGTTTCGATGCTCAGTAGTTTGACTTGATGCGACTCCAGCCACTGGTTGGCGGCTTCCAGAGCAGCGTCGAGCGATTCATATTCACCGGGCTTGAGGAAGCCTGGAGGCGAAACTTGTTGCGGGACGAAATCGCGATACTTAAGCATGGGGGTCAGGCTTTGGGCTGGGCAGGTTTGTAAAGTCCCTGATTGAGCAGATAAACTTCCACGGCGCGGGGCACCAGATAGCGAATGCTTTGTCCTGCGGCGACTCGGCGTCGCAAGTCGGTGCTGCTGATTTCGATCTGCCGAGCCGTAATGGCATGTTGCTCGATGAGCTTGAATCGTTCCGGAGTCGCGAATGCTCGCAGGTTATCCAGTGGGGCGACAAAGCCCGGGCGCTGATAGACCAGCGGCAATGCGAGCTTGCAGATTTCCGCTGGCTCGCGCCAGCGACTGAAATCTGCGAGGGAGTCGCCGCCGATGATCAGAAACCACTCGTTCTCCGGATGCTCGGTTTGCAGTTGTTTGAGTGTGTCGACAGTGTAGCTGACTCCGCCGCGATCCAGTTCGCACTCCTCGATGCGAAACGCGTCGTGGCCGGCAAGTCCAATCTGCAGCATTTCCAGCCGCTGGCGATTGGTGGCGACGGGGCCGTGCTGTTTCAGCGGCGAGGTGGCCGCGGGTACAAACCAGACTTGGTCCAGTCCAGCTTGTTCGCGACACTGTTCCGCTAGAATGAGGTGTCCCAAATGGAGAGGGTCAAAAGAGCCGCCAAACAGACCGATGCGCATGGAAGTGTTGCAGTGCCTTTCTATAGTGGGGAGTTCGCTTCCATCCTAACGAAGCCGCGGGGCTGTTGTTCAGTGGGGATAGTCGAAGTCAAATCCCGTGAAGTTTCACGGGCCCCGAAGATTACCGCCGAGTTGAGATAAACCAGCCAGATGTCGCAGCAGAGTCGATTATTTGATACCGAGCCAGAGCCATGGCAACTCGACGACCAAGGCGACTGGATTGCTGCGCGCGTGGTTTTCAGCGAACCGCCGCATGGTCCGTACGACTATCTCGTGCCGGGGGAGATGGAGCAGTCGCTGCACGTCGGCGCGCGGGTTCGCGTGCCGCTGGGCCGCGGCGGGCGCACAATGATTGGCTGGTGCATCGAAAAGATCGGAATCCATCATCCACTTCGCGGGGAAGTCAACTTTGCCAAGCTGAAACCGATTCTCGAAGTGGTCGATCCGGTACCGCTGCTGCGGCCCGGACTGTTGCCGCTGGCTGAATGGATCAGCGATTACTATCTCTGCCCGTTGGGAGGCGTGATCGAGACTGTCGTGCCGACGGGCGTGCGCGAGCAGGCAGGCAGCCGCGAGTTGTTCTTCTGGCATATCGTCTCGGAGCATGAACATTCATGGCAGAGTCTCAAGCTGACAGACCTGCAGCGACGAATTCTTGAAACGCTGCAGCAAACCGGCGAGGCGATGACCGCCAAGGAATTGACTGAAGCGACCGGATGCTCAGGGGCGACGATGGCTGGGCTGAAGCGACGGGGCGTGCTGGAGCGAACCACGCGACGCGTCGTCTCGCGGTCACACGCACTCGCCTCCGAAGGTAAATCAACTAACTTGCAGCTGAACTCGGAACAGCAGGCGGCTTTGAATGAAATCGAGGCCGCGGTCGAGGCGGGGCGACACGAGACGTTTTTGATGCTGGGAATTACTGGCAGCGGCAAGACCGAGGTTTATATCCGGGCGATTCAAAAGGTCGTTGCCCATGGACGCCAAGCGATCGTCCTCGTGCCGGAAATCAGTTTGACGCCGCAAACCAGGCAACGTTTCCGCTCGCGATTCGAGCGGGTCGCGGTCCTCCACAGCCATCTGACGGCGGCGGAGCGAAGTTGGCACTGGAATCAGATTGCCGAGGGGCAGGTTGACGTTGTCATCGGCGCGCGCAGCGCGATCTTCGCTCCGACCCCGCGATTGGGACTGATCGTGATCGATGAAGAGCACGATGGTTCGTTCAAGCAAGACAAAGCGCCGCGTTATCACGCGCGCGAGGTTGCCCAGTGGAGAGCGGCTCACGAAAAGGCTCAGCTGATTCTCGGCAGCGCGACGCCGGCGCTGGAAAGTTATCAGCGGGCCAAGCGGGGCGAGTATCGCTTGCTCAGCTTGCACAATCGCGTGCTCAATCTGCCGCTCCCCGATGTTGCGACGATCGATATGCGTTTGGACTTTGCTCAAGGTCGGCAGTTGACGGCGATCAGTCAGAAGTTGAAGCAGGAAATTCGCCGCGCTTTGGATGAAGGTGGGCAGGTGATTCTGCTGCTCAACCGCCGAGGCTTTGCTACTCGCGTGCAGTGTCCGGGTTGCGGCGAGGCGATTTACTGCCCGGATTGCTCGATTCCAATGACGCACCACAAAGATGGCGCGAAGCTGGCCTGTCATTACTGTGACTTTGAGCAGCCGCAGCCAGATCGCTGTCCAAAGTGTGGTTTCGAGGCGATCCGTTTTTCTGGGCTCGGCACGCAGCGGCTAGAGCAGATCATCAAGGCTCTCTTTCCCGATGTGCCGCTGGCGCGGATGGACACCGACACGATGAAGAAGCCGGGGAGTCACGAAGAGGCTCTTTCGAAATTCCGCAGCGGAGAGACGCGGATCTTGCTGGGCACGCAGATGATCGCCAAGGGGCTCGACTTTCCGAACGTGACGCTGGTTGGTGTCGTGAACGCCGACTCGGCTTTGCACTTTCCCGACTTTCGGGCTGGCGAGCGGACGTTTGGGCTGGTGACGCAGGTGGCGGGACGCTCAGGCCGCGGGGCGAAGGGCGGGCGGGTCTTGGTGCAGACTTTTTCGCCGGATCATCCGGCGATTATGGCGGCGACGCGACACGACTACGAAGGTTTTGCCCGCTACGAGTTGCCGATTCGCGAGAGCACTTGGTATCCGCCGTTCGGCAACTTGGCTCGGATCGTCACCCGGAGCGAGTCGGAGATGGCTGCGAATGAGTTCGCGCATCAGCTTTCGGAGCGGCTGGAGCGGACGATCAAGGAGTTGGGAGTGCGAGCTCGCGTGGTGGGCCCCGCGCCGGCACCGGTGACCAAGCTGCGCGGAAAGTTCCGCTTTCATCTTTTGCTCAGCGCGCCGCTGGAACAGCCGCTGCAGCCGATCATTCGCAAGGCGACCGAAGGTTGTGAGCCACCCGAGGAAGTGCAGTGGATTGTCGATATCGACCCGCAGGATTTGTTGTAGAGCGCTGAGTTGCTGGGGCCTTCACGTCGTTTTTTGACCCACCCCCCAACCCCCTCCCTGCCGGCCTCCGTACCTTGGTGTGTTCCGCACTTGGCAGAGAGGGGGAGAAAAATGGTTCAACGGTCGTTACCCAGGGTGGCGCGGCCGGGCCCGCTTCGCGGTCACCGTCCGCTCTACCCTGGGCTGGAGGCTGAAAGGCCGTTGGCCTGAAGAGCCGTGTCGAGAAGGAGCGCGACACGGAGGATGCTTTCGGCGACCACGCCCAGCGAGAGTTAGTTGCCCATCGCGCTCGCGGTGCTGGAGATTGAGGAATCCGTTCGCAGTCGAGCGAAATCCGACTGTTATCGACCGAGGGCCTGTTTATAGGCTTGGACCGCGAGTTCGTCGCAGCGGTCGTTTTCGGGGTGGCCGCTATGTCCGGCGACACGCGTGTATTTCACAACGTGCAGCGCGAGAAGTTCGTCCAGACGAACCCAGAGATCGACATTGGAGACCGGGACGAGTTTGTTTTTCTCTTTTCGCTTCCAGTCTTGCCGTTTCCACTTCGGCATCCACTCGCTAATCCCTTTGCCCACATAAACGCTGTCGGTAAACAGCTCGATGTGACAAGACCGCTTCAGGAGAGCAAGTCCTTCGATGACGGCTTGTAGTTCCATCCGATTGTTGGTCGTTTCGGCTTCGTAGCCTGAGCGTTCCGTCTCTTTACCCGTCGGAACGTGACGCAAGATCAGGCCCCAACCGCCAGGTCCGGGATTCCCCGTGCACGCGCCGTCGGTGAAGAGATGAATTTCGATTGGGCCAGCCATGAATCTTGCAGGGGTTGAGTGAAGGGAGTCAGTTCCGCGAGGCCATGTTATCGCTCGACGGAGGCTGAGGAGCAAGGTTAGTTCGGGCGAAGTCGACTCGGTTTGGTTTAGCGAACTCATCGACCGAAGTCAGCGGCTCGCTTGGGAATCGTGTCTCGCAGGCAACTTCCCAAGGCAGCCGCACGGTAAAGGTGCTCCCCTTGCCGACTTCGCTTTCCAATCCGATCGTACCACCCATCAAGATGCAGAGCTCGCGGCTGATCGAAAGTCCCAGCCCGGTTCCGGTGACTTCGCGAGTCAGCGCGTTGCCGCCGAGCGCGGTCGTTCCTTGGCGGAATTTCTCAAAGATGATTTGCTGTTCGCTTTCTGGAATACCAACGCCGGTATCCATGACCGAGAGCACCAGTGTGTCTGGGTCTTCGCGATTGACCGAAACGCGAATACGCCCGCCCTCGGGCGTGAATTTGATCGCGTTGCTAAGAAGATTGGTCAGAATCTGGCGAACCTTGACCTTGTCCAGCGTCGCGTCTGGCAATTCGGGCTGAATCTCAACCTGTAATTGAATACTTTTGTCTTCGGCCGATTTGCGGACCATGTCGCAGAGTTCGGCAACCAAGCCCTGAATCGGGAAGCTGGAGAGATTTAAGTCCATCCGTCCGGCTTCGAGCTTGGCCAAATCGAGAATGTCGTTGATCAAATCGAGCAGCAGTCGGCCTGATTTGTGAATATTCCCGGCGAAACGCTTTTCTTTGTCAGTCAGATTCTTCGCGCCTTCGAGGAGTTCCGAGAAGCCGATGATGCTGTTTAGTGGCGTGCGGAGTTCGTGGCTCATGTTCGCCAGGAACTCGCTCTTGATCTCGTTCAGTTGGTGCAGCTTGACGTTCAACTGGGCCTGCTCATCAACTTTGCGGTCGAGGTCGGCGTTGGCTTCTTGGAGTTGGTGCTGGGAGTCGATCAGGTGGCGAAGCATCCGATTGAATGAGCGGCTGAGTTCCTGAAATTCGTCGCCAGTCGCGAGGTCGCTCCGCACTTCGAGGTTACCTTGAGCAACTTCTTCCGCCACATCCCGCAGATGCTTGACTGGTTTCACGATCACGTAGCGGACGATCAGATAGAGGGCGAGCATCGAGAGAAACGCCGTCACGATGGCGACGGCGAGCAAGATGGCTCGCGAGCGATTGATCGCGCTCTTGGCCAGTTTGTAGGGAAGCTTGATCCGGACAAACATGACGCCGACTTCTTCTGCGAGCTTCAATCGGGCATCGTTCTCGTCAGCAGGTTTCTGGTCGGCGGTCCCGGAGGCCAACGCTGGCGCGGCTTCGGTCGTCTCAGCTGGCGCCGCCGCGAGCGCCGTCGCTTCGGCTCGCGGTTTTACGAAATGACATTCGCAGCAGACGGGCTCGAAGAAGACGGGCTCGTAGTAGGCGTACTTGTTGTCGGGGAGGAAGCGATCGGGAAAGAGTTTGTTGGTCGCGTTGTCGTTCGGCGTTTTGGGTAAAGCAGGAGCGGCCGGTTCGGGGCGCATTTCGATCGCGTTGCGATCGTATTCGAGTTGCTGCTGGCGATACATTTCGTTCAGCCCTTGGAGGAGTTCGCGCTCGAACGGCTCGTTGATCACCTTCGAGGCAATTTGCCAGCGTTCGTTCCGATTGTCGAATGTGAGGACATCGAATTCGTAATCGGGCGCGCTGGCCAGCAGCGGAATGAACTTCTGGTAAAGCTCTTTTTGGTGTTCGGGTCGAGCGACGTCGTCGGTGAAGCGGACCTCTTCGAAATGCTTGCGGAGCTTGTGGAGTTCGGATAGTTCGCTGGCTCGCTTCCGGTTGTTCTCCCGGAATTGATCTTCTGTCAAACGGTTGACCGAGAGAAAGGAGCCGGCGATCAGGGCGAGCAAGCTGACGCCGAAGAGAAAGCGGATCTTGCGCTCCAGACTCGTCTCACCGAGGACGCGTTTAATGGAGCGGTAAGACATGGGTAAGTAGCCTGCGGCAAAAGGCGAAGCAAAGACCCGTCCGGGGGACGCGGTGCAGCCTGAATTTTAGAACGCCGAGCGGAAACCAGCCAGATCAGTGGGGCGGGCAAACGGCTCTGATTTGGCCATGCGCGTGGCTTTCCTCAGCCGCCGGGCGGTGGCTTGCAGATCCGGCGGGGCGTCTTCTAAATTGAAACACTGGTGGTTGACGCCAGGGAATGGAGGCTGCGGCTTGTGCGGCCTGATGTCAACTGTGTCGCCAATTCCCTGGGAGTCTCTCGAAATCGTGTCCACTTCACCTTCGCAAGTATTGCTGACCCCGGTCGACCGCCTTCCCGGCGTCGGGACGCCGCTGGCTCGACTCTTCGAGCGACTCGGTCTGCGCACCGCTTCGGACTTGCTCTTTAATTTTCCTCGTCGCTACGAAGACTTTACCGAGGTGACCGAGATTGCTCACTTGCAATCCGGCGTCCTCTCCAGCATTGTCGGATTGGTGCGCGAAGTAGAGCAGCGCGTGACCGGAAACGGAAAGCATGTCTTCTATGCCCTGCTCGAGCAGAATCGGCACTATGTCCGGGCGATCTGGTTCAATCAACAGTTTCTGGTCGACCGGATCAAGTTCGGTCAGTTCATTCACCTCCGCGGCACCGCCAAGGAGCAGGGCGGGCGGATGGAAATGGTCCAGCCGCATTACAAAGTGCTCGAGCCGGGAGAGACGGGGGTCGAGAAGAAACTGCTGCCGATTTATCCACTGACGGAAGGACTGAAGCAGCGGCAATTGCGGCAAGTCACCGAGCGGGTGATTGCGGACTACGCGAGCTTGGTTGAAGAGGCGCTGCCGGATCCGGTCCGCGAAGAGTTGGCGCTGTATCCAATTCGCGAGGCGATTGAGCAGGTGCATTTCCCGGCAAATGCGGCGACGGCTGAGGAGGCGCGGCGGCGGTTGGTCGTGCAGGAACTGCTCGTGCTGCAACTCGCTCTGGCGATGCGCAGGTATCAACATGCTCAGGGGCACACCGCCCTGCCCTTGCCGTTGACCGGAAAGATTCGCGATCGGATTCTCGGCCGGATGCCGTTTGAACTGACCGAGTACCAGCAGCAAGCGTTTGCCGAAATCGCGGCCGACATGGACCGCGCGGTGCCAATGAACCGACTGCTGCATGGCGATGTGGGAAGCGGTAAGACGGCCGTTGCGCTTTGTGCGATCTTATTGGCCGTTGCGCATGGTGCTCAAGCTGCATTGATGGCGCCGACCGAAATTCTGGCCCGGCAGCATGACCGGACGATTCGCGAAATCCTGCGGAACAGCCGAGTCCGGATCGCACTCTGGACGGGGTCCACAGCCCATCGTCAAAGTCTGGGCGAGAAAATCGCCGCTGGTGAAATCGACATCGTGATCGGGACGCAGGCAATCGTGCAGTCAGAATTGCAATTCGCCAAGCTCGGTCTGGTAGTGATCGATGAGCAGCACAAGTTTGGAGTCAAACAGCGCAGCAATATCAGGCAGTTGTCGACAACCGTGCCGCATTATCTGGTAATGACCGCGACACCGATTCCGCGGACGATTTCGATGACCGTGTTTGGCGACCTCGATGTTTCGGGACTGCGGCGTCCGGAGCGACTGCGGGCCCCTGTTCATACTTATCTGGGGACCGAAGCCAAACGCGAAAAGTGGTGGGAGTTTGTCGTCAAGAAACTGCGCGAGGGGCGGCAGGCTTATGTGGTTGCGCCGCGGGTTGAGACCGATGACGATGCGGCTGCGGCGAGCGCCGAGCGGCTGTACGAACGGCTCTCAAATGGCCCGCTGGCGGCGTTCAAGCTCGATCTACTGCATGGCCGGCAATCGGCGGAGGAGAAAGACGCGGCGCTCCGCGCGTTTGCAGCGGGGCATACGCAGGTGCTGGTGGCGACCAGCGTGGTCGAGGTCGGGATCGACGTCCCCAACGCGACGGTGATGACGATCGAGTCAGCCGAACGGTTTGGGCTTTCGCAGCTGCATCAGTTGCGGGGCCGTGTCAGTCGTGGGATTCATCCGGGGTTCGTCTGTTGCTTTTCTACGGCTGACAATCCAGAGGACAACGAGCGACTGAAAGCCTTTCGCGATACGGGCGATGGATTTGAGCTTGCGGAGATCGACTTGCGAATTCGCGGCCCGGGAAATCTTTTCTCGACTCAGCAAACCGGCTTCCCGCCACTGCGAATTGCCGACTTGGTCCGCGACGCGGGGTTGCTCCAGCAGATTCGCGACCTGGGAACGCGGATCATTGCTGCTGACCCGGAACTCAAAGCCGAAGAGCATGCGCGACTACGGCAACTGGTGATGGCGCGTTACGGGCAGTCGCTGCAGTTGGGCAACGTGGGGTAATGGCTCGAAGAGGGGAAACTCAGAGACACAGGGGACAGGGAGGATGAGAGAGGTAGCCCCCTGCCCTGAGCGGCAAGGCGCTAGCCGCCGGTGGAACCCTAGTACGCTCCCCAGACCCCTCGGGAGCGTTCAGCCCGTAGCCGCAGCTCAAAGCGGCGAGGCTTTGGCGCAGGCGAGGCGCAAGAGCGCTCACCATTAATCACGCCCGGCCACGGCCGACCTCGCGTCGGTGGAGCCGTGACTAGCCAGCTACAGTCGTGAACTAAATACAATGTCGCTCAACGCGTTAGGTCATACAGCGAAATCAGGGGCCCTAGCAGAACAGTCATGCTCCCACCGACACGAGGTCGGCGGTGAGGCGGAATTTTTTGAGTCCGCGTTTTAGCAGATGAGTCACGGCTCCACCGACGCGAGGTCGGAGGTGGCCCCCAAGGCGGCGAGTGGGGGTATTTAGATTTTGGGGCGTGACTGTCGCTGCTGGTGGGTGCGCACCGCGGTTGGGGTTAACGTGGGCACGCAATCTACTTCGCGGATGCGACCCACCCTACGCCTGCCCTGAGCGGCAAGGCGCTAGCCGCCGGTGGAACCCTAGTACGCTCTCCAGACCCCTCGGGAGCGTTTAGCCCGTAGCCGCAGCCCAAAGCCGCGAGGCTTTGGTGAGCAGACCTTTTTGAGCCCGCCTTTTAGCAGACGAATCCGCCCCCAAGGCGGTGATTGTTTGGCCCTGAGCAGAGCGTCTTGAGAGTCTGGGGTTTTCTCTTCGCTGCTGGTGGGTGCGCACCGCGGCTAGGGGGTTACTCGAGCGACCAATCTACTTCGCGGATGCGACCCACCCTACGACTATTGCGAAATTCCACTTTCCGAAATCCAAAGCTATCGCGCTCCGAGCGGGACTTGTTCGCCGACGGACCACTGGGTGGGGTTGGCCGGATCGCGGTTGACGCGGCGATAGAGCGTGTCGCGTTCGACGGGTTCGCGGCCGGCTTCGCGAATCAGGTGCTCAATCCGGTCGACCGAGAGGAGCTCGGGAGTTGTTGCGCCGGCGTCATGATAAATCAGCTCGTGGCGCACGGTGCCGTCGAGATCGTCGGCTCCATACGAGAGGGCTGTTTGAGCCGTACCGATTCCGAGCATGATCCAGTAAGCCTTGATGTGCGGGATGTTGTCGAGCATCAAGCGGCTGATCGCCATCGTTCGCAGGTCCATCAGCGCCGATGGCTTGGGGATGTGACTCAGGCCGGTATTCTCGGGATGGAAAGCGAGCGGAATGAAAGTCTGGAAGCCGCCGGTTTCATCTTGGAGCTCGCGCAAGCGAAGCAGGTGGTCGACCCGATGCAGCGGCTTTTCGACGTGGCCGTAGAGCATCGTGCAGTTTGACTTGATGCCGAGCCGATGGGCCGTGCGGTGGATGTTCAGCCAGTTGCTGCCGTCGGCTTTGTGTTCGCAGATTTGGTCGCGGACTTCGGGATGGAAAATTTCAGCGCCGCCGCCAGGAAGGCTGCCCAAGCCGGCATCGACCAGTTGCCGCAGGACCCACTCAGTCGACTCCTTGGTGAGGAATTCAAACCAGTTCAGTTCAACCGCGGTCCAGCCTTTAAGATGGAGCGTTGGGAAATTGTCATGCAACAGCTTGATCAGGTTCAGGTACCAGTCGAACTTTCGTTGGTGATGCAGCCCGCCGACGATGTGCATTTCGGTGCAACCGTTCTCGACGGCCTCGCGACCGCGCTCGAGCACCTGCTCGTCGCTCATGATGTAGCCCTTGGGGCTGCGGAGGTCGGATCGGAACGCGCAGAACACACAGCGGTAAACGCAGATGTTCGTGGCGTTGAGGTGGGTGTTGATGTTGTAGTAGCCGAAGTTGCCGTTGATCCGCTCGCGCACGAGGTTGGCCAGTTGCCCCAGGTCGTTGACTGGGATTTCCGGGTCGTACATCAGCAAGCCGTCGTCGAAACTGAGCCGCTCTCCGGCTTCGACCTTGTCGCGAATCGCTTTTAGTTTGGGATCAATCGTGGAGATCATGGCGAGCTAATTGGAGTAAAGGTTTGGGAAAGCGATCCATCATAAGGATGAACGATTTCGGCGACAGGGTGGTGAACGGGGTTTGAGGGCGGTGGGAAAGCGGGCGGAAGGGGCGGGAGACCGGAGGTCGGGGAATCGGCGGGGTCGGGAGACCCGCGCCGAGCGCTTTGGGGTCGGGAGACCCGCGCCGAGCGCTTTGGGG
>Ga0169931_10013839_pt1 | contig 10975 bp, 8 predicted proteins | sample Kivu_15m_20L_FD_129675 | JGI IMG/M metagenome (GOLD analysis project Ga0169931, IMG submission 129675) | Freshwater microbial communities from Lake Kivu, Western Province, Rwanda to study Microbial Dark Matter (Phase II) - Kivu_15m_20L... | ecosystem: Environmental > Aquatic > Freshwater > Lake ... | reverse complement strand
GAGAGGGGCCGCCGAACGCTTGCCGTTCCGCCGCGAGCTGGATCCATGAGGGCGCCGTCCGTGCGACGTGCTTCGGGCGAACATTCTTCGGGCGTGCGATCGCCGGCCGCGCACGCGCGGCGCCGCGACGTCGGGCGGCGGCTCGCCCTCGGGCTCGTCGCGGCGGCCGTCGCGGCGCACGGGCTTGGCGTCGCGTCGTCGGGTTTCGCCCAACAGCGGTCCCTCGGCCTCGACGTCTCCGCCTGGCAGGGCAACCTGAGTCAGACCACCTGGAACAACTTTCGCACGCTGCACGGCCGCGAGTTCGTCTTTCTGCGTTCGAGCCGCGGGGGAACCACGGGCTACTACGACCAGAACGACGCTGCCAACGCCAACGGAAACAACACGCTGTCGCAGCGGTACGACGATCCGTACTTCGTCCAGAACATCACCCGCGCGACCCTCGCGGGAATGTACGCCGGGCCTTACCATTTCGCCCGCCCCGACGTCGTGGCGACGACGACCAACTCGGGAGGCGTCGCCAACTCGGGCGCCGACGAGGCCGACCACTTCCTGCAGATGGCAGGCGCGTGGATGCGTCCCGGCTACCTGCTCCCGGTGTTTGATCTCGAGGCGGGACAGACCCAGCGCTCGGCCAACGAACTGGCCCAGTTCGCGATCGACTTCTCCAACCGCATCCACGGGGCGACCGGCGTGCGTCCGGTGATGTACATCAACGGCAACTACGCGGCGTACCTGCAGTCGAGTTCCGCCACGCTCCGCAACCAGGTCGTCGCCGCGTTCCCGGCGCTGTGGACCGCGCGTTACGCCAACCAGACCAATCCCGACGCGATTCCCATCCAGACGGGACACCCTAAAGACACCTACTCGGCCATCTATGGTCCGTGGGACGACGCGCCGCGGCCCGTCCACCCCTGGGCCTTCTGGCAATACGCCAGCACCGTCCGGTTGAGTTCTTACAACAATGGCAACAGCAACCTCGACGGCAACGTGGCCCAGGGGGGGCGCGAATTCGTCAAGGACCGGCTCGTGCCCGCCTTATGGCTGGGGGACGGCAGCGGCGATTGGTCCGACCTGACGCGGTGGAACAGCGGCCAGACGCCGACCGCCCCCGTGCAGGGAACCGGCCAGGTCCCCCGCGTCGGAGCCCTGACGCTGCCGACGCCGCGGCTGCCGGGCATCGACGATACGGTGGTGCTGGACCGGTCGGGAGCCGCTCCGACCATCGCCCTGAGTTCCGGAACGCAGCGGATCCGCAAACTTTATGCGCGGGAGCGGCTGCAGATTGTCGGCGGTACGCTGGAGATCGGCTACGTTCCCAGCGGCGATTCGACGTCGTTTTCCGCGCAGATCTCCGCGCCGCTCGAGGTCCTCGACGGCGGGACCCTCAGCGTCCACACGCTGCTGGTCGACGCCCAGCAACGGCTCGAACTGGGGAACGCGACGCTGGCCTTCAGCACGATCCAACTGGCGCCCCATGCGGCCGCCCCCGCGGAAATCTTCCTCACCGGCGACGTGGCGTTGACGCCGCTGAGCAACGCCGCCGCCGCCATCGGACCCGCGAGCGGCGCGGGCTCGCCGGGCCGCTTCAACCTGGGGGGAGCCGAGCGCGCGCTGTTCGTCGCCGATGGAACCGCCGCCACGGACGTGACGATTTCGGCGCCGCTGATCAACGGCGGACTCGTCAAGACGGGACCCGGCACGCTCGCCCTGCTCGGAGCCAACGCCTACCAGGGCCCGACGCGCGTCTCCGGAGGCACGCTGCGGCTGGCAGCCGCCGCGCTGGCCGACGCGGCCGACGTGCTGCTCGCCGACGGCGGAACTCTCGAACTGGGATTCACCGGCGCTCCCGACGTCATCGGCGCGCTGTTCATCGACGGCCAGTCGCAACCCGCGGGCTCCTGGGGGCCTGTCGGCTCGACCGCCCAGTTCACCTCGTCGCGGATCGCCGGCTCGGGCATCCTGCAGGTCACCGAGTTCGTGGCTCCGCCGCTCGCCGGCGACTTCAACGGCGACGGCGTAGCGGACGGAGCCGACCTGCTCGAGTGGCAGCGCGGCAACTCGCCGCAGCCCTACAGCGCTGCGGACCTCGACCAGTGGCACGCCGCTTTCGGAGCACAGCCAGCCGCCGCGCCGAGTTCCTCCGCCGCCCCCGAACCCGCCTCGCTAGTCGGGGGCTTGCTCGCGGCGGCGCTGGCGGCCGGATGCCGGCCCCTCGGGCGACCTGCGCGGCGGCGGCGCCCGCCGGTCGGCCGGCAGTCGTGGGAAAAATGACCGATCGCGTCGGCCAAGCAGGCGCGGGTCGCCGCGAATTTTGAGAAAAGGCCCAGCGCACCGGCTGCGGCAAGCGGCGCTCGACGCTCCCGCCGCGCGGCACGCGAAAGCGGCGCCTCGCCGGGGCGGTAGAAGTCCGCCCGCCGCGCTCGGGCCCGCCGCGCAGGAGTTCGCCGCGCGAGGGCCCGGCGAGCCTCTCCCCTCAGAGCTGTAGCGGCGGCAATTCGCCGCCGCCGGGGGGAATTTCGACCGTCAGCCCCGACTTTTGCGGGTCGAGATACTTGCGCTGCAGGCGATCCTTCGGCTGGAACATCTCCGCATCGACCCCCGGCGGAATCGCCTCGGGCCAGCAGACCGACACGAGGAATTTGCCCGCCGGAGCTCCGTCGCTCAACTCGTAGGATCCGAGTTCGAAGCGCCCCTCGGCGTCGGCGACCCCGGCGGGCGCCACGGTCCCCGGCCCCTGCAGTTCAGCCGTCGCGCCGTACAGCACGACGCGCGCGCCCGCGGCCGGTTGCCCGGCGACGGTCACCGCGCCGCGCGTCGGAAAGACGGCCAGGCGCCCCTCGATTGGGGCCGGCCCGCAACCCGCGAGCCCCAGAGCCCAGAGGACCCACCACGCCCGAGACGGCGCATTCGGCGACGACGGGCGACCGCGCCCGAGGCGGGTCCCCTCCGGGTCGTGAACGGCGCCGCCCGTCGGAACGCCCGATTGCTCGCCGGGCGTTCGGCCCGCACCGCGGGGGGGCGACTCGAACGCTGCCGCGAAGGGCCTGCAGCCGGTCGATCGGCGACGCACGGGAGACGGGGGACGCGTACCGCAAGCACGAGCACGAAGCGGGTTTCTCGCCATGGGCGTGTCCTGCGGGATGCCTTCGCGAGGCCGGGGGGAGGGGGCGTACTGGCCAAGCGGTGCGGCCGGGGGGCCGCTCGGGATGTTCCACGGAGCCTGTGCCGTCGCGGGCGGGAACGGCCGGCGCCCGGCCGCACGCGAGGCGTCTGCGCCGGCACGCCGCCAGCCGCTACAGGGCGTCAGCCCCGACGACATCGTCTCCGTCGCGCGTGAACAGCGACACGAAGACGTCGGGATCGACCTCTTCGCGGACGAATTGCACCGAGGCGTCGCCCATTGCAAAGAAGCAGCCGCCTTGGTGGAAGCTGTAGATCTCTTCGTTGTTCGTGCAGTTCATCATGCTCGTGCCGCACCGTTCGTGCACGTCGTGCCAATTCTCGTACTGCGCCCAGCTCGATCCGCCCTGCGTCGTGGCGGCGGCCCCGCGCTCGAGTTGCGGGACGCGATTGCGGTAGTACACCGGCCTGCCGCCGGTCTCGAACCACATGAACGTCTGGCTCATGCCGTCGGTGCAATGCTTGATCTTCGGCCGCTCGCTTCCTTCGGCTCCCGGCAGGGCCAGCAAGCTCTGGTACCGGCCCGCGGCGTTCGGTCGCGAACGAACCAGTTTTTGCTGGATCAGCTGCCCGAGCGCATTGGAGGCCTCGGCGTTGATCTGCTCGCACACCGTGTAGTCGCACGCTCCGGGCCAATCTCCCCGATCCTCCGGAACCGTCGGACAACGGAATACGGGGATCGGCGTCGCCGACAGTCGCTTGTTGTCGACCGCGAGCTTCGCATCGGCGAAATTCCACGTTTGGGTCGCGTCCCACTGGCTCGCCAGTGCGGTCAGCTCCAGATAGGGCAGCAAGTAGGTCAGCCCGCTCGACTGCACCACACGCGCGCGGCCGCCGTCGGTGCGAACCGATTCGGACCAGTGGCCGGGGGGCAGCTCGCCCTTGGCATTCTCGAAATTGAGCGTCGCCAGCCCCAACTGTTTCACGTGGTTCTGGCACGTACTGCGCCGCGCCGCCTCGCGAGCGGCCTGGATGGCGGGCAGCAGCAGGGCGACCAGCACGCCGATGATCGCGATGACCACCAGCAACTCGACGAGCGTGAACCCGCCATGCGTCCGACGTCGATAACAATCCATGCGAACTGCCGTTTCACTCCTTTTCAACCGCCGCGTCGGGTCGCCGCCCGGACGGATGGTCGCGGACCGCGGTCCGACGGGGGCCGCCTGGGAGCGCCGTCGACGCGAGCGACCAACCGCTGCCCCGCTGTGCGTTGCGACGCCGACGGAGGCATTCGCCGTCTTGCGCGGCGGCGCCGCCGAACGGCTGCCACCGAGGTCAACGCCGCCGCCGGACCGTCGCCGCGACGGTCGCGAACAAACCCAGACCCACGACTCCGGCAGGCTCCGGAATGGCCGTGACGCGTGCGCCGCCCGCCGTTCCGAACTGCGACTCCCACTGGGCAAGGTCGGCCCCGTCAAAGGCGCCCCCCGCTTGCCGCTGCCACGCGAGCAGGTCGAGACCGTCGACGACGCCGTCGTCGTTGAAGTCGCCCGGGTCCGGACCGACGATGCTCAGGTCGCCCGACAGCACGACCAGTCGGGGCCGCGCTTCGGGCACGGCCGAGCCATTGGCATGGATCTGCCATCCGTCGGCAGTGGCGCCCGACTTGACGGCGATGCCATGGTCCGTCTTGCCGCCGCGCACCCCTTCGAGGTAGGAGGTGACGTCGAACCACGCCTCGGCCCCCCGGATGAATCCGTCGAGTTCGTCGAGAGCCGGGCCAATGTCGCCGTCGCCTACCTGCAGGCCGTTGACCGCTCCGAAGGTCGAATGCAGCGACAAGGCGTCCCACGGACGCAGCATCGCGTGGGCCGCCCATGGGCCGCTGGAATGCGCGCCCGTGCTGAGATTGCCGGTGGTCAGGACCAACCACGCCTTGGCGACCGGCACGTCGGGAGAGGCCTGACTCGCCCCGCTGCCGAAGACGTCGGTGAATTTCAGCAGCGCGAAGTCGTCCGGCGAGTTCGTCGTGCCGTCCTGCTTGGTGAAGAAGACGCCGTCCAAAAACGTCTGGTCGAGGGCGGCGGCGTCCTCAGTCCTCTCGGTGTCCGGATCGGCGATCAGCGCGTTCACCCCGCTGCGGACGATGGCCATCGCATCGCCCTGATAAGCGTTCAGGCCTCGCTGAAACACCCGTCTCGTCACGGGGTTCACCGTGTAGTCGACCTCCAGTTTCGGCCGGATGTCGCTGTACGGAAATCCGGTCGTGGCGATCGACCAACCGTCAGCCGTGTTCGCCGTCGCCGCGACGGTCTCGTTCGTGCCCGCCTGGATCACCATGCCGTAATTCGGGCTGCCGTTCGCCCACGATTGCACCAGCGGAATCACGTTCGCGCTGTCGACGCCCCCGGGGATCTGAAAGCCGAAGCCGCCGACCGGCCGCGTCGCCGAGCCGTCCTGCCACCAGGGGCCGCGACTGCCGAAATCGGTCGTCGAGGTGAAACTCGTGAAGTACGAGGTGCTCGCGTCGAAGGCCTGGTTCAGCCCGGACACCCCAAAGGGTCCGCTCGTGTCCGCGTTGCTCGCGAGACTCGTGGCCAGGGTCAACTTGGCGCGCAAAATGGTCGCGTTCGCCGGGATCTGACCCGGTCCGGCGCCGATGATGCCGTCGAATCGAATCAGGCCCTGCGTGTCGGGAGAGGGCGAAGTCCCGGGAGCAAAGCCGTCGAGGAAGAACGCCGCGCTATCCGAACCGAGCGTTTCGTCCGTTGATCGATCGCTGATGCGGCGATCGAAAGTCCCGTTGTAGCCGTTTGTCCCGTTCTGGAAGCTCGTCGTGACGACCTGGGCCGAGGCCGCGGCCCCGGCAAGGGCCAGCCAGGCCGCCCCGATCGCCCTTGCTCCGTGCACCATGCGTTCTTTCACTGCAGATTCTCCGAGGGCAGGAATTCGACTCCTCGCAACGCCCGGATTACAGCAGCCCCGCGTGAAAAAAACGTGAAGCTTGCGTGAGTTTCAGGAGACCGCGCGACGCGCCGCATCTCTTGCGGCGCCGAAGGGCTGCCTGAGTCGCCCCAGAAGCGCGGCGCGGCGCCGGATGCCCGCCCCGGTGGCGACGACAGCCCACAGGGCGCCTGCGACGGGCGGCTCCGGAATCGCGATTCCGGCGACGCGCAGCGCGTAGAGTTGCACGACCTCCCGCCGACCGCTGACCCGCAGGAAATAGTCGCCAGCGGCGAGCGGGGCCGAACGGAGAGTCTCGGCGGCGCCCCGCGATCCCTCGTCGACGGCGGCCAGCACCGTACCGCGATCGTCCCACAGGGCCAGGGCCAGGTCGTTGCCGGCAAAGGCGTCGACGACGCTCTCCGCCCCCGTCGCTCCCGCCTGGCGAAAAGTTCCTCCCCAGGGGACGACCGTCGCCGCCAGCCGCAGGGGCGTCGACACGCGAAGGCGGTAAAAATCGACGTCGCTTCGCCCGGCAAGGCTCACGAAATCGGCTTCGGGCGGCTCGACGCGCAGCCCCCGCTCGGCCGAGACGCCCGCCGCCAGGCGATCGCCCGGCGCCAGCGCTCCCAGCCAAGTCGCCGTCGCCGGCGCGTCGTTGCCCGCCGACCCCGCCGCGCGGTCGGGGCGGTCGCCGTACAGGTAGTGCAGCCCGCGCACGTCGTCGAGTTGGGGCCCGTCGAACGTCAGGTTGAGCACCGGCTCCATCAACCAGGCCGCATCGCTCGACACGACATGGTCGAGACCGAGGGCATGGCCGATTTCGTGCATCAGCACGTTGCGCAGCCGCCGGTAGTCGCCTGCCGGGTGGCTCCACCACGCGGCGTCGTCCGTGTCGAGCACGATGTCGCCCGTATCGGGGAACTGGCTGCTGGCCAGCGTTCCCCCCGGACCGTCGATCGGCCCCGCCGCCAGGCGGATGTCGCCGCGGACGCCCCGCTGGCCGGCGAAGCGTTGGTGCGGGGCCCCGTCGTCGGCCGGCTCGTACTCCAGCAACGCGCCGCCCAAGGCAGACCAGCGGGCGAAGGAGGCTGCAAACGGCGCGTGCCAGGGCGGCTCGCCCGACGGTTGGGCAGCGGCATCGGCCGGAAAAACACGGCTCGCCGCGGCATGCAGCGCACTGCCGCCCCCCTGAGCCAGCGGCGTGGCGTCGGGCACGAAGCTCCACGTCAGCACGACCGGCGCGCCGCGCGGACCGGCGGGCCCCGAGGCGGTTTGCGCCCAGCGATCGGCAGGCAAAAAGCCCGCCGCCGGAGAGCCGTGGCAGAGCAGAGCGACGGCGGCCAACCACGCGCCGCCAGCGACGGCCAGTCCCGGATCAACGCGGCGCGGCAGACGACGGCGACGACGGCGACGGAGCAGGGGGCCAGGCATCTCCCGAATCTACGCCGGCGAACGCCGCCGGTGAAGCCTCGCCGCGGCGGCGGCGAATGATCGATGCCTGGCCGCGGCGCCCGGGCCGTTGTCGATGGCGACCGGCCCGCGCGTGCCGCTTCGATGGAGGCAGTTACCGGACGATCTGGCTTTCGAGAAACTGTCGGCTCGACCGCCTGGCCGTCGGCCAATCGCCGGCCTCGGCGGCAGCCAACCAGTCTTCCAGCAGCGCGGCCTCGCGCGGCGTCACCTGGGCGGCGGCCTTCGCCGTCGCGAGCTGGGCCCGGGCCTCGGCCAGCTTGCCCGCGTGCTGCCGACCGGCGATGGCGTGCACGGCCTGGGCCAAGGCGTACGCCGCCGGAGTGGCCGGCTCGCGACGACCGCAACCGGTCGCCACGGCCAGCCCGCAGGCGAACGCGCAGCACCAGCGGCGTCGGGCTTCGAGACGCGGCATTCAGAGGGCTCCTGGAGTTTCTTGCTCGGCGATGCTCGCGCACTCGGCCCAGAGCAGCAGATCGACGTCGTTGCTGACAAACCGCACCGCCGCGTCGCCGAGGCCGACGTTGCCGCCGCCGGGATGCTCGGCGAACATCTGCCCCACGTGCAACGTCGGGTAGTTGATCGGATGGATGATCGGCAGTCCGGTGATGTCCAACTCGCCTCCGGAGGGTCCCGCGTGCACCAGCACCAGCGTCCCCGCGGCGTCGCTGCCGTTGACGGGCGTGGTCAACCGCGGATGGTTGACGGCCCCGGGGACGACGCCGACCCATGTCTTGTCGCTCAGCAGAGGGGAATGTTCGCCGAGGAACACGGTGTGGGACAAGCCGTCGACCACCTGCCGCAGCGTCACTCGCGAGTTGCGGTAGAAGGGGCCGTCGGCGACCTTCGACGCATCCCCGCCGTGCACGATTTCCCGGGTCGTTCCGGCGTAGATGTCGGTGAAGACGAGCGTCGAGGGCTCCGCGCCGCATTCCCCCCAGCACGATTCCTGGCCATGGCTGGCGACGTAATGGGCGCGGGCCAGAAGCACCTCGCGGCCCCCGCGGCGCAGCGTCGCACCCGCCGCGTCGACGGCGACGAACGCGTCGTCGGGCTGCGTCGCACTGGGACACCGCAGCGTCGGGAGGGGCGCGGCGACCAGCGCAGCGAACTGCGGCTCCCAAAGGGGCTGCCGCAGATCAAGCTGCGCGGCCAACGCCTGCTGCTCGAGATGCGGAAGCAAGAAAGCGGCCCAGCCCCAGCCGGGCGGCGCGTCCCAGGTCTGGGGATCGCGGTCGGCCGCGGGGGGCGACGCCAGCGACGCCGAGGCGTAGCCGGGGGGCAGACTTCCTTGCGCGTCGGCGAACAGGTGCAGCGCCAGCCCCAACTGCCGCATATGGTTCTGGCACTGGCTGCGCCGCGCCGACTCCCGGGCGGCTTGCACGGCCGGCAGCAGCAGGGCGATCAGCACGCCGATCACCGCAATCACCACCAGCAGCTCGACCAGCGTGAAACCAGTTGGCCGCGATCGACGTCCCATCGGCATGTCCTCGCCCCGCATCGCCCGTCGCCGGCCGCCCCGCCAAGGTAGCCTTGGCTACATTCGTTCCAAGTGTAGCCGCCGCTAAACTCCGGCGTCAAGCGGCGCCGACGCCGCGACGGGCGGCCGCGGCCGGGCTCTGGGGGCCGGCGCGGTCGGCGGCGCGCCGGAGTTGCCCCCGCGGAGCGCCGCAGGGTAGGCTGATCCGCTGGCCTGCCGACGGGGCCGCCGGCGCGCAGCGCCCCCCGAGCGTCGCCCCGGCCGGCGTCAACGCCGGCTCCGCCCGAGACTCTCCGCCGATGTCGCTCCCCCTCGATCGACGCGCCGCCTGCCAGGCGGCCGTGGCGACCGGCGCCTCCGCGCTCTGCGGCGCGCGGCCGGTCGCCGGGCTCGCTGCGCCGCAGCCCGCCGCCGCGTCCCCCGCGGCAAGCTTTCGCTACTGCCTGAACACCGCGACGATTCGCGGTCAGAACCTGCCTCTCCCGACCGCCATCGACGTCGCCGCCGACGCCGGCTACGAGGCCATCGAACCGTGGATCGACGAGATCCGTCGGTTCGAGGAAGGGGGAGGCAAGTTGTCCGACATCGCAACGCGGTGTCGCGACCGCGGCCTGGAAGTGGCCAGTGCGATCGGTTTCGCGCCGTGGATCGTCGACGACCCGGCTGGGCGGGCCGAGGGCCTGGAGCAGGCGCGGCGCGACATGGACGCGGTGCGGCGAATCGGCGGATCGCGGATCGCCGCGCCTCCCGCCGGCGCCGCCGCGGGCGCCGCCCCGATCCCGCTGGCCGCGATCGCGGAGCGCTATGCGCAGCTGCTCGAGGTCGGAGCGGCGATCGGCGTCGTCCCCCAGGTCGAGGTCTGGGGGTTCGCCGGCAACTTGTCGCAACTGGCCGACGCAGCCTACGTCGCCACCGCGGCGGGCCATTCGCGGGCCTGCGTTCTCGCCGACGTCTACCACCTCTACAAGGGCGGATCGGATTTCGACGGCCTCGCGCTGCTCGCCCCGGCGGCGATGCCGTGCTTCCACGTCAACGATTACCCGGCCCAGCCGCCGCGCGGCGAAATCGCCGACGAGCACCGCCTCTTCCCCGGCGACGGCGTCGCGCCGCTGGACGCCATCCTGCGAACGCTCGCCGCGCGAGGCGCCGCGCCCTGCGTGCTGTCGCTGGAGTTGTTCCACCGGGAGTACTGGCAACAGGATCCGGCGGCCGTCGCGCGGCAGGGACTCGAGAAAATGCGCGCGGCCGTGGCCCGAGCCGCCGCCCGCCCCGACTGACGCCGCCCGCCCCGACTGCCGCCGACTGACGCCGCCGCCAGCGCCGACGCGACGAAGCCTGCGCGACGGCGAGCAACGCCTGCCCGGCCTGTTTTCGGCGAGCCGACCGTTCCGCACCGTTCGCCGCGGCGCGCCCCCGCGCTGGTCGTTGCCGCGCGTGCAGGGGCGCTCGCGTCCGGCGACGACGCGGCGCCCCGTTTCTCCCGGGGCGGCTAGAGCATGATGTAGCCTTCCTCGCCGTGCTGGGTGATGTCCAGACCGCGCATCTCCTGCTCCCGCGAGACGCGCAGGCCGATGACGCCGTCGATCAATTTCAGCAGCACATAGGTCACGACAATCGAAAAGACCCACGTGACGCCCACGGCCGCCAGTTGGCCCTTCAGCGTGTTGCCTCCTTCGAGCAGGCCCAGTCGCGCGCCGCCGCCGATGTCCCACACCAGATTCGTGGCGAAGATGCCGGTCAGCACGGCCCCGAGCGTTCCTCCCACGCCATGGACGCCGAACGCGTCCAACGAGTCGTCGTAGCCGAGGGATTTCTTCAGCTTCGAGCAGGCGAATTGGCAGACCACGCCGGCCAGGGCTCCCATCGCCAGCGCGGGCATCGGCTGCACGAAACCGGCGGCGGGCGTGATGCACACCAGCCCGGCCACGGCCCCGGAGCACGCCCCGAGCACGGTCG
>Ga0169931_10013836_pt1 | contig 10976 bp, 7 predicted proteins | sample Kivu_15m_20L_FD_129675 | JGI IMG/M metagenome (GOLD analysis project Ga0169931, IMG submission 129675) | Freshwater microbial communities from Lake Kivu, Western Province, Rwanda to study Microbial Dark Matter (Phase II) - Kivu_15m_20L... | ecosystem: Environmental > Aquatic > Freshwater > Lake ... | reverse complement strand
CGCACGGCAGCGAGATGCAGGTGCCCGCTTCCACGACGGTGATCTCCTCGGCGGTGGCGTTCCGGCGCCAGATCTCGCCGTGCCCGGCGACGAACAGCCACAACTCCTCGACACTGCGGTGCACCACGGCCCGCGAGCACATCCCCGGAGGCAGCCGGAAGCGCGCCATCGAACCGCCGGCGAGCCTGAGCAGAGGCAGCGCCTCGGAGCCGTCGGGAGCGGTTTCCGCCCTCGCATCGCGCAGGCGCAGTGTCGCGAAGCCGGGCCCGTGCCGGGTCACGCCCACGGGCAACGCCCGGCCGCCCGGCGGATCGTTCTCATCGCTCCCGTTCCAGGGTCTGGCAGGCGCGCACCGCGGGGGCTGCCTGGCGTGGCGTGGCCCCGGTCCGGGCACGGCGACGCACAGGCGTTTCGCACCTGCCGGGCCATCGAGGCCGGTGACGGCAACGCCCTCACCGCGGCTGGTCCGCCCGCTCCACCGTCAGGGAGGGGGCGGTGCGCGAGTCGGTCTCCGCCATCGCGCCATGACGCGGCGGATTGGGGCCCCACACCATCGGCAGGTCGCGCTTGCGGGCACGACCGAGGTCTTCGAGATGGCGGGCCGGCGCCATCTCCCAGGCGTAGTCAGCCAGACGTCGCGTGAGGTCCTGGACCAGGGCCGGATTGCGCTCTGCGGCGTTGTCCTCCTCGCCTGGGTCGTGCGGGATGTCGTAGAGCTCGACGCGCGGTGGCAGGGCGGCGTGGAATATCAACTTCCAGTCGCCGACGCGGATGGCGCCGCGCAGGTCCTCCACGCTCAGGGGAACTTCCTTGCGCTCGCCCAGGCGGCCGTCCTTGATGGCGCTCCACTGGTCGATGCCGTCCACGGGCTTGCGCTGGTCGCGATTCGCGCCGGCGCGGGCCAGCAGGGTCGGGTAGAGATCCGTCACGTGCATCAGCGCATTGCAGACCCCGCCCTCCAGGGCGCGCGGCCAGCGCACCAGCGCCGGCACCCGGACGCCGCCTTCGTACAGGCTGCCCTTGCCGTCGCGGTAGGGGCTGTTGTCCGCCGCGCCGTGGGCAACGTCCCCGTCCCCGGTAGGCATCTTGTGGGCCACGGCGCCGCCATTGTCGCTGTGGAAAACGATGATGGTGTCGTCCAGCATGCCCTTCTTTTCCAGGGCGGCCAGCACCTGACCGATGGCATCGTCCACCGCCGAAACCATGGCGGCGTAGGTTCGACGCAGCGGGTCGCGGATGCGGGCGTTGCGCTCCAGCAATTCCTTCGGCGCCTGCAGTGGCGCCGCGGGTGCGCTGAACGACACCCAGAGGAACAGCGGTCTGGACGGGTCGTGGGTACCGACCACCGCGGCAGCCTCGCGGCCGATGAGCTGGGTGTCGTAGCCGGTCTCCTTCAGCGGCTTGTCGTTGCGGCGCCAATCCGGTCCGGCCTCACCGATGCGCGTGAAGTGATCGATCCCGCCAGCCAGGGTGCCGTAGAAGTGGTCGAAGCCCCGCCGGGTGGGCCAGAACTCGGGGCGGGCGTGTCCTAGCTGCCACTTGCCGACCAGAGCGGTGCGGTAGCCGGCTTCGCGCAGCGCCTGCGCCAGGGTGCGCTCCTCCGGGGGCAGTCCATAACTGCTCTGCGCGAGTATCGACTGGGTCTGCAGACCGTAGCGGAACGGGTATCGACCGGTCATCAGCGCCGCCCGGGTCTGGCTCGAGTGGGGCTGGACATAGAACTGGTTGAGGCGCACCGCGCCGTCCGCGATGCGGTCGATGTTCGGCGTGGCGATCTCCTTGCCCAGGAAACCGACATCGTGCCAGCCGAGATCGTCCGGCATCAGATACACGATGTGCGGCCGGTCGGCAGCGTGTGCCTGAACGACCACGACGGCGCAAATGAAGAGGCAGGCAAGCCGCCCGAGGATCCCGTTCGCTGCGCTGAAGCGATGTGATGCGTGAGCTTTCATGGCATGAGGATGTTACCGCAGGCGCCCGGTCCGGCTACAGTCGTGTGCGGGTCACGGGGCCGGGGGCGCGGGGGGGCGCTGTGCTACCATCGTTCCGATGACAGACACATCCCGCACCGTCCTGCAAGCGCTGGGGTCCATTGCGGACCGGCTGCGGACGCGCCAGCGCGTCGAGGCCCTGGCCCTGGCCCTCGCCGTTGCCGCGCCGAGCGTGCTGGTGGCTGCCACCCTGTCCGCCATCCTCGCCCGCACGTCCATCTCGCACTGGCCCTGGGCGGGGGCGGCAATCCTGCTACTCCTCACCGCACTCTGGCTGCTCGGCCGCTGGCGCCAGAGCGTCGCTCCGGAAGAGGCAGCGCGCGTCGCCGACGAACGCGCCGGCCTGGAGGATGAACTCAAGTCGGCGCTCTGGTTTTCGCGCCAGCCGGCGCCGAATGCCTACGTAACGGCCATGATGCAAAACGCTGCCAGCCGCGCGGCCCGTCTGGTCCCGCGCGATCTGGTGCCTCTGGCCATGCCCGGATCCGCCTGGGTCGCGCTCGGCAGCGCAGCCCTGCTTGCCATCGTCGTGCCCTTGAGTCCGCGCATGAGTCCTCATGGCGTCCATGACGATGCCGGGGCGGCACCGGTCGCGGAGACGACGCCGGCGCGCGGGGGTGCCGCGACGCCCGCCCAGGCAGCCCTGGAAGAGGCGATGCAGGCGGCAGACGAGGCCTCGCGCGCGAGGCTCGAGAAGCTGATGGCCGCGGTCCGGGATCCCGGTCGCAGCGCCGAGGAAAAGCTCCGCGCCGTCGAGGCGGCTCGCGAGATCGCCGGGCGTAGTGCGCTGGAGGCGGCTGCCAGCCGCGAGCAGATGCGCGCTCTCGCCGACAGCCTGGCGGGCCGCAAGGGGCTCGAGGAGGTCGCCAAGGCCCTGCGCGAGGGCGACGCCCGCGGCGCGGCGGATGCCCTTCGCGAGCGGCTGGCCCGCCAGGAGGGCGGAGATCAGGGCGGAAATGCCACCGGCGCCAGCCAGCCCCAGGAATCCGCCGCATCGGACCAGGGCGTGATGGATGCCCTGAAGGACTCTCTGCAGAATGCCAGTTCCGGACTGGGAACCCCCGGTGAGACCGAGGGGCGCCTTTCCAAGGCCGTGCAGAACCTCGAGGAATTGTCGCGGCGGCTGGACGCCTCGGCGGCGCTCAGCCGGGCCGGGCGCAAGCTGGCGGCGGTTTCCACGGCCCTGAAGCGCGAGACCACGCTGCGCGCGGCCCAGTTCGGGCGGCAGCAGGGTCAGGGCAACACGGGTGATTCTCCGGACACCGGGGATGCCGACCTTCAGGGCGGGGCGATGTACCGCCTGGGCGCCCTGGCCAGGGAGCGGCGCGACGGTGGTCAGGAATCCAACCGCGCCGGCGACAACACCGGGAACGCACCGGGTGATCCCGTGGTCGGTGACGAGGCCACCCGCATCCAGGCAAAGTACAAGCGCGAGACGGTGCGTGGCCAGGAGGCCGATGGCAACGACGGCACGGACACGGCCTTCTATGCGGCCAGCCGCCGCGGCGAGCCGACCGTGGAACTGCGGGCGGTGGAGGCGCGCTACCGGCATGTGGGTGAGACCGCCCTGAGCCCGGAACGCATTGCGTTGCGGCATCGCACGCAGGTCAGACAGTTTTTCTTGGAGAACGCGGAGAGCGCCAGGTGAGTGACGTGAACGTGGAACACAGACTCGAGCAGTTCCGGAGCAACGTCCGGCTGGTGCGGGAGGAAGTGGGGCGGGTGATCGTGGGCAACGACGCCGTGATCGACGGTGTCCTGACCTGCCTGCTGGCGCGCGGGCACGTCCTGCTCGAGGGCATTCCCGGGGTCGGCAAGACCAAGCTGGTGCAGACCCTGGCGGACGCGTTGCGGTTGAAATTCTCGCGCATCCAGTTCACGCCCGACCTCATGCCCGGTGACATCGTCGGCACATCCATCGTGCGCGAGGACGAGGCGGGCCGGAAGTACTTCGAGTTCCAGCCCGGTCCCATCTTCGCCAATCTGGTGCTGGCCGACGAGGTCAACCGCGCCACGCCCAAGACCCAGTCGGCCCTGCTCGAGGCGATGCAGGACAACAGCGTTTCGGCGGGCAATGCGACCCGGCCGCTGGAGCAGCCCTTCTTCGTGCTGGCCACGATGAACCCGCTGGAGATGGAGGGTACCTACCCCCTGCCCGAGGCCCAGCTCGACCGGTTCTTCTTCAAGCTGCGCATGGGTTTCCCGGGGGTGGACGAACTGCACACCGTCCTCGACCGCACCACCCTGGCGGCCGAGCCGCGCGTGGAGCGGACGCTCGCCCAGGGCGAGATTCTGGAGATGCGGGAGACGGCGCGCGAGGTGCCTGTGGCCCGCCCGGTGCAGGACTACGCCATCCGGCTCACGCTTGCCACCCACCCGGAATCGGAACTGGGACACGAGATGGCGCGCCGGTACGTGCGTTTCGGCGCCAGCCCGCGGGGCACGCAGGCGCTCATCCTCGGGGCCAAGGTGCACGCGCTGATGCACGACCGGCTGCACGTCTCCGGCGAGGACATCCGGGCGGTGGCCCTGCCGGCACTGCGCCACCGGCTGCTGGTGAACTTCGAGGCCGAGGCGGACCGCATCGATACCGACACCATCCTGCAGCGCATCCTCGCCGACGTGGCGGGACCGGCCTGACGGCCGGTGTTTGCCGGCCCGCGGGGCTGCCGGTGCGTTCCGTCACCGGGTCCCGCGCCGCTCCCGACCCGCTACCGCCAGGCATTCCATCGTCGCACCCCTGAACCCCGCGTTTGCCGATGTCGACCACCCGATCCCTGTTCTCCGAGAACTTCCTTCGCCGGCTGGAGCATCTGCGTCTGGTGACGCGGCGGCCGGTGGCGGGGCACCTGCGCGGCGGCCACCGGTCGCGTCGCACGGGCTCGGGCATGGTGTTCGCCGATTACCGTCAGTACGCCTCGGGCGACGACACCCATCACCTGGACTGGGGCATCTTCATGCGCCTCGACCGGCTGATCCTGCGCCTGTTCGAGGAGGAGGCGGACCTGCCGGTGTACCTGCTGGTCGATGCCAGCGCCTCCATGGCCCACGGCCAGCCGCGCAAGTTCGATTTCGCCCGGCAGATAGGCGCTGCACTGGCCTACCTGTCGCTGCTGAACTACGACCGGGTCAGCGTCGTCGCCTGGTCCGACGGTGTCGCTGCCGAACTACCGATGCGACGTGGCCGCACCCAGGTGTGGCCGCTGTTCCGTTTCCTCGAGGGCATGGAGCCGGCAGACGGCACCGATCTCGCTGCCACCCTGCGCGGCTTTTTCGGTGCCAGCCGCACCCGTGGCCTGGTGATCCTGCTCAGCGATTTCCTCGACCGGGGCGCTTTCGACGCCGCGGCCCATTGGCTGCGCCAGTTCCGCCACGAGGTGGTGGCCTTCCAGGTGCTCTCGCCAGAGGAGATGGAGCCCCAGTTGCCGGACGAGGCGGTACTGGTGGACGAGGAGACCGGCGCCAGTCTGGCGCTCGAGGCCTCCGCGGATCTGCTGCGCGACTACCGGGCGGCGCTGGAGGAACATTGCCGCGGCATCGAGGCGCAGTGCCGGCGCCAGGGCTGGACCTACCTGCTGGCCCGCACCGATGCGCCGTTCGAGGACCTCATGCTCGGTGCGCTGCGCCGTGAAGGGGTGCTGCGGTGAACTTCGTCACCCTGTCACCGGCGCTGGCAGCGGCGCTCGCCGCGTCCGCCGCGCTCGTGGTGGTGGGGTTCTACCTGTTGCGTCCACCGCCCCAGCGCCTGCGTGTGGCTTCGACGCTGCTGTGGGAGCGCGTGGTGGCGGCGAGGCGCCGGGTCAACCAGCGCTGGCGCTGGTGGCTGTCCCTGCTGCTGGCGCTGATCATTGCGGTGGGGCTGGCGCTCGCGGTGGCCGGACCGGAGTCGGATGCCCCTCGGGGCGAGCGCCGCGATCTGCTTCTGGTGGTCGACAACTCTCCGACCATGGGCGCCTGGCGTTCGGATGGTCGGACCCGTCTGGACCACGCGCTGGACGCTGCCCGTGCGGAGATTGCAGCGGCGCCACCGGGTGCCCGGTTCCATGTGGCGGACACCATGCGCACCGCCTCCGGCGCCGGTCTGGTCGAGGCCACCGAGGCCCGTGCCGCCCTGGACCGCATTGGCGCCGGGCTCGGCGGGCAGCCGACCTTCCCCGACCTGTCGCTGTTGCCGGCAGGAGAGGCGGGGCGGGAAACGGTGTTCTTCACCGACGGGGTGAGCCCGATGGCGCTGCCCGAAGGGCTGCGCCGCGTGTCGGTGTTCGAGGCTGGTCCCAACCTCGGCATCACCGCCTTCGGCATCCGCGCCCTGGCCACGGATGCCACTCGTCACGAGGCCTTCGTCGAGATCGCCAACGCCGGCGGGGCGGCGGTCGAGGCCGTGGTGAGCATCTCCGGTCCCGGTCGTGCCGCCCAGAGGCGCAGTGTCAAGGTGCCGGGGCGCGGCTTTGCCTCGGTCACGCTGTCGGTGTCGGACTTCGGCGGCGGTGCGCTGCGCGCCGCCGTCGAGACCGCTGACGACCGCCTCGAGCTCGATGACGTCGCCTACGCGTTCCTGCCTCTCAACCGGGTGCTCAGGGTGGGCCTCGTGACCCCTGGCAACGCCACCCTCGAGCGTGCCCTGCGCCTCGATCCCCGGGTGCGGCTGACGGTCATGGCGCCGTCGCGATACGGCCGCGGCGGCAGCTTCGATGCCTGGGTGTTCGACCGTTTCACGCCGCCCGCCGCGCCGCTCGCGCCGGTGCTGGTGTTCCGGCCAGGCGAAGCGGACTGGATCACCCCGGCATCCCGGCCTGTGGCAGCGCCGGCCGTGGCCTCCTGGCTGCCGGATCAGCCGGTGCTGGACAACGTCTCGCTGGCGGACGTCCAGCTCGACCGTGCTGCCGCCCTGCGCACTGCCGATCGACCGGTCGAGGTGCTGGCCCGCAGCGCGGACGGCCAGGCGCTCATCACGGCCTCCGCGCGTGTGCCGCGCTGGGTGGCCACGGGGTTTTCGCTGGACGACACCAATTTCAGTGCCCAGGCCTCCTTCCCGGTGTTCCTCGCCAACACGATGCAGTGGCTCACCGAGGACAACCCGGTGCGTGCCGCGGGCGTGGGGCTGGTGCGTGCACCGCTCGCCGCCGCGCGTGCTTCAGGCGTGAGCGCGGGGTCGCTGGTCACGCGGCCGGTGCCTGGTGCGACCCTGGTGTCCGTTCCGACCCCGGACTTCGTCACGCTCGAGGCCCCGGGTGAGCGGCTGCGCATGCTGGTCAACGTGCTCGACCCCGCGGTCACCGACATCAATGCCAGCGACCTGCCGTCCGGGCCGGACGCTGGCGCGCGCCCGGCCACCCCCCAGCAGCCCGGTGGAATGCCGGTGTGGTGGTGGGTCGCCCTCGCAGCGGCTGCGCTGCTGCTGGCCGAATGGGTCGCCTTCCACCGTCGGTGGACCGTATGAACGCGCTGCACGTCGAAACCTGGTGGCCGCTGCTGGTCTGGCTGCTGGCGCTGCCGGTGGTGGTGGCCCTGGGCTGGCGCTCCACCACCGCCCTGGGGCCGGCGCATCGCAGCCTGCTCGTTCTGGTGCGCGTGCTGCTGCTTGGCGTGGTGGCCGCGGCGCTGACGCGGCCGGCGTTGCTGTCGCGTTCGAGCGAGGTCTCGGTGGTGTACGCGCTGGACGTCTCGAGCAGCGTGGAACCCGGTTTCGTCGAGGCGGCGATTGCCTGGATGCGACGCACGAACGACCAGGGCAAACCGGCGCAGGCGCGATTTGTCGCCTTCGCCGACCGGGTGCGCGAGGCCGATGCCCCCGAGTCCATCCGGCAGCTGCCGCTGAGACTCCGCGGTCGGGGGCCGGTGGACGGGCTTGATCCCCTGGTGACCGACCTCGAAGGCGCGCTCGACGCCATTGCCGGCAGCTTCTCCGGCGATCGGCTCAGACGCGTGGTGCTGATGACCGACGGGCTGGAGACGCGGGGGGATGCCTGGCGGGCGGTGGAGCGGCTGCGGGCCGCCAACATCCGGGTCTTTACGGTGCCCGCGAGCGTGCGCGCATCCTCGGACGTCTGGGTCGATGCCCTCGAGGTGCCGCGCGACCTGCGTCGGGACGAGCCCACCGTGATCCACGTGCGCCTGCGCGCCCAGGCCGCCACGATGGCCCGCGTCAGCCTCGAGCGCGGCGAGCGTGTGCTCGGGCAGCGCCGGTTGCGGCTGGAGGCCGGTCTGAACCGTGTCCCCTTCACCATCCGTCTCGGTGAGACCGGGGCGGTGAGCCTGACGGCAAGGGTGGTCGCGGAGGGCGACCAGATCGGCGACAACGACGTGCTCACCGCCAATGCCACGGTGCTGCCGCGACCCCGGGTGCTGGTGATGGACCCGACCACCGACTCCGTGCGTTACCTGCGGGATGCGCTGACGGCCCAGGGCTTCGATGTGGACCTCGCCACTCCGGCGGGGGCGCCAGACAGCGTCGAAGGCCTGCGCCCCTACGACGCGGTGATCGTGTCGGATGCCAACGGCGAGATGCTGGGCGCGACCCGGATGACAGCCCTGGCGACCTACGTGCGCGATCAGGGTGGCGGGCTGGTCTATGCGGCGGGGGCCAATGCCTATGGCGAGGCCGGCCTGCGTGACTCGCCGCTCGAGCGGGTGCTGCCGGCGACCTTCGAGGCACCGGAGAAGCGGCGTGATCTCGCTCTGGTCATCGCCCTGGACCGCTCCTACAGCATGAAGGGCCGCAAGCTCGAACTGGCCAAGGCTGCCACCCTGGGCGCGCTCGACCTGCTGGAGGAGGAGCACAGGTTCGCTGTCATCACGTTCGACTCCCAGCCCGAGATCACCGTCCCGCTGGCGCCGGTCCGTTCCAAGCGCAAGGCGGAGGACCTCATCTCCCGCTTCACGGCCAGTGGCCAGACCAACATGTACCCGGCGCTGCAGATGGCCTACCGGATGCTGGTCGACGTACCGCTGAAGGCCAAGCACGTGATCCTGCTCTCCGATGGCGACACCCAGCCGGCGGACTTCCAGCGTCTGGCGCGGCGCATGGGGGAGGCGAACATCACCGTCACCACCGTGGCGATCGGTGCCGAGGCCGACCGCACCCTGCTGGAGAACATCGCCAACTGGGGCAAGGGCCGGCACTACTACGCCGAGAGCGCCGACAGCGTGCCGCAGATCTTCCTGCAGGAGACCAAACGTCTGGTGAACGAGGGACTGCGCGAGGATCCGGTGCAGGCGGTGGTGAAGCGCCGGGCCGAGGCCTTGCGTGGCATCGAGTTCGGCAGCGCGCCCAGGCTCAAGGGTGTGGTCATCACCAAACCCCGGGAGCGGGCAGAGGTCTATCTGGCCACGGATGCGGACGCGGCGCTCCTGACACGCTGGCAGGTCGGCCTCGGCAAGGCGGCGCTGTTCGGGTCCGACCTGAAGAACCGCTGGGCTGCCGACTGGCTGACCTGGCCTGGTTATCAGAAATTCGCCAGCCAGCTGGTGCGCGAAGTGATGCGCCGCACCACCCGCGAAGAGGCGGACTTCTCCGTTTCGGTCGAGGGGGGGCAGGTACTTGCGCGTCTGGTGGCCCTGACGCCCACCGGCGAGTTTCGCAACGGCCTCGCTCCGAAGGTGCGCGTCGGTGGTCTCCCGGGCGAGCCGCTGGAGGCGGTCATGCGTCAGGCAGGCCCCGGCACCTACGAGCTGAAACTGCCGGTGCCCGCGGGGCAGAGCGGGCGCATGCGTTTCGAACTGGTCGGCGGCGTTCCTGCGGAGCTGCGCAGCGCGGCCGGTGCGCGGGAGCTGACGCCGCCCTTCCCGGACGAGTTCCGTCTCAGGGCGCCGGATACCGCGCTGCTGCAGACGCTCGCCACCGAGACCGGCGGTGTGTTTTCACCGCAACCCGCGCAGGTGTTCGCGACTTATGGCGAGGCCGCCAGCCTGCGTCACCCGGCCTGGCCGTGGCTCCTGGCCATGGGCCTGCTGCTGTACCTTGCGGACCTGTTCCTGCGGCGCTCGCCCTGGGTGCGCCGCCGGCTTGGGGGCTGACACTGGGCGAAGCTGGAGCCCTGGCACAAGGAGGCACCCGGGCCGGGTGTCCGGCTTGGCCAGGATGCCACTGTCACACATCGCCTGCCCCGGCCGTTTCTCAAGACCACCGGCTCCTGGTCCGTTATCTCCCGGTGTCGACACGCCCACCGCGTTCCCCGGCCTGACTGCAACTCCTCCCATTCCGGGGTGGCAGGTCGTGGACCGACCGATACTGCGGACGTGACGGCAGGTCCAGCCCCAGGAGAGGTCCGATGTCAGCCACTGTTATCCGCCCCGAGGCCAGCGCCGGCACCGGAACCCGGTTCCCTCAGCCCAGCGCGTCGATCGACCTGCTGACCGGGGCATTCAGCCCGCAGTTCATGCAGGAGATGGCTGCCGCCAGATTCAGCGAGGCGCGGCGTCACCGCTATTGCGCATCGGTGGTCTGTCTGGAACTGGATGAGTTCAGCCGCCTGGAGTCCATCCAGGGTGCGGCGGTGGCGGAGGAAGTGCTGGTGTCGACCGTGGAGTTCCTCCGCAGCTGCCTCAGGCGGGAGGACATGCTGGCGCGTTTCGATCAGGCGCGCTTCGTCATCCTCATGATGCATTGCGACGGCGACCACGCGATGAGCAAGACCGAAGCGTTGCGCGAGGCCATCGCCACCCTCGAGCCGGCGGGATGCGCTGTGACGGTGAGCGCGGGCGTCAGTTCGGCGGGCGGGGACAACCTGCCGGACTTCGACCGGATGCTCGCCAGCGCAGAACAGGCGCTGGCCGAGGCGCTGGTGGCGCGAGGCAATCAGGTCCGCCGGGGCGGGCGGGACCTGGTCTCTTCGCCTATCGACGGCGACTGAAGTGGTGGCCAGGGGCTCTCCGTGATCGCCAGCCCTCCTCGCCGCGCCAGGCGCGAGGAGAAGCGGCGGAGCCTCAGGACCGGGCCTTCAGCGCGTCGCGGATCTCTCTGAGCAGCACCACATCCTCGGGCGT
>Ga0169931_10013835_pt1 | contig 10976 bp, 13 predicted proteins | sample Kivu_15m_20L_FD_129675 | JGI IMG/M metagenome (GOLD analysis project Ga0169931, IMG submission 129675) | Freshwater microbial communities from Lake Kivu, Western Province, Rwanda to study Microbial Dark Matter (Phase II) - Kivu_15m_20L... | ecosystem: Environmental > Aquatic > Freshwater > Lake... | reverse complement strand
TTAATAAGCTATTATCTAATGGTGACTTAATAAGCTATTATCTAATGGTGACTTAAATAAGCTATTATCTAATGGTGACTTAAATAAGCTATTATCTAATAGAATTAATGAATTAATGATCGTTTTATATTGACTGTATTTCACTTTTATATTGTGTATTAATATAGAATGTTAGATATCTTGGTTTATATTTGAATTGCATGGACAGGGCTGAACACTTCTAAAGCAATATAGAATTGCACCACCTCAAGAATACTCCTGCAAACGATGCAAAGCACGCCTCATCAACCCATTCTACATATAAGCAATACTTACAAGCCGCTCTGCTCAAGGGACCAGCATACTTCTAGTATGAAGAATATTCCATCCCTCTCATGTACGCAACACACAATACAGCAGCTAACTCACCAACAGCTACGAAATAGTCGAAAAGGTGGGACGCGGCAAGTACAGCGACGTCTTTAAGGCCATCAGGCTAGGCTCCAATGGACAGCCAGACAGACTCTCAGTGCTTAAAATTCTAAAGCCGGGTAGGAGAGAGAGTATGTAGTGAGGGAAGGCAAGATACGAAGGGAGATTAAAATTTTGCAAAGTCTGAAGCACAGCAGCATAATTGAACTAGAAGCAGTAATCTTCGATAGCTGCTCAAAAAGCTACGCACTAGTAACACTATAGACATACAGGTAACACTATAGACATACAGGTAACACTATAGACATACAGGTAACACTATAGACATACAGGTAAACTTGTTTTGAGGAAGGCGTTGGAGTTCGTGGAGTAGACGTCTCGATAGTTCGCATTCAGTGCCTAGGAAATAAGGCTGTACATGTTCAAGGTGATGGAGGGACTCAACTACTGCCACTCCCAGGGCATCATGCACCGCGACATCAAGCCCCTCAACGTGCTCATCGACCAGAAACAACAGAAACTCAAAATAATCGACTGGGGACTAGCAGACTACTACCTGCCCAACAAATAATACAACCTCAAAGTGGCCTCTAGGTACAATCCGACTAACAAAGGTAAAGATGTGATAAAAAAAGGTATTACTAAACTGAGAAAGGTGGTTATTTGTGAATATAGGTGATGGTATGGTGAGTTAGGTATTGATAGTACAATGTAGGTATTGACAGTACAATGTAGGTATTGAGAGTATAATGCAGGTATTGAGAGTATGATGCAGGTATTGAGAGTATGATGCAGGTATTGATAGTATGATGCAGGTATTGATAGTACAATGCAGGTATTGATAGTACAATGCAGGTATTGATAGTATGATGCAGGTACTACAAGGGTCCCTAGTTGCTGCTTAGCAACAAGTACTACGACTACTCCCTCGACATATGGTCCACCGGTTGTATGTTCGCAGGCATGGTACTATCCATAAAACAAAGGTACTATAAACTAAAAGTAGGTACTATAAACTAAAAGTAGGTACTATAAACTAAAAGTAGGTACTATAAACTATAAGTAGGTATTATTAAACTTAGCTAGGTATTATTAAATTTAGCTAGGTATTATTGGTTTTAGGTAGTTGTTTGGGCGTTCGGTGATGTTCCGCGGGGACGATAACAACGACCAAATGTTGAAAATTATTGAAGTAGTAGGCTCAGACGAAGTGCTCAGGTATCAATCCATATTAAAATAGGTATTCGTATATGTAATTGTATTGGAATGTAGATAGGTTAGATACATTTCTAAATACAGGCTGAAACCGTAGGGACGAGTTATGTAATACTTGAAGAATCAGCACTACGCTAAGATAGCCCTGGAGTAGTTTGTGAATGCCGATAACAAGCACTTGGGGAGTGCCTAGGCGATGGACCTGCTGGGGAGAATGCTTCGGGTAGATCATGTAAGGTTTATCACACTAAGAACGAACGCATAACTGCCCTGGAAGCTCTCTCTCACCCGTACTTCAGCACAGTGAATACAAGTATGGGCAGTAATAATACAACTGTGGGCAGTAATAATACAAATAATACAACTGTGGGCAGTAATAATACAACTGTGGGCAGTAATAATACAACTGTGGGAAATAGTAATGCTAGCAATGCAGGCAGTGTTGGCAACAAAGAGTGATGGTGTCTTAAAAGCAGACAACTTGTTATGTCTTTAAAGCAGACAGTTGTTATTGTAAATAGAGCTAGTCAGCTGTTATTGTAAATGGAGTCAGTCAGCATTATAATAAATGGTGATAAGATGTAAAAATATTGTTTTAAATGTTTCTTATAATAAGTAATTAATCATCTTTGGCTAGTTTGTCAACCATTACTACTATTCATCGTCTTAATTACTACTATCAAACATTACCAATACTACTACTAATTATCTAGATTACTACTATCAACCATCAAAGCCTCCCTGCCTCCTAGAGTTGTTTCTTCATTTACCCACCAACTTTACTGCTCTCATTTCTTATTTTATCAGATATGCTTGCGCGGTTTTATTGTTTCGATTCCCTATCCTTATTTCTTTGCTACATCAGAAGAGGGTGCTTATGCTTGTCCTTCATGTTTTAGTGAAACTGTTCCAGCACGAACAATCCAACTACGCTCTGCGAGTAAATCGACAGGAAAAACTGCACCACTGCGTAGCAAACCAGCGCAGTCACCACCAACACCAGTGCTCTGCTCGATGTGCTGTTTTGAAAGTGACCCACATTCCTGATCAGCAGGTCGGCTAGCAGCACCTGTAGCACCGTAAAAGAGAGCGGAATGATGTCGTTAAAAACCTAACTATTGCCAGCCTTACCATATGCAGAAAAGACACCACTCCCCAGTCTTTTTTGGCCTCAGCAATCAGCTGGGCGACCTGCTCTGATGACTAGCAGTAAGACCGTCCTGAAATACTCAAGTAGCTATAGGCTGCACTGTGGAAACACTTGAAAATGTAAGAAACGCACAAGCAGCAAACACAACTGTAGCATTTCCTAAAAAACTAACAGCACCCGTTCTCGCTCTCACTGCCCTATCTTTCTCCCCCCTGCATTTATGCCTTGTTACCTGATGCGACTAACCGTTGATGTTGAATTTGAGCAGTCCAAAGGTCACTGTGAGGTAGCTGCCCAAACAAGTAGAGCCAGTGTGGGACAGCAGAAACGCCTTGGCTGCTTTGCTCACCGGTCTGTTTCTCTGTAGCTGCCAGTTGAGGATGGCGCCGCTTACAATGAGGTCAGCGCTATGTACTAGCATGAATACTGCCCATACCAGAAACCACAAGGCCACGCCTGTTAAAGCCACCAAGTAGAAAGGCATACTATAGTGCTCAAAGGGCAATCGCCTTGCTGATGTAATGTCCTGGTTGTTAATGGTACTGTCCTGGTTGTTGACGTTACTGTCCTGGCTTGTACTGCCTGAAAATTGCAATTGGCTAGAAGCGTTTGGGGACGAATCAGTGTGCTGACTCATGGAGTAGAAACCCAGCATGAGGGCAGTCCAGAAAAGCACTATGAGCACAAGTATAGCTGAAAGGATCACAGGCACCAGTAGAATATTCAAGTTTTGGGAGAGAAACTGGTTAGAAGTAGTTAGGTAGCCCACCGCTTCACGAATGCGTCCCTTGTAGGAGAAAAACAACAGCAGCACAAGTATAGCAACCAGGAAGGACAGAATAGATATAGCCATCGCTACTGTCCTATTTTGTTTAAGCACAAAAGTGTTCGTAGATGGTTCTTCGGGCAGCGCCAGGTAGATAGCGAAGCCTAGAAAGGCTAAAAAAGCCATTAAATATAGCAGGTAGATAACGAAACCAGCAGTAGCCCTCACCAGCAGCGTAAGCAGACAGGCCGCTACCATGGCTACTGGCACCATCAGCAAGAACAAAGCCCAGTCGTTAATAGCACTGCCGATCAGTTACTGCACCACTCCAGAGTGCACTGCGCTTTGCACCTTTAGTCTCAGGGTGGGCGAAGTGGGCATGCAGATGTTGTTGCGGACTAAATACTTTTCATCATACATATCTCTGTGTCATAAATGTGGAAGGCTTGGGAGTTGTCGACCGAGTAGTTTTACTTGCAAGATTTAACGACTGAGTTTACCTGGCATTCGACTGCTGAACCCACCACTGGGCACTGTCTTACACAAGTGGAAATCCACAGAGACTTATTTAGCACTTATTTACATCTATCTGGGGAGAGGGGAAGTATATGAAAGGAAAGGAAGGGTACTCGCTGCCACAACCAAAGCCATCAGAGTCAAAAGGAATGCCCATGCCGGCAGTGGAGCCGCGCATGAGGCAAAATGCGCCTGCGATGAGCAGTCCCAAGGCCACAAAGACCATGAGGACGAGGCAGACAATGTCGGTAGAGTCTCTGTTTTTGTCTGAGTGTAAGCAATAATACCCCCGGCTAACTCACGCTACACGCCCATTCAAATTATAAACAGCCAGCTGCCTTTATACAACATTCTATCAAGAACGTTTGTCATAAAAACAGCTGTACTAAGTAAAAGAATCATCTACTACTTGCTCTATCTTTAAGTAGTATTGGTTCAAACAAGATTTGATTTGCTATATCTTAATAATAATACTTAGTAATGCTCCCCTTTTACAAGTTGCTGTCACTGCTTTTGAGAGTGTTTTCTCGTCCCTTGATTAATCTCACCAAGCGTTACCATGCCACCAACCCCCTGAAGCAGATCTGGATTCGTAGGCGAATGGCTGCCCTAGGCGAATGGTTCCATCAAACTAGTCACCGCATCACCCGTAAGTACTTGAGAGTAGTCAACCCTCAAGAGGCCAAGCCCCTCAGTGAGCCCGAAGCAGTCGAAAGAGGCATCGAGTTCTTTTACGAACTGCTCTTCTACTCGATCGCCATCGGCTTCCCGACATATGAAATATGGAGAAACGTGCATGACACTGCCCTCAAGACTGCGAAAACGAACAAAAGAATATAGCAGATCGAAAGCTCACTCGGAGCAATTTAGAGTCACTGCACTGCACATAGTCACACCCTCCTCTACCTCCAATAACAAACCATAATCAACTCAGCTATCAATAACCACATGGCTTTCATTAATAATCACATGGCTTTCATTAATAATCACATAGCTTACACCGACAACCACATTGCTTTCTTCAGTAGCCACATGGCTTTCACTAACATCCACATGAGCTTGCTAGAGCAGCAAAAGACCTTCCTCTATCAGAAAATGGTCTTACTCAATCAACACTTGGGGTTCAGCACTCTTGATAGCTCTGACCAACATAAGGGATACTTAAATGTGAGACGTTTAACTGAATTGCTTTATAAAGGATTATTAGCCTCAACATCACCTGAACATTTTAATAAATAAAAACAAACTTTTTCCCCCACATCGTTTCTTTTACCAGAATCTAGACCATGATTAAAGCTCTACTATTTTATTCTTATTCACTATTATACTAATCTAGATCTATTCTTATGTATTAGTTTTTGTTTACATTGATTGGACTAAAAGCAACGTTTGTTCTGGATTGGAACTATGAATATATATTTATAAATTAATGCAAAAGATTCATCGTCGTAAAAACGAAGAAATCATCAAGGCTTTTGTCTGTCCATAGGAGTGTGGCAAGTCATACGGCTCTTACTCAGCCCTCTACACCCACATCAAAACCAAACACAAGGAAGTCAAACCCCCCTAGATGAAAAAGAATAAACACCCCCACATGAAAGAGGAAACTCCGCCTCAGCAGGCCCTCTTCACAGGGCAGGTCGACTGCCTCAAATGCCGCAGAAACCAGTGCAACTGCGTCGACTCAATCGAAGACTCTTAACTAGAGGCAGCTGTGCACATAATGGCCGACCAAACATTCATAAAGTGGGTGAACTCAGTGCACCAGTTAACACTCAACTAAAAAGAAAACTGGGTACGCAACACAGAGTAGCCATTCGAGTTCCTGGACAAAGAAGGAGTGCTCCAACTGGCGGGAGAGTTCAACCGGGAATCGCTGACTGCTGGAAACCCGATAAGTCTGTCGCATAAGTGGGTAGACTATCTCTCCTACTCATCGCGCTTCTGGGACCCGGCCCACCTTAACGAGCTGTACTCATCCATTTTCGCAATAATGAGCAGAGACTCGATGAACGATATCCAGGTGTTTTTCGAGCAGCGCCCTGCTTTGCAACTGACACAACGATGCATTGAACAAAAGCGCAAACAATGGCTATAGTTTGTATAACTCGTTAAGGCCATCTGAATGTAGCTAAAAGCCAAAAGGCCAAGGCAATTGATTATTATTTTTACATAAGCTAAAAGAAATTTTAAAACCAATCAATCTTGTTTTTAGATATTTACTGTATATTTTAATATGATTTTATTTATTGTTATAAATGATTATTTTATAAAATGATAATTTTTAATAATTTGTTTGATTTTTAAAGATTGCATGATTGTCTTGTAAGAGCATATGTTTGTGTGTTAAGAGTAAAAGTGCGCTAAAGTAAAAGTGTGCTAAAGTAAGAGTGTTCTAAATTAAGAGTGTGCTAAAGTAAGAGTGTGCTAAAGTAAGAGTGTGATCATTTGAGCAGTTGCTCTTGATGGTCGATATATAGTTCCTGGATGAGGGGTGTGCTGTCATCGAACTGGGTGTAGCTGTCTAACTTGAAGTACTGGCTATTCACACAACGAACATCCTGGCAGTTTTACAACTTATCTAAATACTTCTCAAGCGCAGACAGCTAGTAGTCTTTCCCGTCGTAGTACGGCAGGATTGGTATTCCGTTGCTAGGCTGCAGGGCGTACGAATAGGCTGCATTATCCACCAGCACCATGTCCTTCAGATCTCGGTTTATACGCGAAAGGTCCTTGAAATAGTAGTCGTTAATGCAGGTACAGTGTTGACGGTAAAGTCGATGCTGAAAAATCACGTTCTCAGGGTCAATCTCATTCAAAATAGCGTTGGCATAGTCCTAGTGACTGGCCGTGAAAATCACCACCTCCCACTTCTCGCAAATTCGTTTGAGGAAACTTATAGCGTAGGGACGGATCGTCAGACTCAGTTCCATGTTCCCGCCATCGATCAATACACTTATCTTCAGGTCGGGCTCCACCTCACTGCTCTCAAAACAGTGAATCAGTGTTTAATCCAAGTCTAACACCAAGGTTTTCCTTCCCACGTATCTGGATCTGATCTGCAGTTCAATAGGTTCCCCTTTGATGTTTCCTAAGCTTTCCATTATTTCCTTGGCCTCATGAAAGTAGCCGATTGAGGATTTGATGTGTTCGACTGCTAGAGAATTCTTCTAATGAATTGCTCTTACCACTTCGCTCAGGTAGTAGCGACTGTGCTTGGAGGAAGAGTAAGGGTTCACCGTGGGCATCGCAATATTAGATGGCTTAGCCACCATGTTACTAAGCGCCCCGATCCGGCTCTTTCTGGTAATCTCATCGACCTGATAATGGGGCTTACCGTTAATCTCGAACATGCAACTTTCACGAAGATCTCCCTTCAACTAAACAACTCTTAAACCCCCTTCTAAGTCCTTTCTCGTGCTAGCCTTAGGACTGATATTGTTTAAATCCTCTCTAGGCTCGAACACTCTCAGATTGACTTAATGTCCCACACCTTTTTGTGCAGTTTGATTCCTATCTACGAAAAGAGATTAAAACTTGAACTTATGGTGATCTCCCTGATTTAAATTGCTGCTGCCTTCTGGTTGATTGGCTTTGTAGTTGCCCTCTGCCTGATTAGCTGTGTAGTTGCCCTCTGCCTGATTGGCTTTGTAGTTGCCCTCTGCCTGATTAGCTTTCTTGTTGCCTATAAGTTACCTGGCCCTTTCAAGTTTGCTTTTGATCCCACTCATCTGCTAACTTATCTTGAGAATAGGCGTAGTTTTCATCCTAGTTTTCAGTTGCTGCTGATGTTGCCTGTTTCCTGCACGCTGTATGTATTGTCTTTACTATCCCTACTATCTTCGAGAGTATAAAGATGGAGGTAGGAAGTTAGTAGAAAATGTTGACCGGTATTGACTGTGCTCTGGCAGCATTGGAGGCATAAAGTTGGCTGAAATAGTTGTTCTATAGTTGATAGGTAGCTGACTATAGTTACTGGTTGACTGGATATAGTTATAGTTGTTGGTTAGCTGACTATGACTGTTTGTTAGTGGAGAACTAGACCCCAAAACGTCAAAACTTTTGCGCCACTTGGAGGATGGCTAAGCTACTGGTTCTTACTAATCGTAATCTGCTAAATTTCGAACCCGCCGCGCACGCTTACCTGAAGCTTACATCTAACAATACTAACTATTATAAAGTTTACGACAAATATCTACAAATCGATAATCAAAGTGCCTTGCTTAAATAGACCATTTCTAAAGATGAAATTTAAAAAATGGCCGAGTAATGATAAGTTTGGAATTATAAACAATAATTTTAGAGTTATGCAGCGAAAGATGATTATCTGCGTTACTGGAGCCTGTGGCAAAATAGCCTACTCCCTGCTTCATCCCCTCTGTTCAGGCTAAATCTACGGACATTACGTGGCCATACAGCTGCGTCTACTCGATCTGGCCACCAAACGCTAGGACCTGCGAATTCTCAGGCAGTAACTGGAGGACTGCTGCTACTAAAATGTTGAGGATGTGACTATCTATGACGAAAAAGACCAAGAAAAACCGTTTTCTGAGTGCGATTTAGTAATATTCCTGGGAGGGATGCCCAGACGCCCAGGCATGGAGCGTCAAGACGTCTTCGAAATCAACGCAGAAATATTCCAGCAGCAGGGCAAGCACCTGGACAAAGTAGCCAAAAAAACATGTAAATCCCTAGTAGTGGCCAATCCAGTAATTAAATTATAAGCAAGGCTTGCACTAACTGCCTTGTCCTGGCCCGTAACGCGCCCTCCCTCCCTGCTGCCAACTTCACCGCCCTTACGCGTCTCGACTACAATCGTTTCGCCGGACAAGTATGCTAGCTAGCAATCAGTTAGGCAGACTTTTTGACTGCAAACCGTCACAGCTGAAGAACGTGGTTGTGTGGGGTAACCACTCCACCAAACAATTATGCGATCCCAGCCATTTAGAAATCGAGGGCTGGTCGGCATAGCTAATCGCGAAGAAGCTCGAAGAAGCTGACTTAAACAAAGTCACAAAGACTATGTATTAGAGAGGAGGCTTTATCGTGTAAAAACAAAGCGGAAATGCTTACATGTCGGCCACCAAGGCCATCGTAGACCATCTGAAAGACTGGTACCTCGGTTCCAAACAGCTCGTGTCTATGGGAGTTATCTTGTCCACAGAATACTACGGACTTCCCTAAGGTCTCTGCTTCTCGATGCCTACCAAGTGTCACGGGGCAGGCTAATACTAAATCGTATCCGATATGGCTCTCACTAGCGAGCAAAAGCAGCGAATCAACGATAGTCGTGATTAACTACTAAAAGAAAAGAACTTCGTTAGCGACTATCTAACTAACGAATGATTATGAAGTATGTAATCTGTCGTAAAATATATCTGTTTTACATGTAGAATCTAATTAAAGTATTTGAATGAGCCTAAAGAATTTCTGTCAAGGACATTTGCAAAAGTATTTACTTATAAAGTTATTTTAATCACCCGACATTTTTGCGTACTACTCCAAGAGACGTCATGGTTATACCAGCATTGAGCATGGAAACCAGATAGTTGGCGTACTCATGGGCTCCTCGTTCAAGCTCCTATGCCTTCCTGCGTTCAAGCCTTTTGTGGTGATTTATTGTTTCTCTCTTGAGAGCCTTTATTTCAGCCTACAAACGCCTTTTCTTGTCGTCATCGTCGTTCTTTTGGGCCTAGGACCAGTCCAAGATGCGTTTAGCTTACTACTTGTAATGTCCAAACTTGGCCTCTTTGGCTTGTTCATGCTTGTCAGCCTGCGTGTACTTCATCTTAAACTAAGACACATAGTTTCTTGTCTTGTATTTATTCGTCTTCAAGTATAGCTACACTATCGGACTGTAACGAATAGGCAGAGTCTAGCGCTTCTTCATCTTCTCAAACACTCCTCTTTTTATACTCACCTAAGCCACCCCCTCAGGCCTACCACGATCATCAGCAGATTCAGCCTGCTTGACCTTGCGTGCCAAGATATTGCCTGTTCCCAGATCCAATGTCCATTTATCGTAGTAGTATTTTTTATTGCTTATCTAGACTCCAGTAAATATCTTAGAAAAAGTAGTTAACAGCTGATCTTTGAGTGAATTGTCGAACTTAGACCTAGACTTGGGGAATGCATAGAAGAAAGAATAAAAAACTGATTGAGCTAAAGTGTTAAAGTATTCTTTAAAAAAAATATCGTTTTCTTTCTTTTCAGGAATTGACAGAAAAAGGCCTATGTAGTTTTTAGCAATTCGTTTTTAGAGCTCACTCTCAGAGTACTAGTACTTGGTAGGATGAAAGAATTTGCAGATGGCGAACCAGAAACAGTCCGAAACAAGAGCCTTATTTTAGTAAAGGTTAAGATGCTTTGTCCATTTTTAAATCGTGTTCTCGTTGCTACCGTCCCTGCAATCGCATATAATTTACTTCTGCTTTTATAGCTGCTTAAAGTAGGTAGTCGAAAGCGAAGTAATCACATTCGCCACGATTCTACTGAATTCAACGGTCGACGGGAGAGGAGTAAAATCTTGAGTCGCAGGAAATTCCATAGGAGGAATAGAATCTTCTATCATGTACACATTGTATTTTTTAGAGGACAGGGCCACTACTTTGCTATGAGCGCCAAGAATCTCGGTTAGTAGTGTCTTGCTGAATTCATCTCTAATGTTATAAACTAACTACCCTTAGTCTCCGATCTCAAGCAAAGACATAAGTTATAAAAATAATACTTCAATACCTTTACAAATATATATAAATTATCTTCTATATCGATAAGCCTGCCATACTACACCCGAGCTCAAGGCGAAACATTCCTTTCTGCAAGATCATTCCATTAAACTCCTCCAAAATATCCAATAATTATCAATTATATCATACTAAGATCAAATCTTTAAGCAACAAAACGGGGTTGGGGTTGGGG
>Ga0169931_10013834_pt1 | contig 10976 bp, 8 predicted proteins | sample Kivu_15m_20L_FD_129675 | JGI IMG/M metagenome (GOLD analysis project Ga0169931, IMG submission 129675) | Freshwater microbial communities from Lake Kivu, Western Province, Rwanda to study Microbial Dark Matter (Phase II) - Kivu_15m_20L... | ecosystem: Environmental > Aquatic > Freshwater > Lake ... | reverse complement strand
CGCAACGCGCCGGCCACGCGCACGGCTGAGCACGCGGCCGCCTGGGCGGCCGCGGGGCACGAGGTGGAGGTGATCACCACCGCGCCCAACTTCCCCGAGGGCAGGCTGTTCGCGGGCTACCGCAATGCGTGGAGCAGCCGCGAGACGATCGACGGCGTGACCGTGCACCGCGTGAAGACCTACATCACGGCCAACGAGGGCTTCCTTCGCCGCACGCTGGACGACGTGAGCTTCATGGCGAGCGGCGCGGCCGCGGCGCTGGTCGCCCGCCGCCCGGACGTGGTGATCACCACGTCGCCGCAGTTCTTCTGCGCGATGGCCGGCTGGCTCGTCAGCCGCGTGCGCCGGCTGCCCTGGATCTTCGCGCTGCGCGACCTCTGGCCCGAGTCCATCGTCGCGGTAGGCGCGATGAAGCGCGGTCGCATCATCCGCTGGCTCGAGCGGCTGGAGATCCGCATGTACCTGGATGCGGACGCCATCGTGTCGGTGACCGAGGCGTTCCGCTTCGACCTGATCCAGCGCGGCATCGCGCCCGAGAAGATCCACGTGGTGCTCAACGGCGTGGACATGGCCAAGTACGCGCCACAGCCCAAGGACGCCGGCTGGCTCGACCGACACGACCTGCACGGCAAGTTCGTGGTGGGCTACCTGGGCACGCACGGCATGGCGCACGCGCTGGACAAGGTGGTGGAGGCCGCGGCGCTACTCGCCCACCGGCCCGACATCGTGTTCCTGTTCGCGGGCGCGGGCGCGAAGCGCGCCGAGGTGGAGGCCCGCGTGGCCGAGCTGGGCCTGCGCAACGTGCGGCTCGTCGAGAGCCAGCCCAAGAGCGAGATGCCCGGCCTGTGGAGCGTGCACGACCTGGCGCTGATCCCGCTGCGCTACCAGCCGCTCTTCACCACCGTGATCCCGTCCAAGATGTTCGAGGCGCTCGGGATGGGCGTGCCCATCCTCATGAGCCTGCCCGAGGGCGAGGCCACGCAGCTGCTGCGTACCACGCACGCCGGCGTCACCGTGCCGCCCGAGAATCCCGCGGCGATGGCCGCCGCCATCGAGGCGCTCGCCGGCGACCCCGCCCGGGTGCAGGCCCTGCGGGCGGCCGCGGCGCAGGCCGCGCCGCGCTTCAGCCGCGGCGAGATGGCGCAGCGCATGCTGCAGGTGATCGCCGGCACGGTGCGCGAGGGGGTGCCCGGCGCCGCGTCGGCCGGTTCGCCCGGGGTACCGACGGCCACCGACGGAGTCGCGCCGCCCCGCTGAACCGCGCACGCCCCGCCGCCCCCCGCAGCGGGGCGAAGCCGGCGACGAGGCTGCGCTACGCCATCATCCCGAACAGGCACTCCGCCCGCCCCTGCCGCAGCACCACCTGCAGGCACCGGGTGGGCACACGCTCGCCGAACCGCGGGCGCCATTCCGAGGGTGCGACGCTCGCGTCGCCCTGAAGCACTCGCAACCGGAGCGGCCCCAGCCGCCACACCTCGCCGGAGCGCACCGGCTCCACCGACGGATGCAGGTGGAAGCGCGCCACCGCCTCGTGCGCGCCGCCCTGCACCGTATCGGTGACCCGCAGCGCGGCGCCGTCGATCCGCCACTCGCGCCGATGCACCGGCCGGCCGGGCAGATGCCGGTAGCCGTCATGCCAGGCGGCCACGCGTGCGCCACCGGCCTCCTCGGCCACCGCGACGTCCTGCGGGCGCGCGCGGCGCCCCACGCGGAAGCCGCTCCAAACCTCGGAGGAGTCCGTTCCCGCCACCTGCACGGTGGAATGCGACGCAGTGCCGCGCTCGGCGAGCCGTTGCGGCCCCAGGCCGTAGCACGAGGTGCCGCCGTTCACCACCACCCTTCGCCCCGCGACGGACAGTTCGAACGACAGCGTGTCCGCATGCGCGTGGCCCGGCAGGTAGTCCGGGCCCACCGGCGCCACGTCCAGCAACGCGCACAGCGCGCCGAAGCGGGCCGACACGTAGCCGCTGTCACGCAGGTGGACGAGCCCTTCGGGCGGCGCGGCGTCGGGTTCGAAGCCGAGCGCGCGCGCATACCGTTCCAGCTCGACCGGCGCCGGCGCGATGCCGATCGCCGCGTCGTTGAAGAACGAGATCTCGCCATCCGGATGGCACATCGCGGACAGCCAGCGCTGCATCGCCGGGACCTGCGCGCGAAGCCGATCGAGCCAGCCCGGCGCGAGGTCCTCGTCCTGGCCGCCCGCAGCCTGGAGCAGGTTCACCAGGTCGAGCACGTCCTCCAGTGCGAGCGCGTGGTACATCGGGCTGCGCTCGAACTGCCCGCCGTCGTCCAGCACCTGCTCGTCGAGTTCGCGGGCGAGCAGCCGCAGGCCCGTGGCGCGCCACGAGTTGGCCTCGTCGCCGGCGAAGAAGGTTCCGCCGAACACCAGCGCCTTCGCGTTCGCGAAGAGGTGGTTGCCGAGCAGGTGGTACTCCAGCCGTCGGGACAGCCAGCGCAGCTGAACCGCGAGGCTCGCGAGCACGGGGGCCGAGGGGGTCCGACCGCCGAGGGCCGCCTTGATCCAGTTCACCACGCGCAGCGACGTGGGGTACGGCTCCCAGCCCGTGCCCGCCGCGGGCGGGTTCTGCGCGACCCAGCGCTCCTGCAGCGCGTCGTGCCACTCCTGGCGCTGCGCGGCATCGACCGCGTTCAGGTCGTCGAAGTAGTGCAGGTTGTAGCGCCACAGCTTGGGCAGCGCCGCGTCGTCCCATCCGCACGCATCCAGCGAGCGCGGCTCCGACAGGAAGCAGAACGACGCCGGCGCGAGCATCGAGGGCTCGCGGCGCGCGGGCAACGCCCACGGGCCCGGCAGCGGGCGCAGCGGGGGCGGCGGCGCCAGCACCGGACGCGGCCGCCACAGGTGGTGGCGCACGCGCCCCAGCACCTGCTCGGGCCGCAGGTGGCGGACGGTGCGCAGCAGTCTAGGCAGCTCGGCGACGCGCGCCACGCGCGGTGCCTCCCGTCAGCGGGCCAGCAGGCCTTCCAGCGCGGCGGCGATGCGCTCGCCGGCCCGCCCGTCCCACTTGTCCGGGATGGCGCCGCGCTTCCACTGCCCGGCGAACAGGCGGTCCAGCATGGGCGCCAGCGCCGCCGGGTCCGTGCCCACCAGCTCGTTGGTGCCCACCGTCACCGTCTCCGGCCGCTCGGTGGTGTTGCGCAGCGTGAGGCAGGGCACGCCCAGCACCGTGGCCTCCTCGGTGACTCCGCCCGAGTCGGTGATCACCGCCTTCGCGTGGCGAACGAGATGGTTGAACTCCAGGTAGGGCTGCGGCGGCACGACGTGCAGTCCCGGCGGCAGCGAACCCAGCCTGTCCAGAACCTTCGCCGTGCGCGGGTGGGCCGGGAACACCACCGGAAGGCCCCGCGTGCCGGAATCGATCGCCCGCAGCAGCGCGGCGAGCGCGGCCGGATCGTCGACGTTCGCCGGGCGGTGCAGCGTGGCGACGAAGTAGCCGCCCGGCGCGAGCGCCTTATCGTGCCAGAACGCCGGCGGCCGCAGCCTGCCGAGGTTGGCCAGCAGCGTGTCGATCATCGTGTTGCCCACGAAGTGGATCGACTCGTCCGGCACGCCGCTCGCACGCAGGTTCGCGTTGGCCAACTCGCTGGTGGTGAAGAACCAGTTGGTGATCGCGTCCGTCACCCGGCGGTTGATCTCCTCGGGCATGCTCCAGTCGCCCGAGCGGATGCCGCCCTCCACGTGCGCCACCGGCACGCACAGCTTCTGCGCGGCGATGGCACAGGCCATGGTGGAGGTGACGTCGCCCACTACCAGGCAGGCCGCACTGCGATCGTCCAGCAGCAGCCGCTCGTAGCGCACCATGATCGCGCCCGTCTGCTCGGCCTGCGTTCCCGAGCCCACCTCGAGGTTCACGTCCGGGGCGGGGATGCCGAGCTGCTCGAAGAAGTCGCCCGACATCGCGGCGTCGTAGTGCTGGCCGGTGTGCACCAGGCGCCAGGTCAGCGGACCCCCCGCGTCTCTGCGCTCGCGCAGCGCGCGCAGGATCGGGGCGATCTTCATGAAGTTGGGGCGGGCGCCGGCGATGACGTCCACCCGAACACTCTGTGTTCCGCTCACGGCGCTGAACACGAATACGAAACCGCTACGATCATTGCCGCTCCAGCTCGAAGATCAGCACACATCGAAACCCACGCAGCGAGTCGAACGCATTGACAGTTCGCTCCCAGGCCCAACCCACCAGATAGGTCGCACTCAGGATTCTCAAGTACTTAGGCCTGCCTTCCACCAGATCGAGCCGACGCACCGCAAATCCGGTCACTCCAGCCAATCGCTGAACTGCCGCCTCGGAGTTGCACCGGTAGAGCGTCGGGAACGTATCCGCACCTTCACGTCCGCGAAGCGAGTTGTAGGTGCGGTGAAACCACGTGGGCGTGAACCTCGCAATCGTTGCAATGTAGTGCCACTTGTTCGGTGTCTTGGCGAGAAACAGACCTCCCGGCTTCAGAACCCGAGCGATCTCGGACAATGCCTGCATCGGATCGGCGACATGCTCCATGACGTTGTCTGCGAAGACCAGATCGAAGGACCCGTCCGGATACGGAATCAAGCCACTCGAGAGGTCGAGCACGCGGGCGTCATCGAGGTGCGGGTTCTGCAGGACGAGCGGATCGGGATCAACACCGGCTACCCTTTGCGCAATGCCTCGAAAGTTCATCTGAACTAATCGACCTCGACCCGCACCGTAGTCAAGGCAGACTGAATCCGGGCGAATCACCGAAAGCACCCTACGCCGGAAGAGTTCGTCGTCCCAGTTGCGCTCGAAGGTCGGGTAAAGCTTCCGATCCATCCAGGACACCAATGTGCTCATCGCAAGGATTCCTCCACGCAAATGCTCACGCGGCTCACCTCGAGGATCTCGTCAACCGGAATGGGCGACGGCCCGCCCTGCTCGATCGCGGTCACGAAGGCCTGCGCACAAGCATGCTGGCCCTTATCCTGGCGCCATAGGTTCATGCTCCTGAAGCCCGGCCAACCGTAGCCGGTGAGGCGACGGAAGTTGTCGAGCTGCAGTACGCGGCCGGCGGCGAACACTTCCAGCCGCTCCTTCGGGAATGCCTTGCTGCCATTCGCAAGGTAGACGATGGTACCGAGCGACCCATCGGCGAACCGAAGGGTGAGGGTGGCGCTGTCCCGCGTGGGGCTGTCCATGGCCAGAACCTCGTGGTGCACGATGGGGAAGCCGGCCAGGAAGCGCAGCAGGTCAATGAAGTGACAGCCCTCGCCAACGAGGCGGCCGCCCCCGATCTCGCGATCCTGCGTCCAATGAGTGACGGGAATGCTCCCCGCGTTCACGGTCATAATGAACGCCTTGGGTCCCGCCGCGCCAGCGAGCAACGCCTTGATGCGCTGCACCTGCGGCGCGAATCGGCGGTTGAAGCCGACCATTAGCAGGCCGGGCGACTCGATAACCGCCTCATGGATGCGAAGCAGGTCGTCCAGCCGGAGTGCAAGCGGCTTCTCCACGAACACGTGCTTGCCCGAGGCCAGTGCTTGCAGCACCAGTTCGGCATGGGTGTCGTGGCGCGTGGCGATGACCACAGCCTCGGCCTGCGGGTCGGCTAGCAGCGCCGGCACATCAGTGGTGGCCTCCTCGAAGCCGAATTTGCGCCCCAGGTGCACCGAGGTGACGCCGCCCGAGGACGCAATGCGCCGCAGGCGTGCACCAGTGGCCTTGAACGCCGGTAGAAGCACCGCACCCGCATAGTTGCCGGCACCCACGAGGCTAAGGCTGGGCGCACTGGCTTGGCCAGGGCGGGCACGCAGCGGCCCGGGCGGACCCGGCAAGGGCACCACACGCGCCCGGCCGCCGCATGCATTGGCATCGATATCGGTATCGGGCGCCGCCGGGTACTCCAGCAGTATGCCCAACGAAGGCTCGCTCCCGCCCACCACCTCGTATGCGCGCGGCGCGTCTGCGATGGGGAAACGGTGCGATATCAGCGGCTTCACGTCAAGCCGACCACTGGCCATCATGTCCAACACGGCCTCAAAATTGCGCTGCTCGGTCCAGCGTACGAAGCCGACGGGATAATCCTGCCCCTTCTCCTCGTAGGCCGGGTCATAGCGACCAGGGCCGTAGGAGCAGCTCACCTGGAAGCTCAGCTCCTTTTCGTAGAAGTCTGCGCGCGAGAGCTCCAGCCCGGTGACCCCCACCAGCACGATACGGCCGCGCTTGCGGCTCATCAACGCTGCTTGGCGCACCGGCTCGCTGCTCTTGGTGCTGGCGGTGATCAAGACGGCGTCCACGCCCCGGCCGCGAGAGAAAGCAGCCGCCGCGGCCACGGGGTCGGCCCCTGAACTGAGGTCGACCACCTCAGCGCCCATTCGGCGCGCAAGGTCAAGCTTGGCGGCATCGAAATCCAGCCCCAGCACCCGGCAGCCGTGAGCCCTCAACAGTTGCACAGTGACCAGACCGATGAGGCCAAGGCCGGTAACGACAACCGCCTCGCCCAGTGCGGGCTGTACCAGCCGAATGCCCTGAAGTGCAATGGCACCCAGCACGGTGAAGGCCGCCTCGTCGTCCGAAACGGCTTCCGGCACCTTGGCGCACAGGTTCACCGGAACACCGACCATCTCGGCGTGCTTGCCATTCGACGCAACACGGTCGCCCACCGCAAAGCCCGCAACCCCGGCGCCGACCTCGTCGACCACGCCCACGTTGCAGTAGCCCATGGCCAGCGGTTGGTCAAGCTTGTTACGAACTGCGTCGATGGTAGGTACCAAGCCGTCGGTCCGGATCTTCTCGAGCACCATGCGCACCTTGTCCGGTTGCTGGCGCGCCTTGTCAATGAGGTTGGCCTTGCCGAAATCGACGAGCATGCGCTCGGTGCCGGCGGAGACAAGGGTGCGTCTCGTCTGGATCAACACTTGCCCTCGACCCGCGCGCGGGCAGGGGACCTGCGTCAACACAGTGCCTCCGTCCTTTATGTTCTGCAGGATCTGCTTCATGAACGATCAACTCCTGGCGCGAGCCAGCAGGGCATCCTTCTCATCGCGGCGCGGGTAGTTGATGAGGACTGCGCGATACGCCCCCTTGAAGACAAAGAGGCTACCCGCGGCTGCACCGATGACACCGAACTCGCGCGCCAGTTCTTCGATGTCGGCAAGCCTTCCGGCGCCGCCCAGAACGGTCAGCGGTCGCGTCGTTGCCGCGCGAACCGCACGCGCCAACTCCAAGTCGAAGCCTTTCATTAGGCCGTCGTTGTCAATTGAGTTCACGACGATCTCGCCCGCGCCTGCCGACTCCGCCTCGCGCACGAAGCCTGTGACTTCGCGATCGGACCTTCGTGTCCCGTTGTGGGTGTAAACGCGCCACATAGGCCCTTCGCGACGTACATCGACCACCACGACAACACTCTGGCGACCCACCCGCTCCGCCGCTTGGGTCACCAGCGTGAGGTCTTTGACTGCAGCGGAGCTGACCGCCACCTTCTCGACGCCAACGCTGATGAGTCGCTGGAACTGCTCGACAGATTGGATGCCCCCCCCGTAGCAAAGCGGCATACGGCACTCGGACGCCAGATTGCGCACCAGGGTGTAGTCGGGCTCCCGCCCTTCACGTGTAGCGTCGATATCGACAACCATCAGTTCGTCGACTTCCTTCTCGTTGAAGATGCGTACCGCGTTGAGCGGATCGCCAACGTACTTGGGCTTGGCAAATTGAACGGTCTTGTAAAGACCCCCCTTGTGCACGAGCAGGACCGGAACGATGCGAGAGCGCAGCATGGACGAACCTCAGATTTCTGCAAAGTTCTTCAGCAGGCGAATACCCCACTGGTGGCTCTTCTCCGGATGGAACTGCACCCCCATTACGTTGCCGTGCCTTATCGCGCAGCAGAATTCGCCACCATAGTTGCAGGTAGCGATATCGTCGATCCCATCAGCCGGCGCGAAGAAGTACGAGTGCAGAAAATAGAAGCGCGAATCCTCTTCCAATCCGGCGAAAAGCGACTCCCCCGAACGAGGGGTCACGTCGTTCCACCCCATATGTGGCAAGTGCGTGGGGCCGTCAAAGCGGGACTCGTCAAACAGTCGAACATCGGCATCAATCCACCCAAGGCCCGCAGACCGCCCCTCGTCGCTGCGGCGCGCCAGCATTTGCATGCCAACACATATGCCGATCACCGGGCACTTGTCTTCGAGTACGCGGCGTTCCAGGGTGGCACGCATGCCAGACGCGTCGAGCCGCCCCATCGCCCAGTCGAACGCACCGACCCCGGGCAACACAATACGGTCAGCTTGAGACAAAGACGCAGCATCGGACGCGACGCGTACCGGAATACCCAGTCGCCTGTAGATGTTCTCAATGGCCTGAACGTTACCCAGCCCGTAGTCCACGATACCGATCAACGCTTGCCCCCCACCTCGAGACCGACCGCCTTCATCACCTTGGATCCGAGCAGATAAAGGGATTGCTGTGACTGGTAGTCGCGATAGCTTCTGTTGGGAGCGTCCATGTATCCCTGCAACTCGGCGACGCTGATGCCAAGCTTGGTAGCCACATACTCGAACTCTTGTCGTACAGTGGACTCGTCCAGGGCAGGCTCCTTCAAGCGACCGAGCGCCTCGTCCCGGCTCATCTGCCCCGTAAGGATCAGACTGGAGAACTGCACCCGTCGAGTGTCGTAGCCGAACTTCTTCGGCAACCAGTACCCCTCATAGAAGCGCGTAAAGCGCGACTCGAAGTGCTTCTGTGGATACGGCTGCCATCCGAAGCGGGTCTTCAGTTCCTCGACCGCCTGCTCCTTGTCGTAGTAGAGAAAGTTCAGCGGCCGCTCTACGCGGATACCCTTGACATACGGCAGCCAGAACTTGTGCCGCAGGATTGACGTCACCGGGAATTTGACAAGGGGGCGCGAACCGAATCGCGCGTGAATGTCACGTAATTGAATGGCGTCGCTCTGGTAATACATCCACTCGACCGGGTTCCGGACGCACTCGGTGGACAGATTCGCGCCCGTGAGGATGGTCTTGACGTTGTGCTGTTCCGCGAACTTGTACATCGTGGCGAAGAAGGCGTGGTCCTGAGGCGTGTCAACGTGAGGCACCCCGGACTTGAAGAACGCGAGTTGCAGGTCGCGCATCTCCTCCCAGTCGATCACCTCGGTGAAAAGATCCAGCCCGAGCCCGTCGACGATACGCTCGATATTGTTGACCGCGATGTCGGAGTTCCAGCCCGCGTCCACGTGAAAGACGAGAGGACGCAGGCCTAGCCGCTCCTTTGCCAACAGGGTCAGGTACGAGCTATCGATTCCGCCGCTCATGCCGATGATGCAGTCGAAGTCCTTGCCCTGGCCCTCTGCCTTGATCCGCGCGACCTTCGTCAGCAGCATCTGCCAGCCGCGTTCGTCGGCATGCCAGTTCGGCTTAGTGTGCCTATAAAAGGTGGCGCAGTGGTCGCACTGGCCCGCAGCGTCGAATCTAATCATCGCGTCACTGGTGTCCATGACGCAATTAGTACAGACCTGATAAGTCAGATTACGCATTTGGTTGAACGCGTGTGGAGGGTATTTTGGAGCATCCGATTTTCGACAGCATTCGACCGCACGTCGCAGAATCCACTCTGTCGCCCCTGACTCCTCGCCTCAGGCGGTCGTGACCGCGTACGAGGCAGGACCGTCAAGATGATCGACTTGCATCCGGACCTCGACCAACCCGAAACCGGCTGGTTGTCCACTTCGTACCGCCATCACCGCCCTAAGGCCTTGGCACGAATCGACCTATGTCGAGACGATTCTCCGCCCCGCGCAAACTTTGGCACTAGGGATTGGCCAATCACACGACTCTGAAGAACGCAAGACCCTTCTGGGGCACGGATTCCTGGTATTGAGTCGGTCCTGAACCACCCGAATCGCAATCGTGCGTTCGGTCGATGAGCCCGATGTCGTCGCCGGCAACGCGTCCGACCTACGCTGCAGGTGCCGCTTCACGCTCCCGGCCAACGCGGTGCAGGGCCGGTCCGTAGATGAACGTCGCCATCACCGCGATCAGCGCGCAATGAAGCGCCCGCAGGTGCGCCAGGATCAGCCTCAGGTCGTGACCCGCACCGCACATCACCGCATGCAGCGCGTCGCCCGGTTCGCCCTTGAGCCAATTGCGCTCGAGCAGGCCGTCGGTCTTCATGTGCCCGGTCACGGGCTCCACGACCTGGCGGCGTTTCAGCAGCCGCTTCGGGCACGGTGCGAGCCTGCGCGTGTGGCTCAGGATCAGCCGGGTCTCGGGCTTCTCGGGCATCACGCCGCGGTAGCCCCGATCGGCCAGCACCGTCGTCGGTGTCGTGTCGGTGAGGATCTCGACCTGCTCCAGGGTTTCGGCTAGCGTGTGCCCGTCGTACGGGGTTGCCCAGCATCGCTCGCATGCCGACCACCAGGCCTTCCTTCGCCGTCACCGCGACCGAGACCTTCACGCCGAACTCGTAGGGCGTGCAAACCTTTCCCTTGGCGATGCACTCGACCCCGGGGGCGTGCAGCGCGTACGGCTTTACCGAATCCTCGCGACACTGCGCATGCAGCCGGCGCGCCAGCGCGAGCTTCGCGGTGAGCGCCGTCGGCAGCGACTGACCCGCGGTCCTGCGCTCGACGTCGCGAATCACGCGACCCAGCCAGATCCGCAGCCGCTGCAGCTGGCCCCGCATCCGGCGGAACTGCGGTGCGTGCGCGTAACGGCCCGCCTGCTGCTCGGCGCGAGGACCGACGCGCGCATAGCTCTGGCGCAGTTCGATGCCGTGAGCCTGCGCTTCTTCGACCAGATGTTCCCGGGCCCGGTTCAGCAACCGCAAGTCCGTCGGATGCGCGATCGCCTTGGGCTACACCGTCGTGTCCACCAGGATCCTGGCCAGGCTCGCCTTCTTGATCACGCCCCTTTGCTTGGCCGCCTCGATCGTCTGCTTCAGCAGCCACTCCACGCCTCCCTCGCCGATGCGCTTTCTCCAGCGCACCAGGCTCGACGGATCGCACGG
>Ga0169931_10013833_pt1 | contig 10977 bp, 10 predicted proteins | sample Kivu_15m_20L_FD_129675 | JGI IMG/M metagenome (GOLD analysis project Ga0169931, IMG submission 129675) | Freshwater microbial communities from Lake Kivu, Western Province, Rwanda to study Microbial Dark Matter (Phase II) - Kivu_15m_20L... | ecosystem: Environmental > Aquatic > Freshwater > Lake... | reverse complement strand
CTGGAGCCGCATCACCGGTATGCCGCCAACCAGGAGGCGGCCATCCTGCGCCGTCAGCGGCACGGAGACCTCCGGCCTCCCGGTCGCGGGATCGGTGCGCGCCATGCCGGTGGCGATCGCGCCCAGCATCGTCGCCTGCTGGCGGGGCAGGAGCCCTGCCCGCGACAGCGCCTGGAGCAGCTCCGGGACGCCGGAGATCCGCAGCGACAGGGCGGCCTCTGGCCGGTTGCGCGCGTCGAGCGTCGCCGTGCCCTCGCCCGCGACCAGCACGGGTGGCCAGTCGAGGCGCAGCACCGGCATGTCGACCACGCCGCCGGAGGCCCTCCAGGCCTCGACCCTCGCCGCCTGGGTGCCCGCGCCCGGTCGTTCGCCGCGCAGGACGAGCTGGATCTCCGCGCTGCGCAGCGCACGGTCGAAGGGCGGGCGCGCGTCCGGAGGCGGCACGAGCTCCGCGACCGAGGCGGACAGCGCGAGCAGGCCGCGTGTCGCCGGGTCCGCGCCGCCCGCGTCGCGCAGGTCGACAACGAGCCGCGTCGCGCGCGCCGTTGTCGCTGCACCGGGCGCGCGCAGCGCGACGTCGCCAAGCTCGACGCGGATGCCGGCGAGGCGCCCGTCCGCGCGCAGCGAGAGCACCGCGTCGGGGCGCGCGGCCTCGACCTCGAGCGCCATGCCGTCATGCTCGAGGCGATGGGCGCCCGGGAAGCGCAGGGGGACGCGCGGCAGGTCCCACGGCACGACGCCGGCCTCGATGCGCGGGCCGGAGGCCGATTGCGGCCGCGGCGCGTCGCGGGAGATCGCGTAGCCCTCCGCCACCAGCGTCCAGCCCAGAGGGAATCCCTCGACCGAGAGGCGCCGATGCGAGATGCGCGCGCCGGCCGCGCGCTCCTGCTCGATCCAGGCCTGCGCGCCGCCCTCGACGAGGCGCGCCACCGCGAACCAGGTCGCGGCCCAGAGCAGCGCTGCGATGAGCAGCGCGCCTGCCGCGGCCGCCGCTATGCGCGCGCCGCGGGTCATCGCCGCGCGCCGGCCCAGGCGAGCGCCTGGCGCATCACCTGGCGGCTGCGCGCGAGGACGAGCTCGTTCCAGTCGGGGCTGTCCGGGAAGAAGGCGCGCCGCGCGGCCGCGCGCAGCCGCCGCTGCACGGGGTCGGCCGCGTCGAGCCCGTTGCGGCGCGCCCAGCAATCGCCGCGCAGGGAGTCGATCACCTCGTCGATCGTCCGCGTGCCGAACTCGAAGGTGACGAAGACGCAGCGCTCGCCCAGCCTGTCGCGCCAGCCGAAGGCGCTGAGCCCGCGGCGGATCGTGGAGACCGACGTGCCGCGCGCCGGCTCCGTCACGGACTCGCCCCAGGTCGCCATCACCCGCTCGCGCGCCTCGCTGCCCTGCGGCATGTGCGAGATCGGCTCGCCGTAGCCGAACGGGCCGAGGCCTGTATGCATGTCGAGGACGGTGACCGTGTCGCGCTGCGCGAGGCGGTGGCGATCCATGATCTCCTCCTCGGTGCGGCGCGCCCAGGTCGGGCCCGCGCCGCCGAAGAACAGGCCATGCGGATGGTCGTACTGGCCGGAGGAGACCGCGCGCAGCCATTGCTGCGGCGTTCGCGTGCGCCGCCATTCGGCGAGCGCGGCATCCGCTGCCTCGCGCGCCGGGCCCTCGATGCCGGCTGGCACGAGATGCGCGGCGAGCTCGTCGTAGCCCTCGTTGCGCGGCAGCGGCGCGGAGAAGTCGACCCAGTTGCGGTTGAGGTCGACGTTCTCCTCGGTCGTGCGGCTGAGCCATGCCCAGCCGAAGGGGTTGACGGCATGGACGAGCAGCACCGCGGTGTCGCGGGGCAGGGCGGCCGCGCCGCCGGAGAGCAGCCAGTCGAGCTGCGCGCCGCCGCCGCAGAAGCCCTCGACGCCATGCGTGCCGGAGATCATCGCCACGACGTGGCGCGCATCCTTGGGCCCGATCCAGGCCGCATCCGTGGCAAGGACCTCGCCCGCCGGCCCGCGGCGCGGGTTCTCGTGGCTCTCGACCGCGATGCCGAAGACGCGGCAGGCGTCGATGAACCGCGCGCGCGCCGTGGCGTAGTCGGGCGAGAAGCAGATCCGCGAGGCGCGGTCGATGTCCATGCGTCACTCCATCCGCGATGCGATGCGAAGCATAGCGGCGCGCGGGGAAAATCTCTCCAGAGGAGAAAGCCGGCGCATTTTCCCCCTCGAGAGGGTTCCATGCCGGACGGGACTTCGCGCGAGGCGCTTGGGCAAGCGGGCCCGCCCTCGGCTAGTCTTCCTCCCATGGACGCCCAGCCCACCTCGCCTTCCCGCGCCGCGCTCTGGATGTCGGGGTGGCTGTCGCTGATGCTCGTGATCGCCATCGCTGGACGCGAGGCGCTGCGCGGGCTCCATGTCTTTCAGGTCATGGAGCTGCGATCGCTGATCGGCTTCGCGATGGTCTGGCCGCTGGTCCACGCCTCCGGTGGCTGGCGGGCGATGGGCACGGCGCGGCCGGGCCAGCATGTCCTTCGCAACGTCGTGCATTTCGGCGCGCAGTATTGCTGGTTCGCCGCGCTGCTGATGATCCCGCTCGCGCAGGTCGTCGCGATCGAGTTCACGATGCCGATCTGGTCGGCCGTGCTCGCGGTCGCGCTGCTCGGCGAGCGCATGGACCGCGGGAAATGGGTCGCGATCGCGCTGGGCCTCGCCGGGGTCGTGGCGATCGTGCGGCCCTCCGCGACCACGATCGAGCCCGGCCAGCTGGTCGCGCTCGCCTCGGCCTTCGGCTTCGCGGCCTCGGTCGTGCTGGTGAAGTCGCTCACGCGCACCGATGCCGCGATCAAGATCAGCGTCTGGATGCTGGTCGTGCAGAGCGTGATCGGCCTGCTGCCCGCGCTGCATGTCTGGGCCTGGCCGACGCCGGCCGCCTGGGGCTGGGTCGCGGTGGTGGCGTTCTGCGGCGTCTACTCGCACTACTGCTTCGCGCGGGCCATGCAGCACGCGCCGGCGACCGTGCTCGTCCCCATGGACTTCCTGCGCGTGCCGCTGACCGCGCTGGCCGGCTGGGCCATCTATGGCGAGCGGGTAGACGCGATGACGGTCGTCGGCGTGCTGCTCATCCTCGCGGGCAACCTGCTGAACCTGCGCCGGCGCTGAGCGACCGACCGCCGCGGGATTGCATGGCCGCGCGGGGCGGCTATGGTCGGCGGCCCCCAACGCCGACGCAGCAGCGCATGACCGAAGACCTCTCGCGACCCCCCGCACGGGGCAAGGACCTCTGGGTCTTCGCCTACGGGTCCCTGACATGGGATCCGGGCTTCCCCTTCGAGGAGGCGCGGCCCGCGCTGCTGCGCGGCTACCACCGCGCCTTCTGCCTCTACTCCACGCACTATCGCGGCACGCCCGAGCGCCCCGGCCTCGTCCTCGGCCTGGACCGCGGCGGCGCCTGCCGCGGCATCGCCTATCGCATCGCCGCCCCGCGCGTGGCCGCCGCCTGGGCCTATCTCTGGGAGCGCGAGATGCTGGACGACGCCTATGCCTGCCGCGTGCTGCGCCTGCGCGTCGGCGGGCGCGTCGTGCATGCGCGCGGCTTCGTGATCGACCGCGCGCATCGCAGCTACGCGGGCAAGCTCGGGATCGCGCGCATGGCGGAGATCATCCGCGGCGCGCATGGCAGGCGCGGCGCATGCAGCGCCTATCTCGAGAACACCGTGCGCCGGCTCGACCAGCTCGGCATCCCCGACCGCAGGCTCCACGAACTGCTTGCCGCGGTGCGCGGCGGCGAGGGACGGCCCGGCGGCTAGCGCGCGGCGAGCCACTCCCCCAGCGGGGCGGCGATCGCGGCGATGCCCTTGTAGGCGAGCTCGCCGTCGGGAAGGTGGCGGATGGCGGCGGCGAGGTTGCGCGCGTCGGCCGGCGGCACGTCGCCCAGCCGCGTGACGCGCGTGTCGATCGCGAAGAGGATCGCGCGGCTGCGCGGCAGGCGGCGCAGGGTCTGGCGCTCGTTGCGCAGGAAGAGCCCGTCGGCGAAGCGCTCGGGCGGCACGGCGTGCCTGCGCGGGGATTGCGGCTGGAACAGGTCCGGCCGGTCGTGGATCGTCCAGTTCCAGCGCTCGACGATGCGTCCGTCCGCGAGCGCGCCGAAGAAGCGGTCGACCGGCGCGGCCAGCGCCTTGCCGTAGTCGGGCACGGGGCCGTGGATCTCCGCGAGCGGGCTGCCGAGCTTCTCGCCGAGCCGCCAGCGCGAGGGGAAGCACAGCGAGGCCGCGACGAGGCGCGGCACGCCCTCCGCGTCCTCCTGCACGAGGCAGAGGTCGTCCGGCACGAGGCGCCCGGCGAGGTCGAGCGGATGCATCGACGGGCTGCTCATGCCCACGAGCTCCGACGTCGCGGCGATCGCGAACATCGTGCCCATGCGCGGGTAGCGCGTCGGGAAGCGACGCGGCAGGTGGTCGAAGAGGAGCTGCGCGACCTCCTCGCCCGCCGCCTCCGTGCCCGGCATCGCGGCGAAGACCTCGCCATGGCGCTCGGCGAGAAGCCGGCGCTTGAGCACCAGCTTCTCGCGCTGGTCGTCGCCCAGCACGATCCAGTCGCGCTCCGGTATCGCCACCAGCCCCATGCGCGGCCGGTGCGGGCCGGAGGCGGCCTGTGCCAGCAGCGCGGAGACGGCCGGGTCGATCATCGCGCCGCCGCCGCGTCGCTCAGGCGCATTTCGAGTAGCCGCAGCTCGTGCAGGTGTCGCAGCCTTCCTGTCGGATCAGCGACGGCGCGCTGCACTTGGGGCAGCTGCGCATGCGCGCGGCCGCGCCGCCCGAGACGGCGGAGAAGCGCGGGCGCGACGCCGCGCCCGACGTGGCCTGCGGCGTGCCCACGGCCTGGATCTCGGCCGGCGCGGCCTCGGCCGCGATGTCGGCGGGCACCAGCCCGACATCGGCATAGGGATCGCTCGGCAGGGCGCCGCCCGGCCGCACGAAGCCGATGTCGATCATGTGGCGCTCGATGACCTCGCCGATCGCGGCGAGGAGCGAGGGCACGTAGCGCCCGTCCATCCACTGCCCGCCGCGCGGGTCGAACACGGCCTTGAGTTCCTCGACCACGAAGGAGACGTCGCCGCCGCGGCGGAACACCGCCGAGATCATGCGCGTCAGCGCCACGGTCCAGGCGTAGTGCTCCATGTTCTTGGAGTTGATGAAGACCTCGAAGGGCCGGCGGCGCCCCTCCATCACCACGTCGTTGAGCGTGATGTAGAGGGCATGCTCGCTGTCGGGCCACTTGATCTTGTAGGTCTTGCCGGGCAGCGCCTCGGGCCGGTCGAGCGGCCGCGTCATGTAGACGACGCCGCCCGCCTCGAAGGCGTCGGCGGGGCGCGCGGCGGGCTTGTCCAGCGGCAGGGCCTGCTGGACCGGCGCGGCGTCCTTCTTCTCGTCCTTCTTCGTCTCGAGCACGGCGCCGGTGATGTCGTTGGGCCGGTAGGTCGTGCAGCCCTTGCAGCCGAGGTCGTAGGCCTGCTGGTAGACGTCCTTGAAGGCCTCGAACGAGATGTCCTCCGGCACGTTGATCGTCTTGGAGATCGAGGCATCGATGTATTTCTGCACCGCGGCCTGCATCACCACGTGCTCCGCGGGCGTCAGGCGCTGCGCGTCGACGAAGCTGTCGGGCAGCTCGGCGTTCTCGCCGAACATGCGGCGGTGCAGGCGGTAGGCGTGGTCGCTGACCTCCTCGGTCCTGCGGGTGCCGTCCGGCATCAGCACGTTGCGCAGGTAGGAGAAGCTGAACACCGGCTCGAGGCCGGAGGACACGTTGTCCGCCATCAGCGAGATCGTGCCCGTCGGCGCGATCGAGGTGAGCAGCGCGTTGCGGATGCCGTGCGTGGCGATGGCGTCGCGCACCGCCTGCGGCAGCTCCTGCGCGATCTCGCCGTCGAGGTAGCGGTCGCGGTCGAAGAGCGGGAAGGGGCCCTTCTCGCGGGCGAGCTCGACCGAGGCCATGTAGGCGCCGTCGCGGATGCGCGCCATCCAGCGCTCGGTGAGAGCGACCGCGGCGTCGGTGCCGTAGCGCACGCCGCACATGATCAGCGCGTCGGCGAGGCCGGTGATGCCGAGCCCGATGCGCCGCTTGGCCTTCGCCTCGTCGCGCTGCGCCTCCAGCGGGAAGCGCGAGACGTCGGTGACGTTGTCGAGCATGCGCACGGCGAGCGGCAGGATGCGGTCGAGCTCCGCCTCGTCGAGCGCGGCCTCCGGCGTGAACGGCGCCTTGACCAGGGCGGCGAGGTTGACCGAGCCGAGGAGGCAGGCGCCGTAGGGCGGCAGGGGCTGCTCGCCGCAGGGATTGGTGGCGCGGATGTCCTCGCAGTAGTGCAGCCGGTTCCGGCGGTTGATGCGGTCGATGAAGATCACGCCCGGCTCGGCGTAGGCGTAGGTCGAGCGCATGATGCGGTCCCAGAGCTCGCGCGCGCGCAGCGTGCGGTGGACCGTGTCGCCGAAGCGCAGCTGCCAGGGCGCGTCCTCGCGCACCGCGTCCATGAAGGCGTCGGTCACGAGCACCGAGAGGTTGAACATGCGCAGCCGGCCGGGCTGGCGCTTGGCGTCGATGAAGGCCTCGATGTCCGGGTGGTCGCAGGCGAGCGTCGCCATCATCGCGCCGCGGCGATGGCCGGCGGACATGATCGTGCGGCACATCGCGTCCCACACGTCCATGAAGCTGAGCGGGCCGGAGGCGTCGGCGCCGACGCCCTTCACCGGCGCGCCCTTGGGGCGCAGCGTCGAGAAGTCGTAGCCGATGCCGCCGCCCTGCTGCATCGTCAGCGCGGCCTCGCGCAGGTGCGAGAAGATCCCCGCCATGTCGTCGGGGATCGTGCCCATCACGAAGCAGTTGAAGAGCGTGACGTGGCGGCTGGTGCCGGCGCCGGCGACGATGCGGCCCGCGGGGATGAACTTGAAGCCCTCGAGCGCGCCGTGGAACGCGTCCGCCCAGCGCGCGCGCGCCTCGGGCGCCTCGGCCCCGGCGAGCGCGTCGGCGATGCGCCGCCACGTGTCGGGGATGTCGCGATCGACGGGCTGCCCGCGCTCGTCCTTGAAGCGGTACTTCATGTCCCAGATCTGCTGGGAGATCGCGGAAACTGGCTGCATGGTCATCGTCCTGCTCGGGAGGGCCGGGGACTATAGGCGCCCGGGGGCGCGGCGCCAATGTTCCTGCTTCGTTTCGGCGGAAGTCCCCTCCGCCGCCCCCGACCTCGCCAGCCCGATGCCCCCGCCGCGCGCCGCGCGCGGCGCGTCATGGGCTCGCCGCGTCCCCTGCCTCGCGCTCGAGCCGCGTCGTCGCCGACTCGATCGCCTCCTCCAGCCGGCGCATGAACTCCGCGCGCTGCAGCCCGGCCGGGATCTCAGGCAGGAACTCGACGACGATGCGCCCGGGCCGCTTCAGGAAGCTGCGCCGCCCCCAGCACAGGCCCGAGTTGAGCGCCACCGGCGTGGTCGGCATGCGCAGCGCATGCTGGAGCGCCGCGATCCCAGGCTGGTAGGGATGCGCGGAGGCCGGGGCGCCGGGCGGCGTGCGCGTGCCCTGGGGGAAGATCACGATCTGGCGTCCCTCGTCGCGCGCGGCAGCGGCATCAGCGACGAGCTTCTTCAGCGCCGAGGCGCCGGCCTTGCGATCGACGAGGATCATGCGCTGGTGGCGCGCGAAGAGCCCGTAGATGGGGATCGCGGCGAGTTCCTGCTTCATCACGTAGGCGACGTCGTGCGCGAGCAGGTAGAACAGCATCGTGTCGAGCGCGGACTGGTGCTTGGCGGCGACGAGCCGCGCGCCGGGCGCGAGCGCGCCGCGCACCTCCAGCCGGACGCCGACCACCGCGCGCAGCAGCAGCAGCGTCCCGCGCGCCCAGCGCGCGCCGAGCGCATGGATCGCGCGGCGCGGCGCGAGCAGCAGCGGCAGCCCGGCGAGCAGCAGCAGGATCGTCCAGCCGAAGAAGGCGAGGTTGAACAGGGCGGAGCGGAGCAGGATCATCGCGGGCTACCGAGATAGGGCCGCAGGAGCGCCGCGACCAGCTTGTGGTACTCGCCGACGACAAGCTGCAGCGAGCCGGGCCATGCCCACCATTCGTCGCGGCGGAAGCTCTCCGGGATGACGGGATGAGGCACGATCGCCATGCCGGGCATCGCGCGCCTGAACTCCAGCAGGCTGCGCGGCATATGGTACGAGGCGGTGACCAGGCGCAGGCTCGCCACGCCCTCCCGTGCCGTCCAGTCGCGCGTCTCAATGGCGTTGCCCTCGGTCGTTCCGGCCTCGTAGCCGAGCGCGATGCAGCACTCGAGGTCGCCTGGCGATTGGCGCTGCGTGCGCAGCAGTTCCTGCACGTCGACGCCGCGATAGACCCCGGAGACCAGCAGCCGCCGCGCGCGGCCCTGGCGCAGCAGCTCGAGCCCCGTCGCCACGCGCGCCGCGCCGCCCGTCAGCACGACGATCGCGTCGGTGCGGCTGCCGTCGTCGCCCGGCTCGCGCGGGATGAGCTCGACGAACCAGAGCAGCCCCGCGAGGTAGACGAGGATCGGCACCGTCACGAGCAGCGCGAAGAGCCGCGCCCAGGATGGCGGTCGGCCGCGCGGCAGCCTCACCGCGGCGCCCCCAGGATCGCATCGACGGCGGCGGCGAGGTCCTCGTGGACGGCGACGGGCATGAGCGCGGGCGGCAGCCCGGCGGCCTGCGTGACGGCGCCATGCCCCGTGCGCACCAGCATGCGCGCCGCGCCCGCGGCGAGCGCCGCCTCGAGGTCGCGTAGCGAATCCCCGACCATCGTCGCGTCGTGGCCCGCGACGCGGAAGCGGCGCATCGCGTCGAGCAGCATGCCGGGCGCGGGCTTGCGATGGGTCGAGCGCGGCCCCGGCGCGTCGGTGCAGGCGTGTATCTCGTCGAGCCGCGCGCCGGCGCGCGCGAGTTCGTCGCGCAGCCTGTCGTGGATGCGCCCGAGCATGACGGCATCGATGATGCCCCGGCCGACGGCGCTCTGGTTGGTGCATAGCGCGACGGCGATTCCCGCCGCGTTGAGGCGCGCCACCGCGGCCGCCGAGCCGGGGATCATCTCCAGCTCCGCCGGGGACTTCACGTAGTCGGCGCGGTCCCTGTTCAGGACCCCGTCGCGGTCGAGCAGGACGAGGCGCGGGCGTGTCATGTCACGGCATCCTACGCAAGGCCGCGCGCGTCGCCCACGCCGCGGTCGCGGCCGCGAGGAGGGCTGCAGCCGGCACGGGCAGCGCGAGCAGCCCCCATGCCGCCGGCCCGGGCGCCGGCACGGGCAACGCGCCGGGCGGCAACGGTCCCGCCAGGAAGGCGGACGCGGCAAGCAGCGCGACGGCGAAGGCCACGCCGCCGGCGGCGCCCGATGCGCCCAGCCGGGCGGCGTCCGCGGCGATCTCCGCGACGATGCGCGCGTCGCGCGCGCCCATGAGGTGCAGGATCTCCACCTGCTCCCGGCGCGCGGCGAGCCGCGCATGCGTCGCGAGCGCCACGGCGGCCATGCCCGCAAGGCCGACGGCGAGCAGCATCCCGCCCGAGAGCAGCGCCGCCGCGAGCCCGAGGCGCAGCAAGGCCTCGCGCCATGTCGCGTGGTCGTCGAAGGACAGGCCCGGCACGGAGGCGCGCAGCTCCGCCTCGAGGTCGGCGCGCGGGAAGCCGCCTCCGGGCAGCAGGCGGAGCTCGAGCAGCGCGGGCAGGGGCAGGTCGGCGATCTCCTCGCCCTCGCCGAGCCAGGGCGCGAGCAGCGCGCGCATCCGCTCCGGCGGGAGGCGCCGCGCCTCGCCGACGCCGGGTGCCGCGCGCAGCCGTGCCAGCGCCGCCTCGACCCGCGCCTCGAGCTCGGGGCCGGCGGCGACCTCGATGGTGAGCGCCACGCCGAGCTCGGCGCGCAGCCGCTGGGACAGCGCGTCGGCGCAGATCGCGAAGGCGAGGGCGAGGCAGGCGAGGAAGGACGCCGCCGCCGCGATGCCGCGGAGATGGACGCGCCCTTCGGCGCGCGAGAGGTCGAGCAGGCCGCTCACAGCAGCCGGGCCCTGCGCGACGGGAGCCGCGCGAGGCTGCCCGCTTCGAGATGCAGCTCGGGATAGGCGAAGCGCTCGACGAGCCGCGTGTTGTGGGTCGCGATCACGACGGTCGTGCCCATGCGGTGCAGCGCCTCGAAGAGGTAGAGCAGGCGCAGCGCCATCTGGTCGTCGACATTGCCGGTCGGTTCGTCGGCGAGCAGCAGGCGCGGCCGCGCGACGACCGCGCGGGCGATGGCGAGGCGCTGCTTCTGCCCGCCGGAGAGGACCGGCGGCCGTGCCTCCAGCATCCCGCCCAGGCCGACCCATTGCAGGAGCTCGACCACGTCCCGGCGGCTCGCCTGCGCGTCGGCGCCGGCGATGCGCAGCGGCAGGGCGGCGTTGTCGACTATGTCCAGGTGGTCGAACAGGCGGAAGTCCTGGAACACGACCCCGATGCGCCGGCGCAGCGCGGCGAGGTCCTCGCGCCCGGCCCGCGCGACGTCCTGCCCGAAGACCGAGACGCGCCCGCGGGTAGGCCGGAGCGCGAGGTAGAGCAGCGACAGGAGCGAGGACTTCCCGGCGCCCGAGGCGCCGGTCATGAAATGGAAGGAACCCGGCTCGAGCCGGAAGCTGATGTCGCGCAGCACCTCCGGGCCGGCGCCATAGCGCAGGCCGACATGCTCGAACTCGACGACAGGGCTGGTCCCGGCCGGTTGCGACTCGGTGCTTTGCATGGGCGCGCACGGAAGTCTCGCATGCGCGACGGTGCCGGCAAACCGGGGCGCGCCTGCCCCGTCGGCTTGTCATGACGCGCGCGGGTCGCGTAGATAGTCCGACTTAGTCAAGAGGAGCCGGGGCGAGGTTCGCGACACATGATCATCGGCTGCCCCAATTGCTTCTCGCGCTTCCGCGTGCCCGACCACGCGCTGACCCCGTCGGGCCGCAAGCTCCGCTGCGGGAAGTGCGCGCATGAGTGGAAGGTCGAT
>Ga0169931_10013831_pt1 | contig 10978 bp, 8 predicted proteins | sample Kivu_15m_20L_FD_129675 | JGI IMG/M metagenome (GOLD analysis project Ga0169931, IMG submission 129675) | Freshwater microbial communities from Lake Kivu, Western Province, Rwanda to study Microbial Dark Matter (Phase II) - Kivu_15m_20L... | ecosystem: Environmental > Aquatic > Freshwater > Lake ... | reverse complement strand
TCCGATCTGCACGCTCGGTGATGAGCTCGCGCACCATGGTCAGGGGGATCAGCAGGAGCATGATGAGCAGTGCAACAACGAACGCCCGGAAGGTGAGCGATCGCCGAAGGCCGGAAAGGCGCGATGGCTTGGGCACTTCGATCGGTGGTGGTTCGGTGGAATGTACCATGGTGTTGTGCGGTCATATCGGCCAGCTGGCGCGACCGCAGGAACGAACGCAGCGCATGCCGGCACCGTACGATGTTAAGGATCTTTGGGAATACCTTCACCGCCCCCATGTCAGGCACCCTCCCCCCCACCATGATCGCTGTGCTGCGGCGCTGGTGGGAGCCGGCCTTGTTCCTGGTCCTTACAGGGCTGCACCTCCTTCCGGTGCATGCAGGGCGCTGGTTCGTAACACTTGATGGTCCGTGCCACCTCTACAGTGCACGGTTGTTGAAGGCACTCTGGGAGGGTGATGCGTTCATCGGTGGGTTCTTCCGCATGAACCCCTGGCCGGACCCTTACTGGCTCGGTCACATGCTGATGGCGCCACTGCACGGCATGCTTCCGGCGTGGGCACTTGAACGTCTTCTGTACAGCCTTGCCGTGGCTGGCCTTGCCCTTTCCTTCCGCTGGTTCATCGGTGTGCTGGCCCCGGGGCGCCGCTGGATGGGCTTGGTGGTGATGCCGTTCCTGCTGCATTATGCCTTGCGACTTGGTTTCCTCAACTTCAGCCTGAGCCTGCCGCTGCTGCTGGTGGCACTGGCCCTTGGAGTGCGTGCGATGAACGATGCCGGAAGAAGTTGGCGGCCGTTGGCGCTGGTGCTGGTACTGCTCTACTTCGCCCACCTCACCAGCCTGCTCGTAGCCTGTGCACTCCTGCTGTCGTTCGCGTGCTGGCGTTCCCTCCACGGCGCAGGACCGACAGGCCAACGTATCAGGGGCGCCCTTTCGTGGTGGCCGGCACTGGTGCTGCCCGCAGCGTTGACACTGCTTTATGTGATACGGCAGCCCGAGCCAACAGGGGTGGCCCGGTATCTCCCCCCTGCGGAACTCTGGAGCGCGCTCCTCCAAGGTCGCTCCTGGAACGCGCTTTGGGCCGGGGGGGAGCAGGAGGCCAGCCAGTGGACGGCCCTGCCCCTGCTCCTGGGGGGCGTACTTGCGGCGGTTTGGGGCCTCGGCACCGCCCTGCGCGAGGGCACTCGGAAACTGCCGTTCTGGTCGGTCGCTTGGTTGCCTGCGCTGGCGGCGTACCTGCTGCTGCCCGATACCATGGCCGGCGGCAGCAGCGCCTCCCCACGTTTGTTGCTCTTCCTGATGTTGTTGATGGCGGTGGCGCTTGCAACGAGCGCACTGCCCCGATGGATCGCCGGACTGCTGTTGGCATGCATGCTGGCCGCCGATCTGCAGCACACGCGCATCCACTATTTGAGCGCCCGCTCACTCAGCCAGGAAGCGGATATATTCCTTGGTGTGGCAGGTGGGTTGGAGGATGGAACGACCCTTCTTTCCCTGAACTACAGCAGCAACTGGATGCACAGCAACCTGCCCAACTACCTGGGGGTGTATGAAGCGCGCGTGGTGGTGCTGGACCACTTCACCGCGCTTGCCCCCTTCGATCCGGTGCAATGGCGGCCGGAGCGACTGCCTTACAATGCCATTGGCGATTTCGCCGAGAGCGGTCGCCCGTGTGTGCGCATGAACGGCTATGCGGCAGCCACAGGCGTTCCCGTGCATGCGGTGGTGACCTGGAAGATGGGCACCGACATTGCAGACAGCTGTGCGGTGGACGTCAGGCGGCAGTTGGAGGAAGGCTACACGCTGAATTGCAGCGGAGCGCATGGCGACGCGGTCCTGTACGAGCTGAAGTGAGGCTCTGGAAAAAAAGCGGGCGACCCTGAGGAGCCGCCCGCCGGGAGGATGCAATAGCGGATCACTGTCCGCCGGTCGCTTTCTTCAAGCCATCCTCGATCATGCCATAGAACTGATCGAGCTTGGGCAGGATGACGATGCGGATGCGGCGGTTCGTGGAACGACCTTCGGGCGTTTCATTACTGGCGAGCGGCACGTACTCACCGCGCCCGCCGGCCGTGATACGCGCGGGATCCACATTGTAGTCCTTCTGGAGGATGCGTGTGATGGCAACGGCGCGCGACGCGCTCAGGTCCCAGTTGTCGCGGAAGCAATCCCGGCTGATGGGCACGTTGTCCGTATGGCCCTCCACCAGCACCTCCTGATCGGGCTTGCTATTGAGAACGGTGGCCACCTTCGACAGCACCTCCCGGGCGCGGGAAGAAAGGTCGGTGCTGCCGGTCTTGAAGAGCATCTTGTCACTAAGCTCGATGAACACCACGCTCTTCTCCACGTTCACGACCACATCGGTGTCGTTGAGGTTACCCAATGAACTCTTCAGGCTCACCACCAGGGCGAGGGTTACACTATCCTTCTTGGACAGTGCATCCTGAAGGGTCCGGATGCGAAGGTCCTGCTCCCTGATCTGCTCAAGTGAACGCTCCAGGTTGGCGGCCTCCTTCTGGCTGAGTGTGGCCATCTGGCTCACGTTGTTCAACAGGGCTGCGTTGGTGCCGTTCAACTGTGTGACCTGGTCCTTGAGGTGCTCGTTCTTGTTCGCAAGCTCCGCCAGGCGCGCCTCGAGCACGGCCTTTTCCCCTGAACAGTTCTCCAACGAGCGGTTGCAGGCATCCAGCTTGTTGAGAAGCGTCTCATTGGAGGCCTGAATGGCCATGTACTTCTTCTTCGCCACACAGGAGGTGGCAAGCAGGGTCAAGGCCAGCAGGCCGAAAAGGTTGTTGCGCATGAAGGTTTGATCAGACGGGCAAGTTTACAGATGAAAGGCGATCGTTCATCCGCTCAAGTGCGACCACCAGGGAACCCGGTACTACCTTGGTGGCATGGACCAGTACCATCTTGCGGCCAACCGGGCCCTCTGGGACGCCCGGGTGGCGCATCACGTAGCCTCCAAGCTCTACGATGTGGAGGCTTTCGTAGCCGGTGCCGAGGTGCTGGGCCCGATCGAGCTCGACCTGCTGGGTGACCTGCATGGACTGGAGTTGCTGCACCTGCAATGCCACTTCGGACAGGACACGCTGAGCCTGGCACGGCATGGGGCAAGGGTAACAGGGCTCGACTTTTCGGAAGCCGCTCTGGCAGAGGCCGTGCGGCTGGCACAGCGCTGCGGTCTGGAGGCCACCTGGGTGCTGAGCGATGTTACGGAAGAGCGTCCTGAACTGGTGGGACGGTTCGAGCGTGTGTTCAGCAGCTATGGTACCATCGGTTGGCTGCCCGACCTGAAGCCCTGGGCGCGGAACGTGGCGCGCTACCTCAGGACAGGCGGGCGGTTCGTCTTTGTAGAGTTCCACCCCGCCGTTTGGATGTTCGACAACGACTTCCGCCAAATCGCCTACTCCTACTTCAACCGCGCGGTGATCGACGAGAGCGAACAGGCTACCTCTGCCGACACCTCAGCGCCCATCGCGGTTCCCTCCTACTCGTGGAACCACGAGCTGGGGGAAGTGATCGGCGCCTTGTTGAACGAAGGATTACGCCTCACTCACTTCAGCGAGCATGACGGATCGCCGTATGACGTGTTCCCCCGCATGGAGCGTGGCAGCGATGGGCTGTACCGCATCGCAGAGCTGGCAGGGAACCTGCCGATGGTCTATGCCCTCAGCTTTGAGAAGGATGTTTGAAACGGTCGACAGGAACGATCGACGGCGCGACCGGGCTCTGGTTCGACCGGTGGTTCCATGTGGTGAACGTGCGGACCGTTCCAGCCAAGGCGATGAGCAGCAGAACAGGTTCCACCAGCAGTCTGTGTCTTGTCTCCACATAGAACAAGGCCTGTGCCACGGAGAACATGACAATGGTCACGAGGAGCAGCCGCATGCGTTCATCACGCCAGGCAAGCAGCAGGAATAGTAGTAGAACGACAGTGTAGATCTTGAAGGCCGTCAAGGCCAACCGTTCCATACCAGAACGAGCCGAGCCGAGGTTACTCCGGAACAACCAGAAATTGCGAAGCTTCACTCCCATCATTCGCCACCATGATCCGGGCTCCGCGCGCAACTCCTCCATCCACATGCGGGAGAAGAACGCCGATTGTCCGTGGGCATCCGAGGCGGCGAGCGTGGAAAGGTTGTTCGCGGAAAGCAGTGCGGTGTAGTTCCTGCCATCGGGCAGTTGTGCGGTGCCTTGCGTGGTACGCTGGATGCCGATCCACAGGTTCTGCCCGGTGGCGGAGCTGAGCGTGAAATGTCCGTGCTGAATGCCATTGCGCAACACCCAGGCGGCGGTCGGGGCGAACAGCAATGCAACGGCCAGCAGGTTGGCACCCTGTGCACGACCGGCAAGGAAGTAATGCCGTCCCCGCCATGCCGCAGGCAGCAGCAGAATGATCAGCGTAGGCCGCTCAAGAAGGGCCACCCCCGCCAGCATCGCCAGCAGCAACAAGTGCAGCTTCACTTCCGGCCTGACGATCAGGGAGCAAAGCAGCAAGGCCAATGCAAGGAGCATATCCCACGCGAACGGATGGATCATGCGGACCTGGTACATCGCAAGAAAGGGACTGAGGCCCGTGAACAACGCTGCAAGAAACGCCAACCTGGCTGCGTGGGAACGACCATTGAACAGCACGTGGCCAAGATGGTATGCCAGCCATGCGGATGCCGTCCCGCACACCACCTGGAACACCAGCACACCCATCTCTCCCGCACCGGACCACAACAGCAATGCCACGATCGCCGGATATACCGGGAACTGGTAGCTCGTGTGCCAGACGCCGAGATGATGGTATCGGAACATGCCCGTTGCAAGCCACTCCTTTGCGATCGTGTGTGCCTCGAACAATTCCACCGGGGCGATGAAGTACAGCTTGACCAACGCCGGCAACAGCAGCACGGATAAAAGCACGTTGCGCTCGGATGGCATGAACTGGCCCAGCATTACGCAGGCGAAGGTGGGCAAAAGGTCGTGGAGAAGGGAGGTGCTGGCAGTACCACATCACGGATGCAGCACGGGCACATCCGAAGATATGGTTCCATTCACACAGACCTGTTCACGGGAAGGGGCCACACACCATCGATGCGTTGCCGATCGCGCCCTTCTTTGCACAAGCGCGCTTCGAACAGCGCTTCATGCCAATGGCCCTCAGTCGCTTCTGGACCGTGATGCTCATCCTCAGCATCGCCTATGTGTTGGTGATGCTGGGCACGGGACGGCATTACAGTCTTGGCACCCTCGTCAACGGCACGCAGGGTGAACCATTGGTGGTGGCCGAGGTGGATAGCGCGGTGCTCAGTGGAACGCCTTTCCTGGCCCGGTTGCGGGCTGCGGGTGAGGCGGGTATCCATCAGGGCGATAAGTTCTACCGCTTGAACAAGAGCGGTGTGGTCAGCACCAGCGTTGGCAGGCAGCCGGCGGACGGGCTATTCGCCACCTGCCGCAACACCATCACCGACCTGTGGCTGCCGCTCATCGGCTACCTCACCTTCTTCAGTGGATTGATGAACCTGCTGATCGATTCCCGGGCCATGGAGAAGGTGGCGCGTTTCCTTTCACCGGTGTTCCATCGGGTGTTCCCCGAGCTGCGCAGCGGCCATCCGGCCTATGGCTTCATGACGCTCAACTTCGCGGCAAATTTCCTTGGCTTGGACAGCGCGGCCACGCCCTTCGGGCTGAAAGCCATGGAGAGCATGCAGGAGGACAACCCGACGAAGGACAGGGCCACCAACAGCCAGATCATGTTCCTGTGCCTGCATGCCGCGGGCCTTACCCTGCTGCCCACCAGCATCATCGGATACAGGGCAGCCCAGGGCGCAGCCAATCCGGCGGACATCATGATCCCCACCATCATCACCAGCTTCGCGGGAACGCTGGCCGCGCTGTTCATGGTGGCCGCGAGGCAGCGTATCCGCATCTTCAACTTGCCGGTGATGCTTACGGTGCTCGGCATCAGCGGCGTCATCGGTGGGCTGATGGTCTACATCACCGGTCTTTCGGGTGTGGCCAAGTTCCACTTCACCGACAACCTCAGCAACGGCATGTTGCTCACCATCATCGGGCTCATCGTTGCTTACGCCTTCCTGAAGGAGCGCTACTTCACCGAGAAGGGTACCAATCTCTTCGACAGCTTCGTTCACGGTGCCAAGGACGGCTTCACCACGGCGCTGCGGGTGCTGCCCTACATGCTGGCGATGCTGGCCGCGCTCAGCATCTTCCGCAACAGCGGGCTGATGGACATCGTGATGAGCGGATTGTCGTGGTCATTGGCCTTGGCCGGTGTAAGCAAGGAGGTCATCGATGCCATCCCGGTGGCGCTCATGCGGCCCTTCAGTGCGGGCGGTTCGCGCGGCTTCATGCTCGATGCCATGAAGACCTACGGCGCCGACAGTGTGCAAGGTATCCTCAGCAGTCTCTTCCAAGGCGCGGCCGAAACCACCTTCTATGTGGTGGCGCTCTACTACGGCAGCGTGAACGTGAAGAACAGCCGCTACACACTGGGCATCATGTTGCTGGCCGACCTGGTGTGCGTGATCACAGCCATCATCGTTGTCCGTTTGTATTTCTAAGGGACCGTTCCTTGGCCTTCCAAACTGCATTGGATCGGAACGCCGATCTTCGCGCCCCATGGCCGCCAGTAAGATCGCACAACGACGTTCGAAGATCCACGGTAACGGTGTGTTCGCCGAAGCCCCCATCAAGAAGGGTGAGGACATCGTGGAGTACAAAGGGAAGATGATCACGCATGCTGAGGCGGACGACCGCTACCACGGCGACCTGGGCAGTGGGCACACCTTCCTCTTCACCCTCAACGAGGACTGGATCCTGGACGCCAACCGCAACGGCAATGTGGCGCGCTGGATCAACCACAGCTGCGAACCGAACGCCATCGCCTTCGTACACGGCCACGAGAGCGAGGACCTGAAGAAGGACCGTGTGATCATCGAGGCGCTGCGCGACATCGCGGCGGGCGAAGAGATCACTTATGACTACGGCTTCGAGTTCGATGTGCCGTACACCCAGGAGCTGAAGCAGGTCTGGGCCTGCCGCTGTGGTTCGCCCAAGTGTACCGGCACCATGCTGAAGCCCAAGAAGGGCAAGCGCTGACCGCCGAACACCACCGCAAGCACGGACGGCGATCGTGGCTCTGGCACGGGCTTTGCCTAGCCTTGTCGGAGTTACTTTTGCCGCCATGAAGAAGACCCTCGCCCTCCTGGCCTTGTTGCTGAGCACCGCGCTCGTTCAGGCGCAGGACGATCCCCGTTCCAAGGCCATCGTGGACAAGCTGATGACCCAGGCCAAGGCGTGGACCGCCTTCGAGGCCGACTTCAGCAGCCGCCTGCAGAACACCAAGGACAAGCTGGACGTGAAGCAGGAGGGCAACATGAAGGTGAAGGGCAGGAAGTTCCGCCTGATGCTGGACAAGAACACCATCATCAACGACGGCACGGTACTCTACACCTACAATAAGGACGCCAACGAGGTGAGCCTGAACGACCCCAAGGAGATGGACCAGGACCTGGACCCCAGCACCCTCTTCACCCAATACGAGAAGGGCTTCAAGAGCCAGTTCGTGGAGGAGAAGGCGGATGCGGCGGGCGTGATGACCCAGGTGGTGAAGCTCTTCCCGCTCGACCCCGCCAGGAAGCCCTTCCACACGGTGATCCTGACGGTGGACAAGGCCAAGGGCCAGCCGCGCAGCGTGCAGGTGCTGTACAAGGATGGCAACGTGGTCACCTACTCCATGAAGAAGTTCACCGCGAACCCCGAGCTGGCCGATGCGCTGTTCACCTTCGATAAGAGCAAGTTCCCCGGTGTGGAGGTGAACGACATGAGGTGAGCGCATCACCAACCGCGCCGAAGAGCGCCTGAATGTGTATTTTTCGCTCCCTGGTAATAGGGCGTATGAAAGGTTTCCTGCTCGCGTTATCGTTCCTTGGGGGACCACTCCTCGCACAGGAAGGTGGTGGTGCCGCACTGGACTCCCTGCAACGCGGAATGCAGGAGGCCCTATCGGACAGTGCTCGTGCCGGATGGGGTAATGCTATCGGCAAGACCCTCTTCCGCAGCCGGCCGGATGAGGCGCTCGGATACTGGGAACGGGCCCTCGCAATGATCGATGCCCGAGGAGATGCTCCGATCGCATCAACGGACCGCTTGAGAGGCGAATTACTGAACAACATCGCCGCAGCAGAGGAGCGGCTGGGGAACAGGTCGCAGGCCCTCCTCCGATACCGGGAAGCCATCGCCGTACGTTCACGGTCGGGCGACAGACAGGGCCTGGGCCAAAGCCTGATGAACCTCGCCGTTTTCCAACGCAAGCAGGGTGATACGGATGGTGCACTGCAAGGCAACCTGCGTGCCTTGGGTATCGCAAGGCAGGTCGGCGACATCGAATTGGAGGCAAGCTGCCTCATGAACATCGCGCTCCTGTACCAATACCTTGAACTCGAGGAAGAGGCCACCCGGTACTATCAACAGGCCGAACCGCTTGCCAAGCGGCTGAACGACCCCGGGTTGATGTCCCGCCTCCTGAATGGCCGGGGTGGCCTTTATCAGAGAACAGGCCGCTACGACGAGGCGCTGCGCTGCTTCATGGAGGCCCTCCGCATACGCAGATCGGCCAACGACCGGTCCGGAATGGCGACCACGTTCTCCAACATCGCGGATATCCAAGCCAGAAAAGACGCAACCGTTGATGCCATCGCATACCTCGATAGCTGCATCCAACTGCGGGAAGGACTCGGTGACAGGTCAGGCCTGGTGAGCGCTTACGCACGCCGGGCCGGTATCGGACTTTCCTCCCACAGGTACGGTGAGTCGCTCCAATGGGCGAAGAAGGCGGCATCCTTGGCATCTACTGTGGGCAGCCTGAACGATCGTATCACTGCCACGAGGATACTGAGCGAGGCACTGGCCGCCAATGGCGAACACCAGCAGGCCCTTGCCGCATGGCGTGACCACATGGCCGCCCGCGATTCCTTTGACCGCAATGAACGGGCGGAGGACCTGTTGCGCGAGGATTTCCGCATCAGCTTCGAGCGTCTTCGCGTGGCCGACAGCGTGCAGCTTGAACAGGAGCGTTCCTTGGCACAGGTGCGCATTGAAGAGGCGGAGGCAAGGTCCCTCTGGCAATGGGTGGCGCTGGCGCTCTTCGCCGCCCTTGTGGTGGCCCTCTTGGTGCTGCTGCGGGCCACCAGCAGGAACGAGCGAAGGTCCGAGGCCCTCCTCCTGAATATCCTGCCGACATCCGTGGCACAGGAGCTCAAGCGAACAGGCCGGTCGAGAGCGGTGCGGTTCGACGATGTCACGGTGCTCTTCGCCGATATCGTGGGCTTCACGGCGCTAAGCGAGCGGATGAGCCCCGAGGACCTCGTGCACCTGGTAGACGATTGTTTCGGGCAGTTCGACCAGGTCATGGACGAATGTGGGATGGAGAAGATCAAGACCATCGGTGACGCATACATGGCTGTGAGCGGATTGCCTGGCCAACGTTCGGACCATGCCCTCATCGGCTCCCGCGCAGCTGTTCGGATGCTCGCGATCACCGCTGCCCTGCGCGATCGCGGCATTGAATTGCACATCCGTGTGGGGATGCACAGCGGTCCCGTGGTTGCAGGCATCGTTGGAAGAAGGAAATTCCAATACGACGTTTGGGGGGACACCGTGAACACGGCCTCCCGGTTGCAGGAGTGCAGCGAACCGGATCGCATCAACATTTCCAATGCCACCCGTGAGCAGATAGGCCAGCGTGCAATGTTCGAGGACAGAGGCGAACTATCCGTTAAGGGTAAGGCACCCATGAGGATGTACTACCTACTGGGGTTGGCGCACAGCGACGATGCCGGCAAGGGCGTGTATGAACAGCCTGTCGGCTGATAACTACCACCGGACCATTGCCGCAGCAGGGCATACCGCCCCTCATGGGGTTACCTTTGCACTACATCGAAGACCGAACGCCTTAGATGATCATCCAGGACCCCCATCGAGTGCCGCTGAGCCCGGCACAGAAAGCGCGCAGGATCAACCTCGACCCGGATCTGTACGGGACGTTCGCGGAGATCGGTGCAGGACAGGAGACCGTGAGGCATTTCTTCCGCGCTGGTGCGGCTTCGCAGACCATTGCTAAGGCGATGAGCGCCTACGACAAGGACTTCAGCAACGCCATCTATGGTCCTGAACCGGGGAACCGCTTTGTATGCGAAAGCCGCCTGAAGAACATGCTGCGGCACGAGTATGGGCTCATCACCGACCGCCTCTCCCGCAAGGACCACCCCACGAAGAAGTTCTTCACCTTTGCCAATACGGTCGCCACAAGCACATTCGACAAGCCACACAGTGGCCACGGCTGGATCGGTGTGCGTTTCCAGACTTCGCCGGAAGAGCCCACCAGTGACGTGATCCTGCACGTTCGCCTGCACGACCCCGACATGAGCCTCCAGCAGGAGTCCATCGGCGTGCTCGGCGTCAACCTCATCCATGGGTGCATGTTCCTGCACAAGGACCCCAATGAGGTGATGACCGCGTTGTACGACAACGTGAGCCGCCACGTGTTGGAGATCGACATGATCCAGATGAACGGCCCGGCTTTCGCGCAGGTGGACAACCGCCTGCTGAGCCTGCAGCTGGTGAAGCGGGGATACACAGATGCAGTGCTTTTCGGCCCGGATGGCCAGAACCTGCAGGCCAGCGAGAAGCTGTACAAGAAGAACATCCTCGCCATCCGCGGAAGTTTCCGCCCGGTGACCAAGGTGAACATCGACATGATCATGAACGGCTACAACATGTTCATCAAGGAACAGCGTGTGGACCGTCAGAACCTGCAGGTGCTCTTCGAGATCACGCTCAACAACCTCAAGAGCGACACGGGCGATGTGGACGAGAAGGATTTCATTGACCGCGCGGATATCCTCTGTTCCCTCGGACAGACCGTGATGATCAGCAACTACCAGGAGTACTACAAGCTGGTGGAGTACTT
>Ga0169931_10013830_pt1 | contig 10978 bp, 9 predicted proteins | sample Kivu_15m_20L_FD_129675 | JGI IMG/M metagenome (GOLD analysis project Ga0169931, IMG submission 129675) | Freshwater microbial communities from Lake Kivu, Western Province, Rwanda to study Microbial Dark Matter (Phase II) - Kivu_15m_20L... | ecosystem: Environmental > Aquatic > Freshwater > Lake ... | reverse complement strand
CGATGCTAAAAAACTCTATTCGGGTTTTGACTTGGTCAGTCCTTCCACTTCCGTTTCCATGACCATCAATGGGCCCGCGCCCGTGCTGTTGGCTTTTTTCATGAATGCCGCCATCGACCAAAGCTGTGAGAGATACATCCGCGCCAACAAACTGGAGCACTTGGTAGAGAAAAAACTGAAAGAAAAATGGGACGACCGAGGTCTCGAACGTCCTGCTTATCAGGGTACTTTGCCCCAAGGCAATGACGGTCTGGGCCTTATGCTTCTTGGTCTGACAGGAGATGAGGTGTTGGAAAAGTCCGTTTACGAAAAACTCAAAGCCGAGACCATTGCGGCTGTGCGCGGCACGGTTCAAGCCGATATTCTCAAAGAAGACCAAGCCCAAAACACCTGCATTTTTTCTACCGAGTTTGCACTGCGCCTCATGGGCGATGTGCAGGCCTATTTCATCGACCACAACATCCGCAATTTCTATTCGGTATCCATCAGTGGCTATCACATAGCCGAAGCGGGCGCCAATCCCATCACACAATTGGCCTTCACCTTGGCCAATGGTTTCACCTATGTAGAATACTACCTCAGCCGAGGCATGGACATCAATGAGTTCGGCCCCAACCTCTCATTCTTTTTCTCCAATGGTATCGACCCAGAGTATGCCGTCATTGGCCGCGTAGCCCGCAGACTTTGGGCCAAAGCCCTTCGCCACAAGTACGGAGCCAATGCCCGTGCACAGATGCTCAAATATCACATACAGACCAGCGCACGCTCTCTGCACGCACAGGAGATCGACTTCAACGACATCCGCACCACGCTGCAAGCGCTTTATGCCATCTATGACAATTGCAATTCACTTCATACCAACGCTTATGATGAAGCTATCACTACGCCCACCGAGGAAAGTGTGCGCAGGGCAATGGCCATTCAACTTATCATCAACAAAGAGCTGGGCTTGGCCAAAAATGAAAATCCGCTCCAAGGCTCATTCATCATCGAAGAGCTGACAGATTTGGTTGAAGAAGCTGTTCTGGCTGAATTCGATCGCATCACCGAACGCGGAGGAGTGTTGGGCGCCATGGAGACTATGTACCAGCGGGGCAAAATTCAAGAAGAGAGCCTTTATTACGAAACACTCAAGCACACAGGCGAATTCCCCATTATTGGGGTGAACACCTTCCTCAGCTCACAAGGTTCGCCTACCGTTACACCGCGCGAGGTAATTCGTGCTAATCCGGATGAAAAAGAGTATCAAATCGCTATGCTCGAACGCTTGCACGCCCTTGGCAGCAGCCATCACAAGGCAACCATTGCCCGAGTTCAAGATGCGGCCATCAAAAACGGCAACATTTTTACTGAGTTGATGGAGGCTGTTAAAATCTGCTCTCTCGGCCAAATCTCAAATGCCTTGTTTGAAGTGGGTGGACAGTACAGAAGGAATATGTAACTACCTCACTCAAAAATGCTTAACATCTTTGCTGAGTTGCTTGGCGTGATTCCAATCCATGTAAACAATGGGTAAAGCATGAATCTCGGGCAAACGACTTTGAAATTCTTCTTGCAAGCGCTTTTCAATATCGGGATAGAGAAGGCTTTTGGTTTTGGCAGTCAGAATAAAAATGGGCGTGGCTTGCAGCTTGCCTTCCCGCATTCCAAATCGCTTGGATTCGGTTGTGAGGTTCACGTCAATCCCAAACCTTTATAACAATAGGATTTCGGCAGCTCGATCGATTTGTGTTCTTTCCTTCGAAATAATGTTGATTTGCAACATTTTATATAAAATTACGGTGCAAGAAGTCCCAAAGCTTGATTGGCTTTGAGCGCGGCTTGACGGTTTTTAATTATGGTTTCCAGCCTTTTTATTTCGGCACTGATAAAGGCAGTTTCACGCGCATTCACCATGAAAAGAGAGCTTTCTCCACCGTCAAAGAGCTCTTTTTCTGCTTCGGATAACGTCTCGAAGTCACGGGCCATATTCGAAGCTTCCAAGGCCCGAGTCTCTGAGATTTCCCAATCATTGTTAGCAGAACCCGCCTTGGTTTTTTGCTCGGCTATCTTGTAGGCCAATGTAAAGTCCGCTTCTTTCACCGCACGCGACAGGCGCTCCGCAGCCGAGTCAATATTGGCTACCGCAAACGCCAATTGGTCTTCCATGCCTGCCCAGTATCGGTTGATGAGGTAGAGCAGCATCTGATGTTTGCTCTCAAAATACCGATATACGGATGCCTCCGTGGTTCCGCAGCGCTCCGCCAGTTTTTTGAAGGTGAAAACTTCGAAGCCCAACTCGTCCATCAGTTCGATGCCTGTAGTCAGGATTTTTTGACCCAAATCGCTGGATTCCGGGTCTTTGATATACGTGTTGGGATTGACCGTTATCTGAAGGCGTGGCCACATGGTGATTGTTTTATTCGCGGCAGAGATAGTAATGCTATCAATACTGAAAAGTGTTGATGTCATTTTAAGATTGTTTTGCTTTTGCTCGTGGTCAGAAAGTGGCCCTTAAGTTTGCCGGCTCAATCCTGACAGCATGAACACCGCCACTCCCAATCGTCTCGACATCCAATCGGCATTCAGCCAACTGCAATCAGCCATTTGTGCGGGATTGGAAGCCATGGATGGCAGCGGCCGGTTTTCCTCTGAGCCATGGACTCACACTGAGCAGGGTGGAGGATTGACCCGCGTGATGGCCAATGGGCGGGTGATAGAAAAAGGCGGGGTCAATTTTTCGGCTGTGGGTGGTCGCATGCCTGCTTTCATGCAGCAGGGCCACGGAATCACAGATGCCGAGTTTTTTGCCACCGGTGTCAGCATCGTGCTCCATCCGCACAATCCGCATGTTCCCATCATCCATATGAATGTGCGCTACTTCGAAACATCGGGCGGCAATTGTTGGTTTGGCGGGGGCATCGATCTCACACCGCACTATGTGGTGGAGCAGGACGCTCGCGATTTTCACCTGAAGCTGCGGGCCGTGTGCGACCGTTTTTCAGCGGCTTATTATCCCCAATTCAAGCGCTGGGCCGATGATTATTTTTTCATCCCTCACCGCAATGAAACCCGCGGCATCGGGGGCATTTTCTTCGATCATCTCAAACCGGAGCACGACATGGAAAAAAGCCGCTTGCTGGAGTTTGTCCTGGCGGTGGGAAACTCATTTTTGGACTGCTACGTCCCCTTGGGACTCCAATATGCCGATGTGCCTTTTGACCAAAACCAAAAACGCTGGCAATTCTTGCGCAGAGGCCGCTACGCAGAGTTCAACTTGGTCTATGACCGCGGCACTCGCTTTGGGTTGGAAACATCAGGCCGCACCGAGAGCATCCTGATGAGCCTGCCACCCATGGCAGCTTGGGAATATGATATGCAACCGGCTGAAGGCAGCCCCGAAGCGGCCACGCGAGCACTTCTGAGCAAAGAAGTGGATTGGGTGAGGTTTATGAGTTAGAATACATCATTTGACTTTTGGCTTTCGAAAATTTAATGCCGTCATTCGGCTTAAAATCTCATTTTTGTATCATCTTTAATGTCAACCAAATCATGAAAAATTTTGCTTATACAAAGTTTCCGCTGCTTACTCTTCTGGCGGGTTTTTCCCTTCTTTTCATCGGTTGCGACAAGGAGAGCGCCTCTGATGTCAACCAAGACAAAATCTGGGCTGAGTACGAGCTCTTTTATGACAAAAACACTGATGTCACCACGGCCATCGCGCGATTCCGTTTTGGCGGGGCCACGGGCACACTGCTCGAACTGGACGGTGAGGACAAAGTGACCTTCAATAACGAAGATCTGCCCTACAATATTTGGTGGGGTGCTCACGTGAAAGAGTATTCGGGATTGGTCACGGGTGGCACTTTCGCCTATACCAACTTGGACAATCAGACTTTTACCAACACAGTGCCCGCTTATGAATCCATTGCTTTTGCGGATGATTTCACCACTATCCAAAAAGGTCAATCCAACACAATCACGTGGGTGGTTACCCCCTTGGCCGCCAATCAATATGTAGGTATTTTCATCGGCACTTGGACTTGGGGCCAAGACGCCCTCTCGTTGCAGGATGGCGATGGCGCGACCAATATGGTTATTGGGCTCAACCAAATCAACCAATTGGCTGTTGGAGCCGCTACCTGCATCATGGATCGCACCACTGACTTACCCGTGAGCCAAGGCACTTCGGAAGGTGGTCGTATTCGCGGAAAATACCGCGCACTCAACAAGCAAGTCCAAGTGGTTGAATAGTCGAATGTCAAATTTCCCCGGGCCCCTAAGTTGGGCAGGGATGAAAATCACTTTCTTTGTCATCGGGCGGCTCAGGTCGCCCGATTCATTTTTTAACCCACCCTACCAACCTCTATGGAACCACTCCGACCCAATGCCGAACGGGCCAAAATGGCCATCATCATGTTGTGGGTAGTTTTCGGCATCGGGTTCGTCTCTCCGGTCTCGGCCTTTTTGCGGCACGCATTCTTCTAATTTCGGCCCAAAATCAACGGGATGCTCAAGTTTTTCAGGAAAGTCAGTCAACGACTGCTCACTGAGAGCAGCTTTTCGCGGCATTTCCTCTACGCCTTGGGCGAAATCGTTTTGGTGGTCATAGGCATCCTGATAGCCCTGCAAGTGAACAATTGGAACGAACATCGCAAAATCAGCCGGACCAATGAAGTCCTTAAACACAAACTCATCGGTGAACCGGAACTCAATATGGAACGATTGGGCAGTTTGGATTCGGTCATATCATCTAACGCAAAACTGCGCGGAATCAAGCAATTGAAGCTGAACACAGACACTGCCCTTCATTTTCTTCAGCATGGACTTGACTCAGAAAAAGCTCTTTTGATAATGGAAAACCCGATGTTCTTTTATGGCTCATTCAATTTGCATTCCTCTGTGTTTGAAGAAATGAAAAGTACAGGACGTCTTTATGCACCGGGATCGGACAGCCTCATTCATGCCATTGACAAATACTACAGAAGGCTCGAGCGCGAGGAGTATTACTACAACTCAAGGAACGAGCGCTGTATCGCACGCTTGTTCGAGTGCAAATTTGGCTGGCAAATGTTGGAAATGGATTACGAATTATCGGGCGAGTCAGCCATTGGAGACCACGTTTGGCTTTTTGATTCGCGGTCGGGCCATTTTCTTGATTTCAAAATGGCCCTCTATACAAGCAACACCACCTATCGTCAGGCCCACCGAAGGATTAAAGAAATATTGGATGATTCGGAGGCACTCATTGCCTTCATCCGAAGGGAGATGAAATCCAAGGACCTTTGAACTATGCATGCTGAGCCATTGACAGAAATTATCTACCCACTGACACCACCCAATGGCGACAATGGTTGGAACAAAACCACCATAATGCGCAATCCGTTTGGGTGCTTTTTAAGAAAAAAGCCTCCGGTAAAAAGTCCCTTACTTGGAGCGAATCGGTGGATGTGGCTTTGTGTTTTGGTTGGATTGACAGCGTCAAAATCAAAGTAGATCATGAGACATCACGGCAATATTTCAGCCGCAGAAAACCGAAGAGCACTTGGTCAATAATCAATAAAGACAAAGTTGCTGTGCTGACCGACGCAGGCTTGATGACTCCTGCGGGCTTGGCAAGCGTTGAACTGGCCAAGCAAAATGGCTCTTGGACCTTTTTGGACGATGTAGAAGCCCTGAAGGTGCCCGATGATTTACTCTCTCAGTTCAGCGAAAATTCCCGAGCCCAGGCTTTTTTCAACGGTCTGAGCAGCTCCAACAAGAAAATGATTCTGTATTGGGTTATCACTGCCAAGCGCCCCGAGACAAGGCAAAAACGCGTGGAGGAGGTGGTTAACCTTGCTGCAGCAGGACAAAAACCAAAACACATGGCCGGGTGAGCCTTATGGGGCGGTCTTGATCATTAACGCCCTTTAATTTATCCCATTTGAATAAAATACTTTTGACTACCAATCAACTTGCGATGAGAAAACATCTACCCCTTTTTACCGCCATTGCCTTGGTATTTTCAATTCTATCTGCCTCAGGCCAATCTCTGTTTGAAAACATCACCCATTTTAACCAAACCGTTTTTGTCAAATCGGTGGCCGAAGACCCATCGGGTCATCTGTTGGTGATGGGCGAAACCACCAACGGTGGCGGACCCTTTGGCGGAGGCGTAGACAAAATCGTGCTCATGAAGCACAAGGCAGATGGTACATTGCTTTGGACTAAATACTACAACTCTGATGCTGAAGACGGTGCTTATCATATCAGTCTTGCTGCCTCAGGCGATCATTACGCCTTGGCGGGCTATGTCATGGGCAATGGCACCAACAGCCGTGATGGTTTGCTCTTGGTCACTGACACTGCCGGTACCGTGCTGCACAGCATCCGTGCAGATCACACCGGCTCCAATGCCTATCATTCCGTGTCCCCAACTCCTGACGGATGGGTGTTGGCAGGCCGCAGCGATGGCGGTGCCGGAGGCAGCTATGACTTGCAGCTCACACACCTGCAATCGGATGGAACTCCCGTTTTTTCGCGTACCTATGGCGGCAGCGAATGGGACTGGGCCTATTGGGCCGAAGCCTATGCCGATGGCTTCATCGTGGCGGGATATGGCGACAGCTTCGGAGGCGGATTCAGCGATCCCATCCTCATCCGAACCGATGGAGCCGGGGATGTAGTGTGGGCACGCACCATCAGCACTCCCACGGCCGAAGACGGCATGTATTGCACTTCGGACTCGCAAGGCAACATTTATTTTTCGGGCTATTCCTTGGGTTTGATTTCAGGTGACCCAAACATCAAAGGTTTTGTGGCCAAAATCAATGCTTCGGGGGAATTGCAATGGTGCAAGGCTGTTTCCAATTGGTCAAGTATCCCAAGCATCTGCATCACACCTGACGACCGCGTCAACTTGGTGGGAGATGCCACTGATTTGCCCGATGGTTTGGGCGGGCAAGATATTGGCCTGGTACGCCTGTCTTCCGAGGGCGAACCTCTGGGTGGCTATCTCTATGGAAGCCCTTAGAACGACTACGTCAACCACGTGGTCACTATGGCCGATGGCCATTTGCTCTTGGGCGGCAATTCTGCCGGATTCGGAGTTACCACCCCAATGCCTTATTTGCTCAAACTTACTTCGGCAGGCTTGGCCGATTGCAATTTCATCCCTTATGATTTCACCGTCACCGATGTCAGCATCACCCTTTCTGAACCTGCATTGGCCACGGCCGAAGGTATCAGCCATTTTGATTGGGCCTTGAATACTGAAAACATCACAGCCACGGGTCAAATGGTCTGTTGTCCGCCAGATGTGGTGGCCGGTTTTTCGCAATTGTCTACAAATGCATTTGTGGACAATTCGCTCAATGCGGAAGGAACGATTTGGTTGGTCAACGGAGAAGTGCAAACAGTGGAAGGCAATATTCTGCAATACAACTTTCTGCCCGGGGTCAACTACCTTGTTTGCCTTTTTGCAACTAACGCTTGCAGCTCCGATGATTTTTGTATGGAATACTACATCACCCCCGATGGAGTGGAGGAGAAGGAAGCCCAATCGCTCTTGATAGCGCCTAATCCGGGCCGCGACAGTTTCACCCTTTCGGGTTGGGATGGCCCGGCCGTGCTGACCGTGCGGGATGTGCGCGGTGTGGTGGTATTGCAGCGGGCGGCTGTGTTGTCGGGCAGCAAAGTCACTGTTGATTTGGTTCCGGGGCTATACATGCTGGAGATAACCACCCCCAAAGGCCTCGCCCTGCGCAAGCTTGTGATGGAGTGATAATGGATTTGGCTTGTTGTTTCTGACCGCTGTGCGCTGTTTTCAGATTTATCATCAATCACAACATCAGGCACCTCAGTCAGGTGGAAAAAATAGAATTGGCGATGAAAACGGCTTGAGCCGCCTTTTCCCTCCTACCTTCGGCCGATGGAGACCGAAATGCTTCTGCTGTTTGTCCTATTGGCCTTGGTGGCTGAGGTCATTGGCACTGTGTCGGGCTTTGGGTCGTCCATTTTGTTTGTGCCGGTGGCGGCCTTGTTTTTTGATTTTCACATCGTATTGGGCGTCACTGCCGTGTTCCACGTGTTCAGCAATTTGGCCAAAATTGCCCTTTTCAGGCGCGGCATCGATCGCAGCATAGTGTGGCGATTGGGCATTCCCGCGGTGGTGTTTGTCATCATCGGTGCGCTGCTCACCGCGATGATTCCCGCTGCGCAAATCGAATTGGGCATGAACCTCCTGCTGGCTGCCCTGGCGGTCTATCTCATTCTCAATTCAAACAAAACCATGGCCCGCAGCCACCGCAATTTGTTTTTGGGAGGTTCGGTGTCGGGGTTTTGGCAGGACTGGTGGGCACGGGCGGTGCCATTCGCGGGCTCACTTTGGCGGCATTTGGCTTGCCCAATGACGTTTTCATCGCCACATCGGCCATCATCGATTTGGGCGTGGACTCGGGCAGGGCAGTGGTCTATTTGTTCAATGGCTATTTCCTCACTGAGCATCTGGTGCTTATTCCCTTCCTCATCGGCATCAGCCTGCTCGGCACTTGGCTGGGCAAACTCATCTTGGCGCGCATCGGTGAAAAAACCTTTCGCTATGTGGTGCTCGCGGTCATTGTGGGCACCTCGGTTTTTCAGTTGGTGAAGTATTTCTCCTAAAGAGCCCACACATTCAAATTCCCGTATTCATCCGTCAACCTCCCTTCCGGAAAAATAATCCACACGCTGCGATATTTACTTGGTATTGTGTAAGTTTGCTTGCCAACTTTTTAACCTGCCTGCCCATGATGCCTTTTTACCGCTTTGTTGTCGTGACTTTGCTCCTGCTGAGTGCAGCAGCTGCGGCCCAGCCCGGTTGCCCTGCAATCAATGCCGGCCCTGACCAAACCGTTGACTGCAACAACAATTGCACTACTCTCGCAGCGTCCGTTTTCCCCACAGGGGCCACCACTTCATACACGGTTGCTTCCATTCCCTACACCCCGCCTTTTCCTTTCAACCAAGGCACACAGTTGTTCATAGGTACTGACGACATCTGGAGCGGCTTGCTTCCCGTGCCTTTCAATTTTTGTTACTACGGCAATACCTACAACCAAATAGTGGTGGGCAGCAACGGCATTATTTCGTTCAATGCGGCCTATGCCGGCGAAGTCTGCCCATGGGCTTTCACCGCCAATTGTCCCAATGCGGCTTTGCCCGCAAGCAGCATTTTTGGCGCCTATCACGACATTGACCCTTCGGTTTGCGGTCAGATTCGCTATTCGGTGTTGGGTGCGGCACCGTGTCGCACATTTGTGGTCAACTACAACGGGGTGTGTCATTTCAGTTGCACTTCCCTCACCTCCACCACCCAGATAGTGCTCTATGAGACCACCAATGTGATAGAGGTGTATATGCAAAACAAACCCACCTGTTCGGGCTGGAATGGCGGCAGGGCCATCATCGGCATCCAAAATGCCAACGGATCTGCGGGATTGGCCGCGCCCGGGCGTAATTCGGCTCCCACTTGGACGGCCAACAACGAGGCTTGGCGCTTTTCGCCTTCGGGCCCTCCTGCTTATACAGTGGCATGGTTCAATGGCGCTTCTGAAATTGGCACCGGTCTGTCCGTGAGCGTTTGTGTGGATGCTCCCACCACCTTCACCGCCCAAGTCACTTATGACGGTTGCGGAGCCAACAATTTGGTGCTGACAGACAATGTCATTGTAGATTTTGTCGGACTGACCAACATTGCCCTCAGCCCCGCTGATGCGGAAATATGCCCGGGTGGCAGCGTTGACCTGCAAGTGACCGGATCGGCCGCCACCGTCAGTTGGTCGCCTGCTGAGGGACTATCGTCTGCTGTGGGGTCTGTGGTGCAGGCATCGCCCTCGGCCACCACCACTTACACGGCCTCCGTCACCGCGCCAAATGGCTGTGAGGTCAACCTGAGCACCACAGTCACCGTGCTGCCCACGCCCGTTTTGCAACTGAGCCCCGGTGGACTGGGATTGTGCCCCGGCCAAAGTGGCCAAGTGCAAGCAGTCGGTGCCGCCACCTACAGTTGGCTGCCCGATACCGGTGTGAGCGACATTTCATCTGACACGTTTTCTTTTGCTCCCTCGGCCACCTCTGTTTACACCGTCACGGGCACATCTGCCCAAGGATGCACTTCCACGGCCACCCTGCCCGTTGAGGTCTTTGCGCTGCCCATTGTCAGCATTTCGCCCGCCATGATTCACATCTGCACTGGCGAAGAAACCACCCTGACCGCCTCGGGAGCAGATACTTATGACTGGCAACCGCTTACAGGCCAAGAGGCCCAAAGCGGCAATGACCTTATAGTCGGACCCGCGTCCACCACCACCTACAATGCCACCGGCACCGATGCCAACGGGTGCCAAAACCAAGCTTTTGCCACTGTGTTTGTCCTGCCCATCATCCAATCGGCCATAGACCAACCCGGCATTTTGTGCACTGCCGACAATGTTCCTCTTTCGCTAACTGCGGGCGGGTTTGCGGGCACTTTCAGCGGCACCGGGGTCAATTCGGCTCAGAACACTTTCACTCCCCAAGTGGCCGGCCCGGGCGTGCATACGGTCACTTTCGTGCCGAGTGCCCAATGTGTCTTGCCCACCACTGCCAACATCACGGTGGAAGCCAATCCCGATCCTGCCTTTGTGTTGCCCGCCACCATCTGTGAGTTCGAACTACCCATCACGCTCACTGCCACCTCCGCGGGCGGCCAATGGAGCGGCCCCGGCATCACAGACGCGGCCGCGGGCACTTTCAATCCCACTGTGGCCGGCCAAGGCGTGCATTTGATCACCTACACAGTGGGCGCCAACTGCACATCCACCCTTACACAATCTATCCAGGTGACAGGCATCCAAAACCTGCTAATTGCCGCTCCCGACCAGATATGCATTAATGCCGGCCCCATCCAGTTGCAAGCCAACCAAGCCGGTGGCACATGGACCGGCCCCGGCATCAGCAATATGTCCAACGGCACTTTCAATCCCGCTCAGGCAGGCCT
>Ga0169931_10013828_pt1 | contig 10980 bp, 11 predicted proteins | sample Kivu_15m_20L_FD_129675 | JGI IMG/M metagenome (GOLD analysis project Ga0169931, IMG submission 129675) | Freshwater microbial communities from Lake Kivu, Western Province, Rwanda to study Microbial Dark Matter (Phase II) - Kivu_15m_20L... | ecosystem: Environmental > Aquatic > Freshwater > Lake... | reverse complement strand
GCGGGAGCTGGTGCAGCTCGCCGATCTCCATTCCGAGATGCGCGCTCACCGCCGCCGCCAGCCCCCCCGGACCCGCCCGCATCGCGACCTACACCGCCGGGGGCAAGGGCAAATCCACCAGCGCCCTGGGCAAGGCGCTGCAGGCGATCGGCCGCGGCATCAGCCAGGACAAGAGCCATCGCGTGCTGATCCTGCAATGGCTGAAGGGCGGCAGCGGCTACACCGAGGACGCCGCCATCGCGGCGCTGCGCGAGAGCTATCCCCACCTGGTGGATCACCTGCGCTCCGGCCGCGACGCGATCGTCTGGCGCGGTCAGCAGCAGCCGATCGACTACGTGGAGGCGGAGCGCGCCTGGGAGATCGCCCGGGCTGCCATCTCCAGCGGCCTCTACAAAACGGTGATCCTCGATGAGCTCAATCCCACCGTCGATCTCGAGCTGCTGCCGGTGGAGCCGATCGTGCAGACCCTGCTGCGCAAACCGGCCGAAACCGAGGTGATCATCACCGGCCGCTGCAAGAGCCGCCCGGCCTACTTCGATCTCGCCAGCGTGCATTCCGAGATGGTCTGCCACAAGCACTACGCCGAACGCGGCGTCGATCTCAAGCGCGGTGTGGATTACTGATCGCGCTGCTCCGGATCGATTCCCTCCGCCGCATCGGCAAAGGCATCGAGCTCCAGTTCCGCCCCCTGGGTGGCGATGTAGCGACCGATCAGCAGGCCGAGCAGCACCGCCTGATACAGGCTGCCGGCCAGACTGAGCAGCACCACGAAGCGCTCGCCCACGGCATTGCCGGGCAGCACATCACCCAGGCCCAGCCCGGCCAGCACCACGAAGCTGAAATAGGTGAGACGATCCACCAGCTGCTCATGGCCGCCCACCTCTCCCAGCCTGAAACTGCCGGGCAGGATCACCTGCAGCGCTGAGGCGACCAGCCCGCCGGTGAAGCCCAGGTAGATGTAGCCGGCCGCCGCGCCCGCCATCACCCGGGCATTCACCCGGGGCACCCGTGCCAGCAGAAACACGAGCTTCACGGAGGCCATCAGCGCAAACAGCGCGATCAGCGCCAGGGCGCTGAAGCGCAGCAGCCGCAGCTGGTCGCTGCGCTGCACCAGTGTCAGGATCCAGAGCGTGCTGATGGAGCCGAGGCCCAGCAGGCGGTGCAGCAGGGTGAGGGCCCACGACAGCCGGCCGGGACTCACCGCCGGAAGGGCCTGCAGCGACTGCAGCACCAGTGCCGTGAGCAGCAGCGGCAGAACCGGGCGAAAGACGCTGCCGGGCTGCACGCTGACCGGCAGCAGCAACACGGGCAGCAGCACCGAGACCAGCAGGGGCAGAAACTGCGGCTCGAGACTCACCAGCCGCCGCTCAAACTGCAGCCTGGCGGCCGCCCGCCGACGCACCACCTCCAGGCCGGCGGGGCTCAGCGCCTGCAACACCGGAGTGAGGGCGTCGGAGCGCGGCGGCTCCCGATCCGGCTGCCTCGGCATTCAGTAACGCGGGACGGAGGGATCCACCTCCTGGCTCCAGGCATCGATGCCGCCGCTCACGTTGATGCCCTCGATGCCATGCCGCTTCAGGGCGATCAGGGCCTTGGCACTGCGGCCGCCGAGCTTGCAGTGCACATACAGGCGCCTGCCCTCGGCCAACCCGCGCACCCGCTCCACTGCCGAGCCGTTCTCGATCTGATCGAGGGGTATCAGCGTGGCGCCGGGGATCGTGGCGATCTCGGCCTCCGGCGGGTTGCGCACATCGATCAGCACCAGATCATCGCCGCCGCCATCGAGCAGGGCCCTGAGCTCCGTCACGCTGATGCTCTCCACGGCACCCGCCTCCTCCTGGCCAGGGGCACTGCCGCCCACGCCGCAGAACTGCTGATAGTCGATCAGGCGATCGATCACGGGCCGCTCCGGGCTGGGCCTGAGCTTCAGCTCCCGGAAGCTCATCTTCAAGGCATCGAAGAGGAGCAGCCGGCCGCTCAGGGTGGTGCCGATGCCGGTGATGATCTTCACCGCCTCGGTGGCCTGGATCACACCGATGATGCCGGGAAGCACGCCGATCACGCCGCCTTCGGCGCAGGAGGGCACCATCCCCGGCGGCGGCGGCTCGGGAAAGAGATCGCGGTAGTTGGGGCTTGCGGCATCGAGGTTGAACACCGTGGCCTGCCCCTCGAAGCGGAAGATCGAGCCATACACATTCGGCTTGCCGAGCAGCACGCAGGCGTCGTTGACGAGATAGCGGGTGGGGAAGTTGTCGGTGCCGTCGCAGACGATGTCGTACGGGCCCATGATCTCCAGCGCGTTCTCGCTGCTGAGGGCGACGGGGTAGAGATCCACCTGGCAGTGGGGATTGATCTCCGCGATGCGCGCCTTCGCCGATTCGATCTTCGGCCTGCCCACCCAGCTGGTGCCATGGATCACCTGCCGCTGCAGGTTGCTGGCATCCACCACATCGAAATCCACGATGCCGAGGCGCCCCACGCCGGCCGCCGCCAGATAGAGCAGCAGCGGTGAGCCGAGGCCGCCGGTGCCCACGCACAGCACCGAGGCCGCCTTGAGCCGCTTCTGGCCCTCCATGCCCACGTCCGGGAGGATCAGGTGGCGCCCGAAACGGGCCACCTCATCGGGGCTGAGCTGGATGCCGCTGGTGTCGGGAGGAAGCATGAACGGAAGCACGGGGCTGGACGCGGCCGCGGAAGCGAACGCCTCAGGCCTCCATTCTCCACGGCAGCTGCAGGGGGTCGGCGTCCGGATCCAGCCACCAGCAGCGGAGCTCGCGAGATTCGCTGCTGCCGCCTCCCCGGATCAGCATCAGCGTGGCCAGGGGTGCCAGGGCGCGGTCGGTGGGTGAGGGGCAGGGAGCGCTGCCGGGATGGCTGTGCAGCGAGCCCAGCAGCGCCAGCCCGTGCGCCCGGCCCCAGCGGATGGCATGCAGCTGCTCGCGCGGATCCACCAGGAAGCGCCGGCTGCGCTCGCTGCGGGGCTCCCAGACATTGCGGCAGGGCCAGGTTCTCCGCAGAACCCAGCAGGGCCCGCCGCGCCCGCCCAGCGGTGCTGCGCGCTCACCCAGCAGAAGGCCGCAGCCCTCTTCGGGATCGGCGGCATCGAGCACCCGGTGCAGAAGCGTCAGCGCCCCACCACCGATGCGGATCTCCCCTGGCACCAGCTGGAGCATGCCTGTACCTTTGGCAACACCCAGATCCTGGCGACTTCATGAACGACCTGAGCACCGAGACGAGGGAAGATAGTCAGCAAGCCGAAACCACCGGCCAAGCTGGTGAGTTCAGCGCCCGCTACAGCGAGGTGCTCGGCAAGGTCAACGAGACCCTCGACAAGGTCGACTGGAGCCAGATCGGCAAGGCCGGCAAGATCGCCGGCATCTTCCTGGCGGTGATCGTCGCCCAGATCCTGATCAAGGGTGTGCTCGACACGATCAACCTGCTGCCGATCGTGCCCGGGCTGCTGGAACTGCTCGGCCTGATCGTGGTGGGCACCTGGGGATGGAACAACCTCACCACCAGTGAAAAGCGCAACGCCGTGCTCGATCAGGTTCAGAAGCTGCGCAAGGAATACCTGGGCTGAGGCCTGCCTCTCACGGCTCTCCTCCAGGAACGTCAGAAGGCCAGCCGGAGGCTGGCTTTCACCATGGCGGTCTCGCCGTCTGAACATCCTGGAGTCAGGCCAGACACCGCACGATCGCCTGCCGGGCCTGCTCGCGGTAACCGCCGCCGAAGAGGTTGGCATGGTTGAGCAGATGGTAGAGGTTGTAGAGATCCACCCGGTTGCCGTGATCATTCGGCAACGGCCAAACCTTGTCGTAGCCCGCGAAGAAGGCGGAGGGAAACCCGCCGAAGAGGCGCGCCATCGCCAGGTCCACCTCCCTGTCGCCTCGGTGGACCGCCGGATCGAACAGGGCTCCGGCTGCGGCCCGCTTGCTTTCGCTTCCCAGGCACTGGCTGTCTGCCTGCGGTGCTGGCCTGAGCCCCGCCATCACGTTGCCGCTCCACAGGTCGCCGTGCACCAGGCATGGCGGCGGCTGATGGCCCTGCAGCAGCCGGGGCAGCCGCTCCAGCAGCTCCTCCATCCCAGGCAGGCGCTCACCGCTCTGGGCCAGGCGCTCGGCCTGGGGGGCCAGCCGCCGCTCGGCAAAGAAGCGGCTCCACGCCTCGCACCAGCCGTTCGGCTGGGGGCCTGAGCCGATCCAGTTGTCGCGCCACCAGCCGTGGGCATCGCTGCGGTCCCCGGGGGCACAGGCGCGTTCGAGGCTGGCGCGATGCATCCGGGCCAGGCCCTGCCCCAGCCGCTCCCAGTCGCCCCCCGCGGCCGGCCGGCACTCCAGCCAGGGCAGCACGAGCAGGGCCCGATCCTCCGCCACGCCGAGGGCGAGCGGCTGCGGCACCAGCAGACCACTGCCCTCGGCGGCGATCGCCAGGGCCGCCAGGCCCTCGGCCTCGGCCTCCAGCAGGGGCAGGGAGCTGCGGGGGCTGGTCTTGGCGAACAGACGCGGTCCGCCGTCCCCCTCCAGCTGCAGACACCAGCCGCTGTGGATGCAGCCGCCTCCCACAGCGCTCTGGCCGATCAGGCGCACGCCGAGCTGCTGATGCAGCCAGTCTGCCGGTACCGCCTGGGAGGATCGCATCGGCCGCGCCATTGCCATCAGCGGCTCCAGCCTGGCCCGGCGGCTGCCAGCATGCCCCGATGGCGGCAGACAGTGAGCGCGATGTGGTGGTGGTGGGGGCCGGCATCGCCGGTCTCACCGCGGCAGCCCTCCTGGCCCGCGAAGGGGCAGGCGTGCTGCTGCTGGAGGCTCACCAGCAGAGCGGCGGCTGTGCCGGCACCTTCCGCCGCGGCCCCTGGACCTTCGATGTGGGCGCCACCCAGGTGGCCGGCCTCGAGGCGAACGGCATTCATGCCCGTCTGTTTGCCAGGCTCGGGCTCGAGCCTCCCCCGGCCACGCCGCTCGATCCGGGCTGCGTGGTGCATCTGGGCGACGGCAGCGAGCCGGTGTGGATCCACCGTGATCCGCAGGCCTGGTGCAGGGAGCGGCTGACGCGCTTCCCGGGCAGCGGCCGCTTCTGGAGCCTCTGCGACGCGATCCACCGGGCCAACTGGGCCTTCGCGGCGCGGGATCCGGTGCTGCCGCCCCGTTCCCTCTGGGATCTGCGCCAGCTGCTTTCAGCTCTGGGTCCCGGCAACCTGGCGAGCGGCCTGCTCACCACGGCCAGCGTGGCCGATCTGCTGCGGCTCAGCGGCTGCGCCGGCGGTGCGAGCGGCGCGCGGCTGCGGCGGTTTCTCGATCTGCAGCTGCGGCTCTATTCCCAGGAGCCCGCCGATCGCACCGCCGCTCTCTACGGCGCCACCGTGCTGGCGATGGTGCAGCAGCCGCTCGGGCTCTGGCACCTCGAGGGGTCGATGCAGGCGCTGGCCAGCAGCCTGGAGCAGGCGCTCGCCCGCGATGGGGGAGAGCTGCGGCGGCGCCACTGCCTGGAGCGGCTGGAGCCGCCCGCGCGCTCCGGGGATCCCTGGGTCCTGGCGGGAACCGGGCCGGGCGGCGGGCGATTCCGGCTGCAGGCCCGCGACGTGGTGCTCACCCTTCCCCCCCAGACATTGCCCACGCTGCTGGGGGACGGACTCCCCTCCGGTTACCGGCGTCGGCTGGCTGCGCTGCCGGAGCCTTCCGGGGCCCTCGTGCTGTACGGCGCGGTGGAGCGGCGCCACCTTCCCGCCGACGGCGTCGGCCACCACCAGCTGGCCTGGGAGGAGCCCGGCTCCCTGTTCATCTCGGTGAGCCATGAGGGCGATGGCCGGGCGCCGCTGGGGCAGGCCACCGTGATCGCCAGCGTGTTCACGCCGGCGCGGCCCTGGTTCGAGGCCGGGGAAGCGGAGTTTCAGGCCCGCAAGGCCAGGGCCGGCGAAGGGATCGAGGCGGGGCTGGAGGCACTGCTGGGGATCGGCGCCAGCCAGTGGCTGCATCGCGAACTCGCCACCCCCCGCGCCTGGGCCCGCTGGACGGGGCGGCCCTTCGGCTACGTGGGGGGTCTCGGACAGCACCCGAGCCGCTTCGGGCCCTTCGGCCTCGCCAGCCGCACCCCGCTGCGCGGGCTCTGGCTCTGCGGCGATGCGATCCATCCGGGAGAGGGCACCGCCGGGGTGAGTCTCTCGGCCTTCATGGCCTGCCGGCAGCTGCTGGCGGCGCGGGGGCAGGAGCTGACCCTGCCGCCGAAGGGGCCGGAGCCGCCGCTGCCCCGGTCGCCGCGCTCTCCGGCAGCGGCCGCAGCGGCAGCCAGCGGGCCAGCCGGCGGCGGGGGGTCTCCGGGGGGGTCGCCAACCAGAACACGGCGCGGCGACCATCGGTGATGTAGGGATCACCGGTGTAGTTGCTGCGGGGTCGGGCGGGGTTTGAACGGCCCACACCGCGCACGAAGCTGAAGCGGGTGAGACCTTCCGAAAAGAACAGGTCCTGCAGCAGATACCAACGGGTCTCATCCACGTCTGGATCGATCTTGTGGGTGGTGATCGTGCGGCGGGTGAGTCGCACGCCGATGTCCCGGCTGATCTGCCCTACCCACACCGGTCGGCCCTCCAGGGTCACCGGAGCCAGCCAGAGGCGCATGTGGTTGCGCTGGTTCACATCGCTGCGGCCCTTCTGCAGGGCCATGTCCTGGGGGCGGCCGAACAGAAACAGCGGCGACACGGGGGCATAGCGGTAGCGCCCGCCGAACAGCGACGATCGGATCGTGCGCCAGATCGAGCTCACCGAGAGTGTCTGGGTCACATGCCAGCCGCGCTGGGCCAGCACGGGGAAGACGGAATCGCGCCCTCCCACGATCACGAGATTGAGGGGATCGGCGGGGGTGCGGCGGTCGCCTCCCAGCGCACAGCAGGGCACATCGTGTTCGATCCAGCGCCGGAACCCCGCCTCATCGAGATCGCGCACCTTGGCGGAGGGGTAGAGCCGGCTCCACGACACCGTCTGAAAGTCGTGGGCATGTCCCGGCACCTCGGTGAGGAAGCTGAAGCGCCGCACCGGGGCTGCCGTGCCGGCACCCACCAGCTCGAGGCTGGCGAACTTGATGCCCTCGTCGAGGTTGGTGAAGACGAAGCCGGAGGTCACCCCGCCAGGCTCCACATACTGCGGCAGAGCGAGCCGCAGCAGGTGGCTGTCGATGCGGCGGTTGCCTTCCTGTGCCAGGGGCCGGTGGCCGCGCCAGGCCACCTCCAGCGGCGAGAAGTACTCGCTGTCGATCGTGATCGGCGGCAGAAACCAGCGTACCGGCTCCCGGTTCACCACCTTGATCCACACCGGCTGGATGCCGGCGCCGGCCCCATCGAAGCCGAGCAGCTGCCGCGATTCCCGGGGGCTCAGGGCCGTGAGGGTCACGGTCACCGCGCCGTCGATGCGGCTCTGGCCGCGCCGCAGCAGTGCGGCTTCGTCCGGCGGAGCCGGCTCCTGCACGGCGCAGCCGCTGAGACAGAGCAGCAGCGGCAGCGTGGCCGCCAGGGCCGATGGTCTCTGCCCCATGGCCCGCAGCCCCCATCCCTTGCGCGGGCCGAACCCTAGAGCGCGTCGTCGAAGCTGTCATCCAGCCGCGCCGCGGCGGCCGGGTCACAGCGCAGGAAGGCCGGACGCTGCGTCTGGGCCTGCTGGAGCCGCTCCGAGAGCGCGGGCCAGGCTTCCGCGCTGACAAGCCGCTCCAGCGTCTCGATCTCGCTCCTGTAGGCGGCGAGCGCCTGCAGCAGCGCCGGCCGGTTGGTGCGGGCCATCAGCAGGCCGAGTTCCGGATTGCCGCCACCCACACGGGTGGTGTCGGCAAAGCCGCTGGAGGCCATGAACCGCGCCAGCGCGGCCGTCTCCGGATCGTCGCCGGCGCGGTCGGCGACCGCCAGAAGCGCCGCGCCGGCCAGCACCGGCAGGTGGGAGATCAGGGCCGCAGCTCGGTCGTGCAGGACTGGCGCACAGAGGAACCAGTGGGCACCCACCGTTTCCGCCAGTGCGCGCACCAGGGCGATCGCCTCCGGAGCGGTATCGGGATCGGGCGTGGCGAGCCACGGTCGACCGCGGAACAGACCGGCTTCGCCGGCCTCCACTCCGGAGCTGGCGGTGCCCGCCATCGGATGGCCCGGCACGAAGCGCGATGCCTGATCCCCCCGGCCAGCCCCCGCCAGCCGTTCCCGCCAGCAGGAGAGCAGGGTGCCCTTCACGGAGCCCACATCCGTGAGCACCGCCGTGGCCGGGAGGGCATCGAGCAGGCGGGGATCGGGATCGAGCAGGCGATCGAGCGGCAGGGCCAGCACCACCAGCCCGCACGCCTCCAGCAGCCCGGGGTCGGTGCCGATGCGGTTCGCCAGGCCACGCTCACGGGCGCGCACGGCGGTGGCCTCCCGGTGCACCAGCGCATGCACCTCGAGCCCCGCGGCCTGCAGATCCAGCCCGAGGGATCCGCCGATCAGTCCCAGGCCCACGATGCCCACCGGCCGGTGCTCGCAGAGGGCGGAGAGGCTCATCGGTTCTGGAGACCGGGCAGCGTGAAGGGCACGGATCCCGCCCGACTCTAGGGAGCACGCCCGGGTCGCATCGGCGGCCGTTCGGCGGCGGCGGCCTCCGTACGATCGGCGCCATGTTGGAAGCCAGCGCCCACCTCCAGCTGAAGGCCCTGCTGCGCCAGGAGGGTTGTGCGGACTGGCCCCATCACCTCACGCTCTGCCGGCTGGTGGGCCGGAGCCTCCGCCGCGGCGATCAGACCCTGATCCGCCTGGCCCCCGGCAGCGATCTCAGCTGGCTGATCAGCCTGCTCGTGCCCGTGGCCCTGGCGGAGACGGCCGTGGCGGTGGTGGCCGATGCCGCCCTTCGCCAGCGACTGCTGCAGGTGGAATGGCCCCGGCTGCATGCGGTGGGGCTGCACCTGCCCGTCTGGGAGGGGGGCGGCGCAGCACCGGCCAGCCATGTGTGGCTGCTCGACCACCGTCAGCTGCTTGAGGCCTGGCGGGGTGGAGCCCTGGGGGATCGCCAGCTGGTCCTGCCGGAAGCGGAGAGGCTGGATCCACGGCTGCGCGAGGCGCTGGCCATCCGTCTTGAGCCGGCGGACTGGGACCGTCTGCGCCGGGCCCGACCCGCCGCCGAACCGAGCCTGCTGGCCCTGCATGAGCGCCTCAGCCGACGGGTGCTCTCCCATCCACGCCATCCCAACCGGCTGGTCAGCCTGGCGCCGGAGGATGAGGCACCGCTGCGCCAGCTGCTGGCACTGCTCCGCCCGCTGCCGGAACCCTGGAGCCGCTGGCTGGAGAGCAGCAGTCCCGACTGGACGAGCTGGGCCGAGGTGGATCCTGCCCTTCTCACCTGGAGGCTGCACCGCCAGCCCCTGGCACCGTTACGCCAGCTCGATGGCCTGCTCCGTGAACGGGGCGCGGTGCTGATCGGCGCAGTGCCGCGCCCACGCTCCAGCGCGGCTGGAGGCGCGGCGCAGGGCCAGGGGGGAGCGGCGGAGACCGGCAGACGCGGCAGCACGGGCTTCACACCGGCGGTGGTGGTCGATCTGGGAGAGCCGCCTCTGCTCGATCCCCTGCCGCTCTACTGCCCCAGGGGGCAGCCGCTGCCCAACAGCCACCAGTTCGGCGAACATCTGCTCGATCACTGCCGCCGTCTGGTGCTGGGCCAGGCAGGCCTGAGTGTGGTGCTCCTCGACGACACGGCCCTGCGGCTCGACCTCACCAGCGGTCTGGCTGCCGAGTTCGGCAGCCGGGTCTGCCACGAAACCACGGCACCCGAGAGCCATGGCGTGGTCTGCGGCAGCTGGGACTGGTGGCTGGAGCAGCAGGGGCGTCTGCCTCTGCCGGCCCAGCTGGTGGTGGCTCTGCTGCCGATTGCCAGCCTGGAGGATCCGCTCACGGCGGCCCGGGTGGAGGCTGTGCGGCGGGAAGGGGGCGACTGGTTCCGCCAGCTGCTGCTGCCCGAGGCGATCAACCGCCTGCAGCGCGGCATCGTGCCGCTGCGCCAGCAGAGCGGCAGTCGGCTGGCTGTGCTCGACGGCCGGCTGCGCGGCCGCTCCTGGGGACAGGCCGCCCTCTCCGCCCTGGAACCCTGGGTGGCGCTGCACCGCCTGCTGCCCGACTGATCTCAGCCTGCACGCCGCTGCTTGGCCCAGCTGCCGACGCCATCGGATCGGGTGCACTCCCCTAGCCTCCCGGTAGCACCACAGCACCGCACCGATGGGAGAAGCCAAGCGCCGTGCCGCCCAGGGCCTGCCGCCCCGCGCACCGGCCCGCAGCTCGAAGCCGGCCGACACATCCCCCCGCCTTGTGGCCTGGCTTCCTCTCACCCGAAACCAGGCCGACCGTTTCGTGGCTGTCTCCACCCGTGGAGCCTGGATCGGAATCGGCGCCCTGGTGCTCTTCTGGGTGACGGTGCGCTTCATCGGGCCGGCCGCCGGCTGGTGGACCCTCGCCGACGGCTGAGGCGCCTCCCGATTCCAGGCTCCGGCGAGCAGATCCCCACAGGCCAGGGCGCCCATCGCGGAATTCGGAAGAAAACCTTAGGCTCCTTGACGAACTCCCCGGTCACCCTGGATGTTTCTGCGCCTCGCCGATCAGTACAGGAGCCTGGTGAGCGATCTGGTGGTGAGCCTCCAGGCCCTCGCCCACTGCCTCCGCAAGCAGGGTCGTGCCGCCACCTGCTACGTCTGCGGCGACGAACAGTCGCCGCACGGGGCCTCCTTCGTGGCGGATCTCGGTGAAACCCATGTGGTGCGTTTCCTGGTCTCCACCTTCGGGATCAGCTGGGTGGAATCACGGGATGGCCACGAGCTTGTGAAACTCGAGGGAGCGGATGCCATCCAGGAGCTGCACCGCGTGGCCAGCATGCTCCAGGCTGATGCATCGGCGGCCGCGGCTGAATCCGGCACGAGAATCGCCGCAGATCGAGCGCTCCGCGCCCCCCTCGGCTGAGCCTCGCTGTGTGAGCGAAGCGGATGCTGCTGCTGCGGGGG
>Ga0169931_10013826_pt1 | contig 10982 bp, 5 predicted proteins | sample Kivu_15m_20L_FD_129675 | JGI IMG/M metagenome (GOLD analysis project Ga0169931, IMG submission 129675) | Freshwater microbial communities from Lake Kivu, Western Province, Rwanda to study Microbial Dark Matter (Phase II) - Kivu_15m_20L... | ecosystem: Environmental > Aquatic > Freshwater > Lake ... | reverse complement strand
GTGTTAACTCCTAGAACTCTTAAGAGTTAGTTCTAATTTATATCTATTTGACCTGCTTGTACGCAGAGCCACTAGCCTCCTCTTAGCAATTTGATCTTGCTTATGTCCAAAGGTATGTCATAGGTTTGCTAGCTTATCATCTAGCGACGAGGTTTTTGACGTATGAGCTGAGCAACAATTCTTTACTACTACCAATTGTAGTAAGCAACTGCTTTCTGATTTTAGACTCCATATGAAACTATTTCCGTCATAGCACTGCTACGACAAGTCATTGTCTAGTATGAAGAGGCAGCAGCGTCTTCTCTTGTGTACAGCTCCTGTAGTACCCGACTGACTTAATTGTTTTTTCCGTAATTTTTGGCGGCGGTGTTACAAGCTCTCAGTAAATACTCCACACTTGCCAATGGTTTGACAATCTTTTTGAGCCGATAGCACTCATAGAGGGCAGCAACGGCAACGTCAGTAAGCTCCCGCCTTATTTCTTGAGCTTAGTTGAGACACTCAAGACTGTGCTGTTAGTTGAGCTACAAACATTTTTTCAGGGCTTTTATGGCACCTTTTTAGTCTTTGTTTTTGACCAACCACTTCTCCTAGATCAGAAATACTTTTCCAAGAAGAAATTCCCACTCTGATTGAATAAGCATGTGCTTGATTTTTTGCAGTTTAGGCTCGATCTACTCTCCACCCCCACATGTAATCAACAAATCAAGCTAGAGAATCAGAACCCGAACTTGAAGCTAGAAGCCGCCCCCGTAGCTATCGATCAGTCTACGAGCACATTCGAAGATGGCTCTGCTCATTTGCACGCTCTACACCTCCGCTTTATTTAGCATCTTCTTTATCAGACGAGTTAGGAGACCCTGGAAGGCTGAATGAGGCAAAAGGGCAGCAGCCTGGGCTAGCGTACTTTCGGTTTGTTCGAGGAGAGGAAATTGAACAGAGGGAGTCTGGGGGTTGTACTAATATTGCGACATATATATTATGGTCAGTTGTAACGCAAAGAATGGCTAAAATTGAAATTAATATCAGGGTAGCATTAAAGCCTATAGCAGATAACAATTTCTATAATATTTATAAGAGTAAAATGGATAATCCATCAAAAGGCACAGTATAGCTTAGCAAACAGTAAAAACTAAAATAACTGGGACAGAAGTTAGACAAACTCCTCAAAAATAAGCAAGTAAACCCTCAGGAATTAACTTTGGCTATCTCAGCTAAGCGTTAGTAAAAGAAATAAGAAAAGCAAGCCAATATTCAATCACAAACCGTTGAAATTTAAAGTGCATAAAAGTAAACAAAAGCACCTAAAACAAAGAAAATCAAAAAAGATGAGAAATAATAATAAGTTAAAGAACACAATCACAATATGCGTAAGGGGGCTGGTGTGGTATGGTAAGACAAAACTATGTAAGATTGGCCATAAAACGACTATAGAGTTTTTTGTGGAAATTTAGGCAACGAGGTGAATGACTAAACTTTAGCAACCGTGTTTCGTCGCTACGCTTCTTTTAATATGGCTAGAGTGATAAGGGACAGAAGAACTGGCAAAACAAAAGGATATGGGTTTGTTTCTTTGGCTAACCCTAACGATTTTTTGAGAGCATTAAAAGAGATGAACGGAGTGCATGTAGGAAATCGACCAGTCAAAGTCATGAAATCGAGCTGGAAGGACAGAGAGTTGAATAGTTAAAAAAATCAAATGCTACCTTCTGATTTCAAGAAAAATAGTCAGAAAGAGACACATAAGATATGCCTAGACTACAAATACGTGAACCCTTACTGATCAACTATTAGACTTTTGAATTAAGATCTATCTATTAATTTTTTATTTTATTTAAACGATTAGCGTGTTTTAAAGCGGACTACTCATTTTGTTTATAATTAATCACTAACGATGGGCAAGATAGTTTAAAACTATACTCTGACCTAATATTTAGGCAAAGGCGAGTACGGAAAGGTTTACAGAGCGATGCACATGGACACGCGTATTGACGTGGCTGTCAAAATGATTGCTCTGGACAAGTTTCAGTAGATTGGCAAACTGACTGAGCTGACCCGCAACTAGATTTAAACTTTAAGACTTCTCGATGACAACATAAATGTAGTGAAATTTGTTGAAATGATCAAGACTAACAGCTACATCTACTTGGTCTATGAATATTGTGAAGAAGGCACCCTCGAAGATTTACTCAGAAAAAAAGGACCTCTACCTGAAAAATAAGCTTTATTGATTTTGAGGCAGCTAATCCATGCGCTTAAGTCACTGCATCAGTATCATGTCCTTCATCGAGACATAAAACCCAACAACATTTTTTTCAAAGCTGGTCACCTTAAACTTGCGGACTTTGGCTTCTGCAAGCGACTCAGAAGTAGTGATGACTTTACACAAACCTCACTCGGTTCGCCTCTTTACATGGCTCCATAAATTCTAAATGGATAGGTTTATGGTAGCAAGGCTGATGTGTGGTCTTGCGGAATCGTTCTCTATTAGATGATTTTCGGTCACTGCCCTTATGGATAGTGCAATATCAAAGAGCTTCTAGAGGCATACACTACCGATAAACCGATTTACTTACCAGAGGAAAGACCCATTAGTCCTATAGTCGAAATGATGCTCAGACGAATGCTATAAAAAGATCAGTTCCGACGCATATCGTGGTAGGATTTTTTTTACTAGTACGAAATAACATCTTTTGGCAGTGTGAATAAAAAAGAAAAAGATTTTGAATATGACCTGATGAAACTTATGAAACGAAATTCAACAGTAAAGCCTAAAATGTCTACCAGCTTCAAGTTCGATTGGGCACGTATTTTGTAAAAAAATTCTAACGTTCACAGCTAATAGTTCGGCTAGGGCAAGGGACCTATAGACGACATGGTGCTTCTTAAAAGAAAAATAAAATAGTTTTAAAATGAACATACTCGAATGTTATAGTTGACACTGGTACTCGAAAACTTGCTAGAGTGTCCTAAAGATTTTCAGTATTCCAATACAGTTGTGTATTTTTTGGTGCACACATTAACAATACTGGTTGCTCAAACAAAATCTAACATTGAAGAATTCGCTATAGCCTAAAGGCAGACATTGTAGTCTAACCCAGTATAGCAAAATACTCTTAACCGTCTTGCAGTTGTGTTTAATAATGAAGCTAACACTGTCAAAAGCAGAGCGAATGCTATAAAAGTTACACTCATGCAAGGTGAAGCTGTCAACAAATAAATTTTCAAGTTTCCTCACAAACCAACTTTCAGAAAATTCATGAAGGAGTACCTGGAGCAATACTAAACGAACTCACCAGACAGCACAGTGCTCAACCACACTGGAAACAGAAATGAAACCATGTTTTTATTGAGAACTGTCTGGGGATGTATACTAGGACTCGCTGAGGAAGACAACTGGACCGACAAGCAAAGAAACAGCTGGAGGGAGCTCAGGGAAATACCAGCCATAAAAATCGATACTGGAAAACTTTAAATGTCAGCTTGGCTCAACAGACTTTTGGTAGCAATCGGACTTTGATTAGTCAAGTTGTAACTTAGCTTATTTTTTGCTGACTTTCAGTTTGAATTTCTGAAGTTTGATTATAAACATGCATTATTTATAGGGAAGCTTCGACAAAGCACTTGGCAGCGTTGTTTAACATCTAATTCCACAACATCGCTATTGCTCAGTTCACGATCTGTTCAATCCAGAACTGTTTCACTCATGCCTTCTCGCAATGTATATCATTTTGTATTCAGCATCAAAAACATACCCGAAATGTAATCTCATATCGAAACTCTGAGTCTCGGCACTCTGCTCAAATAACACTAGTAAAATGCTAGCTATATTTAACTGCGTCTGCAAAATTTTGTGATCGTTTGGGAAACCATGGTCAGTGCTGAATAAATAATCGGAATATCTTACAGAAAAAAAGTAAATAAATAGTCTCTATTAAAATTGGTCAAAGATTGTGACCTGTAAGAATTACAAAGTCTGCTTTAGCATCTGTTTTAACTGATAATTAGAAACAGAGATATAGTTTAGTTCATCACGACTCTTGATTAATCACATCAGTCGGCCATTAAGGATTTTCTACAAATAGCTAAAGCGAAAATAGAGCTTTCTCAAAATTAAAAAATGAACGGTTAAGAGAACTAAATAATAAAATTATAATAAGAAAATGCATAATTGCGAGCTCTTCTTATCAATAAATAAAATGAACTTGAAATCTGTATGAATCAGCTTAGAGAAAGCGAGTAAAGATTAGCTGATATACAAGAAAATTAGACGAGCAAAGATGCTACAATCGAATCTTTACGCAAAAGACTAATAGCATACTAAGAAACTGAGAATATGTTTCAATAGAAAGACTAAGAGATAGCTAAGCTGCAAAAGAAAAGCAGTGAGCTGCAAATGAACCTTAGACTTATATAGAGTCAGTATGGTTCTGAAAAAAGTAAACTTTAGACAAAGTGCAAGGATATGTAGGTTACTATTCAATAGTTACAAAGCAAAAATTAAAAACTTTCTTCTTCATATGAGCTGATTCACCGCTAGAAAGAAGATGCTGATCAATCGTCAAAAAGAGTGATTAATAATCTTAGGGATAGGGTAAAGGCTCTGACTGAGAAGACCGCAGAACTGCAGCAACAGCTAATTGATGCTAAAATAGGTAAGTAGCTTAGAGAAAAATAATTTTCTGAATTGATGTCTAACTTCGAATCGCTCAAATCACAATCTATGCTGTAGTCGACTATTCAGCACTAGTCACAACCAACCAGAGCTTAGAGGGCAGTTTTGGGCTCCGGAGGTGGGTAACTGCTACGGCTCGAATAGTAGCTATGCGAGCTAGATAAATTGAGGGAAAATGCTTTCGAGTAAGAGATTATGATGTTTGAGAGCACTGAGGACAACCTAAAAAAGGTTCAGGAAATCCTGGCTGAGAACTCTAAACTTAAGGAGCGTGTGGCTGGCCTGGAGAACAGAGGCAACAGAGATCACTTGGCAGAAACCGATAAACTCCGTAAAAGAATAGCGGTGCTCAAAAAACGAGCATAACAAACCTAACAGCAACACCGATAAGAACTATAGCTTATGATATCTGCATTTTAGTGGCTCAAAAACGTCTCCCAGTGATCGATTGCATTTTGATAGCTAAAATAATTTAAACTTAAAATACAAAATATAAAAAATAAATGATCATAATATGATCAGATAACGGTATTCAAACTTAGCTTTTGAATGTGACTGCATCGATGAAAAGTTGTTTAAGTTTTTATGGGTGAGCGCTAACTACAAACTGACTCCAAACTAGTTCTCCTCCGCTTTTGGTGCACAGTACATAAGTAGGGAGAGCATGAATGTTAAATTTATTTCCGAGCTAATTAGCTTTTTCCACATCGACTCGTGCAGTGGGCACGTTGTACTACTTTCTGAATTGTTGCTCGTAGTTAATCATCAATGTGCAGGGGTGACTCCAACTAAGTAAATTTAAACTTACGTGTTAGTGAAAATGGCAATAACGATTCCACCTTACCTCCAAGCGAACTATACTAACTCGGTGTAACTAATCACTTCAGTCTACATTTACTTTTAAATATTATAAAAAACATTCTAATAACAAAAATCAAGTAAAAAATTTTTTTGACTTAAAAAAAGTGAAAAAATTACAAAAGCATAAATTTTTGATCAGTTTACTTTTTTTTTTGAGGTATATAAGCATAATATGATGTCAAAATTTTATTTAGCTAACTGATGAATCAATCTTACCAGCAAGTCTACAAAGATGAAGCAGCTATCTAAATGCAGCTAACTTCGATGCTAGGCTACAAGCAGCCTTCTATTTCGTTACAGCATAAAAACAAAAAACAACTTCAGAGCAATCAGCATCGAGTGGCTAATATAACTATGCGGAAATTTTCTAAATAGATTCCGCAGACCGAACAGATGCAACAAATAGATAACTAAATAAGGGGACTTCATAACGAAAGAATGTTAAGATAAATCAGGTAAAAACAACAAAGAGATCCTTCGCTAGATGAAAAAAGCGAAATCATCCTGTTAATGGAAAAAAGAATAGGGTAATACAATCACATTATTGAACACAAGCATCTGATGCAAGAATAATAAACAGAAGTATCGTAAAAACAGCCTCTCAACCCTCGATAGATAGGTTTTAGCAAGTAAATGGGAAAAACATCTGATCAGGCTATCATCGATCAAATAAAAAAAACAAGAAAACTGTTAAACGACGCAGGACTAAATCAACAAATTGCTCTGAATAGACAACTAGCTAGACTATATAGATCATACCAAAAACATACTGACTCAAAATCATCTTAGTTATCAGCAAGATTTAGTAAAACTCGAGCGGTTACTTATCGTTCAAGTCCTTCTAAAAGTTTAACCAAATCGATGAAGATAGAAAATTCACCAGCTATGTCTAAACAAAGTTTTATGCATCAGCTATAAAATTAGAGATCTTCTTCAATTTTGACAGGAGAGCTAAAGGAGTGTGTTACTTAAGATGCAATTAAAAAATATAAAGAAATATAATACAAAAAATCAATGATTCACAAACGATCGACCACGAATAACCAAGATGGATAGGCTATGCTTCTGAAACAAATGAAAGCTCCTTACATAAACAAAGAAGAAATGGACAAGTACAGAGTGATGTAGGGCAAAATTAGTAACAATCACTAAGCTTTATAAATATACAAAGGAAGAGTTCAGGAAGCGATGTTCAATCAGACAAGGATGTCTAAGAATAAAAGTGTGCCTATTCAGTCGCAAAATAAAATAGATTAGTAAAGCAGACTCAGGCAAGATCATTTTTAAAGTATATTGACGAGATAGATAAGATTATAAAGTTGGTAACAAGAGTCAGCACCTGAATTTTATGATGTTAAAGTCAAGAAATCAAAGCCTCGTCCGATTGATTTGATGAAGCCATCCAATAAATTTAACAAACTTTGGGGCAAAAGGATGGAAATAAATTTAGACTAGAATGAATCTGAATTGGCAATACGGTGGGCTAAGAAGGGTGGCGTGACATAGAGAGAAAAAAACAGCATGAACAAAACTACAAGAAATTAAAATCGAGGTGATTCTAGTCATAAGCGAAATGCTTCTACGGGGCGCAGTGGAAGATAGTAATCCTAAGAGGATGAAGAACATTACTGGCGTATGTGCAAAAATTAAAAAATGAATCTATTGCTCAAACGAAAGTGATAAATAGTTTTGTAAATGCTTAATAGAATTATATTCAAAAAATACAAAAATATTTTGTTTGTTTGTTTTCATTCATTCTATAGTAGGTAATTTTACTGAGATGAGACAATCATTTATTCTTTTAGAGTAAATCCAAGAAAGTATTGTAGTTACTATTGTCGATATCCCTGCTTTTTGCTTCTGGCAAAGTCTGGAACTGATTGTTGGGACCCTTGACTTTTTTAATCTTGACATTTTTGTCGAAATAAACTCTGAACTAGAAGTCACTTTTTTCGATATTGTTTTCCATTTTGCATGGAATAATTGCGTATTTGCCTTTTTGGAACCTCTGCCATATATTAACTTATCTTCTTACTTAAAATTTCAGTGCTTTTTACGTCAATAACTCGAAATCATAGTTTTTGAGCTAATTCCACCCTCTTTGATCAAGGTTGAATGAAAATAAGAGAATACCGTTGCAGAGTTGAGAATAAGGGTACTTTTCTCCTCTGTAAAGTCTTCCATCTTGTTGAATGATGTACATGAGTATATCAGTGTCATTTTATTGCACTTACATCACGTATTGATGGTTTACTTTGACAAAATTTACTTGAGCTTTTTAATCAGTGCTCTGCAGTTTTTTAAGACCTCCCAGCCCTCCCGGACAAGCTTGATCCCAGGTCTCACGAATAAACTGACACTGATATTTTCTCTGAAACTGATAACCGGTAAACAAATTAGTAAAAATTTTATTGAAATCTTCAAATTTCATTATAAATTATCCGTCATCTTTTCCTATCTAGTAAGGAAGAGGGCATACTTTACCAGTCTTTTTGCTGATCTCAGCAAGCTGTTTGTAGTGTTCTTTGAGATTTTATTTATATGTATATAGACTTTTGTAGTCAGCGTTGTCCATGTAAGGCTTGTCGCTCCAGTCGAGAATCCATTCGCCGTGGCCCCAAGGATTACGCACACGCATCAAGTGAAAAGTATCGTCCTTGGTCTTTAGATCCATATACTCTGTTATAGAGTAAGCATGACCGTAAAAAAGTCCACATTTTTCATCGTCAATCGTCACTGGAGATTCGACTCCTCCAGTCTTGGGAGCAGTAATAGAGCATCCCATAAGCTGCCTCTAGTCATTAAGAATCTTCATTTTGTGCATACTTTATGGCAGACTTTGTTTGATTGGCATAGCCTGAGTCAGATCGTTGAGTCCCTGAGAAATATCTCCAGAAATCATACTTGAGTATGTATGATGCAGCTTGGCGTAAGATTTTTCAAGAAAAGCGACCCACTGAAGTCCCACATTAGGCGATTTAGCAAAAATGAGCTAGTTAGAACTATTTTATACAGGGAATAGATCATCTACCAGCACGAAAACAGGTTGGAATTTTTTATAGTATTTAAACACATAAATCCCATATTTGATGAAAAACTTAAAAAGAAGAGGGTTAACACCGTAAGTTATATGTTCTTGACTTTTTCTGCATTTAGCTGCTTCACTTCCTCTAATATACTAAGGATCGTTCGCTATTATACTCAGCGCAGACACATACCAGCAGTCCCCAAGCTTACCCTGAACTACATCGTTAGCACTTAGATCTCCTTACATAAACTTTACTGGTTCGTTCGATCTGTTCTGGCCCAGTATTTCTTCATAGCTCTTCCATACGATGTCATCTTAACAAGGAAGACCAGGAGGCTTATTACTTTAATTTCCTATAATCGATCGAATTCCAGCAGGATCTCCCTTTGTAGGTCCAAATTACTAATCCCTCCAAAATGTCTACAACTTGTAAGCAGTTTCCAAACAATACTACCAGCAGGCCCATTCATCAGTGAATATAGTCGACCAGTACTCTTCGGTTTAACTTTTTTATTAATCCGGAACACGCATAAGTTTTGGCCAGTTAGGTTTGTTCACTTTTCTTTTCGAATTTATTTTCTTTATTTCTTCTTTAAAACTTTAATATACTTTTTTATCCATCTTTACAAACTTTTTGCCAGAAGCACTTTTTCCTTATGCCTTTAGTAGACCTGCAAAATTTTATACGCTAGTTTCCCTTAGATAGGTCGAAATGATGTGGTTAGTTGTATCTTTATCTATGTTAAGTCCCTAAAAAACATCAGAAAACATGCCTTCAGTCAGTTTTTACTAAGGTTTGATTCCCAAAACTGCAAATTTTTGCAAAGGTTCAATAAATTGAGATTCCCTCAGATGTCGATACAACAATCTATATAGCATGGTGTCACTATCAGAAATGTCTTTAGCCCTCAACCAAATGTAAAGCAGCTCTGCAGTGTCTAGAGTACCGTTTCTTTATGTATCTAATGCTTTGAACATGTCTATTAATTTCTTTTTTGGAGCACTACTGTTAATCGCTTTGATGGCTTATGTGAAATCGTGAAGAGTAAAGCTACGGACCATAACATCTTTTTTTTACTGACTCAGCAGTCTCTAGATAAACGAGTTGATCTGTACTCCTAATTTTTTCATTTAGTTTATCACCTGGGCAGAATCTCCCTTTGCTAACTTACTTCCTTTGATCTCCTACTTTACTGGCTTTTTAGCAGGTTTCTTAGCAGCTGCCTGGTCTCCAGTCTATTCGGTCAACTTATTAAAATCATCTTCTGATTCCTACGCAGGCATAGCAGCGTTGGGCTACTTATACTGGGCTGGCTTTTTCCCAGGTTTTTTTCCATCGGAACCTTTTCCTTAAGGACTTTTGCCAATATCTGTATTTCTCATGGCCTCTAGCTGCTAATTTATATTGACTCCTCCTTCGATCATTGAGTAAACTTTACCCATTTCTCTGCGAAAGATAGATTTTTCGATCTGGCATTCACTATTCAAATCTAATCCAACAAAAACTGCAACAATTTAAAAACCGCTAAGATTAGGTAAGTTTCTTTTGGCAAAGGCAGCAAAATTATCGAAATTAATGTGAGCTTGGTCTTGTCCGGTATTGATTTATTTGTAAAGTTTATCTGCATTTTGATATTTTTAAGCCTACTTTCCGAACTTGAGCAAACAGAGCTGAACATAAGTACGACTGCCTTCTCTTGGTGGGTATTTTTATGAGTTTATTTGAAAAGCAGAAAGACACTTGAGATACTCTTCGTAAAGAATCTGGCTATCTCGAGTGATCAGATTGGTAAGCTGGTTGATCTAAACATCGCTAAGGCGCAATTTTAGTCGTTTCAGGATTTATCCGAAGCTCGCCACTGCAACTTTTTTATCTCTCTTTTTGTCGGCCACTCGAAAAACCATCTAGGGGGTAAGGCCTATTAATTAACATTTATGGGCAAAATTTAGGAAAGCAAGTAAATTTTTGGCGAAGGGCTGAGCTGACTGAGAGTATTTTGTTATCTTGGGAGTGAAGGCTACATGTGAGCAAAAGTACATGAAGACTAATTGTGATCAGCGATTCCAAGGGAGTGCGATATACTGGCATTTTATTCTCTTAGCTTAAGCAGTTGAAGTTTGAGGATTTTGATGATGTTGCGATAGTCGTCGATTGATTTTGACATATTTCAAATCAAATATGTAACTATTTAAACACCATCAAACAAGAATAAAAACTTAACAATAGTTTTTGGTCAAATATATTGATATCAAGAATGAATTTTTTAATCAGAAGTTTTGTATTTTGAGTCGTTTTGCATATTTTTTTTTTTTAAAAAAAAATAGCTTGATCAATTATTTAAGCAATAATTTTTTAATTTTTGATAAGAGTATACTGATATCGTTTATTAATAAAATCTTATTTGATGTAAATATTCC
>Ga0169931_10013825_pt1 | contig 10982 bp, 9 predicted proteins | sample Kivu_15m_20L_FD_129675 | JGI IMG/M metagenome (GOLD analysis project Ga0169931, IMG submission 129675) | Freshwater microbial communities from Lake Kivu, Western Province, Rwanda to study Microbial Dark Matter (Phase II) - Kivu_15m_20L... | ecosystem: Environmental > Aquatic > Freshwater > Lake ... | reverse complement strand
GCTTGGAGTATGCATTATCCTAGTCATATTGATATTGCGGTATACATTGGCACCATTGGTCTCTTTTTTGTGTTTTTCTTGTTGTTCGCAAGGTACTTCCCTGTATTAGCTTTGAACGAAGTAAAAACGATCCTTAAAGGGTCTGGCCAATCGTATAAAGAATCCCCAGATTATCACAAACACCATTAATTGTCATGGCAGATAAACTTATATATGTAATGTATGGAGACGACGAGGTGCTTAAAAACAGCGCTAAGAAACTCGTGTCCAATGGCGTTAAAATTGCTGAAGTATACAGCCCTTTTCCTATCCACGGGATTGATCCAATTATAGGGGTTAAAGGGACCAGACTGGGCATCATGGCCTTTTTATATGGCTTAACCGGATTAACCCTTGCAACCATTGGAATGCATTATTTTATGGTGCGTGAGTGGAAAATGAATGTTGGAGGAAAACCCAATTTTACCTACGCAGAAAACATGCTAGCATTCATTCCTGTTTCTTTTGAGTTTACCGTCTTGTGTGCAGCTCATGGAATGGCTATAACGTATTTATTGCTTAACCGAACGCTTCCTGGAATGCCCGCACAAAATCCAGACCCAAGAACGACCGATGATAAATTTGTCATGGAAATACGGCTACAAGATCAATCGATCAGTGAATCTGAGTTGGATGAGCTGCTCAAAAGCACCGGTTTCGAAGAATTGGAAAAGAAAGTTATTAAATAAGAGTATTTAGTCAAGAGAATGAAAAAATCATTTATTAAATATACAGGTGTTCTTCTTTTTGGATTGTTCGCCTTTACTTCATGTACTTCAGACCCTAATAGTCCGGGTCTAGAGTACATGCCCGACATGTACCGCTCACCGGCTATTGAAGCATATGTTGATTACGGAGAGGTTCGCGGAAAAATTGATGAAGGCAAAAAAGTTCGACTTACTGCCCTTACTCCGCCGGAATTCACCATTCCTTTTTATGGTACGGATAGTAATCTGGTGAGAACCATGTTGCCTTACCAACATTTACCGAATGCCTTGATGAAAAACACCCACGGTTTATTCAACGAAAGGCTTTCTTCACAAGATGAGTACACTTTAGCCGCTGCCGACAAAATTAACGGCGTTGCCTTCAGTGAAAAAGTTATCGAAAAAGGGAAAAAAATATACACGGCTATGTGCCAACATTGCCATGGAGAAAAAGGTGATGGAAATGGGCCTATGGTTACCTCTGGAGCTTACAATGGCGTTCCTAACTATACTGAGGCGCAAAGAATGGCTTTGTCAGATGGACAAATGTTTTACTCCATCTATTACGGAAAAGGCATGATGGGTGCTCACAGATCTTTGCTGAACAAAGAAGAAATATGGACCGTAATACACTACATCCGAAGCATTCAGTATAAAGACTATGCTAAAACCGGCAAAATCGCAATTAAAGATACGACTAAAACTAAATAGTAACCCATGGAGTTAACTAATCCTTCTGAAAAATTTCAAATTACACCTAAAGCAAAACGTTTTGCTTTAAGTTTATTAATTATTGGTGGCGTGCTCTCTACTTTAGGGATAATACTTGGAGCTGGGGAAGAACATTTTCTTACCCGTATTATGACTAATGGGTTGATTAATGCTTTCTTCTTTTTCGCTATTGGACTCGGTGCATTGTTTTTCTTGGCGTTGAATTATGCTACCGAAGCGGGATGGTATGCCGTAATCAAACGTGTTGTGGAATCCGTTGCGTTCTACTTACCTTATGGTATTGGGGTTTTAGGCGGTGTTCTTTTACTTATTACCGTAATGAAAGGGGCGCATATTTATATATGGATGGATGAAGAGGTCGTCAAAGAAGATCATATAATAGAAGGAAAATCAGCCTATTTAAACATTGCTTTCTTTTGGATACGCACCCTTGCCTATTTCGCCGTTTATTTGATTTTTCTAAGAGGCTTTAGAAAGAGATCGCTATTGGAAGACGAGGTTGGTGGGTCGGAGATTCATTTTAAAAACTACCGAAAAGGAGCTACATTCTTAGTGTTTTTTGCGGTTTTCAGTTCAACTTCTGCCTGGGATTGGTTGATGTCTATTGATGTGCATTGGTTTAGCACCCTTTTTGGATGGTACACATTTGCCGGCATGTGGGTTTCCGCCATGGTGGTAATTGTTCTTACCATTATTTACCTAAAGAAACTAGGCTATTTACCACAAATCAACGAGTCGCACATTCATGATGTAGGGAAATGGATTTTTGCCATATCCTTTTTGTGGTCTTATCTATGGTTTTCACAATACATGCTTATTTGGTACGCGAATATCGGCGAAGAAGTAGCCTATTACGTAATGCGTACCGAAAATTTCAAGGTATTGTATTTTGGAATGTTTCTTATAAACTTCATCTTTCCTATGCTGATTTTAATGTCGCGCGATGCTAAACGCGATAGCGGTATCCTCATGTTTGTGGGCATCATCATTCTTTTAGGGCATTGGTTGGATGTTTATATCATGGTGTCTGCAGGTTCACTTGGCGTTAATGCTCAATTAGGATTTCTTGAACTTGGAATGCTTTTACTTATGGCAGGTGCATTTATTATGATCTTGCTGAAAAATCTTACAAAGGCCCCGTTATTGCCAGTACACCATCCCTTTCTTGACGAGAGTATACACCATGAATTTTAACTTATTTAATTAAAATGGAAAGCAAATTAATCATTCTTGGAATTATTGTTTTAGGTGCTATCGCCATTGCTCAACTTACGCGTCTGTATGAGTTAGCGCGGAAAAACCGCAAAGAAGAGGAGCATGAAATTCCCAATAGGGACAACTACTTGAATTCTAAACTTATGTTAGTATTCAACGTATTTCAATTCGGAGGCTTCCTTTATTTAGTCTATAAATACGGTTGGACCGGAAGAGGCCCCTCAGCCTCACTCGAAGGCCAAAGTACGGACTGGTTATTAAACCTGAACTTCATTATTATAATTCTGGTGTTTTTCATCACCAACTTCTTACTTTTCTATTTCGCTTACAAATATGTGCGCCGTCCTGGAGTTAAAGCCTATTATTTCGCCCACAGCAATAGACTCGAATTACTTTGGACATGTGTGCCTGCGGTGGTATTGGCGGTGATCATTATTCTTGGGCTCCAAACATGGAATGAAATTACGGGTCCTGCCGAGAAGGATGCGGTTAAAATCGAATTGTACGCACAACGTTTCAACTGGACTGCCCGGTATGCGGGAATGGATAATACCTTAGGTAAATCGGATTACAAACTAATCACCGCAACTAATGAATTAGGACTTATTACTTCTGCTTCCATTGACTCATCCATTAACGCAATGATGCAAGGGCCGGATGGTATTATAGATATCAAGAAAAAACTCAACGACAACGATCTTGTTTTATCCGATTCAGTGGCTACAAGCTGGCAAGAGCGCTTAGACCGTAAAGAGCGCCTAATTCGTTTGTTACAACAAATGAAAGCTACGCACAATTCGAAAGAAGATGCCGCTACTTGGAACGATATCATTCAAAAAGACACCCTTTATTTGTGCAAGAATCAAGCATATGAATTCAGCTTTCGTTCTAAAGACGTAATTCACTCCGCTTATTTCCCTCATTTCCGACAACAAATGAATACTGTTCCAGGATTATCTACGCGCTTGAAATTTACGCCAATTTATACGACCAAGGAAATGCGAGAAATTAAAAATTTATCCACCTTCAACTACGTATTAATGTGCAATAAGATTTGCGGTGGAGCCCATTACGGAATGAAAATGATTGTGGTTGTATTGGATAAAAATGAATACCAAAAGTGGATGAAAAACAAAATGAAGCAAACCTTTAGAAACAGCTTCATTCCAGCAACTGCTGCTGCTCCCGTTGAAACAGCTGCAAAAGAAAGTTAAATAAATAAACGATTAAACTAATTAAAATGGCTTCTCATCACGACGCTCATCATGAACACGATCATCACGAAGAATCTTTTGTGAGCAAGTATATTTTTAGTCAAGACCATAAAATGATTGCCAAGCAGTTCTTAATGACTGCCGTATTCATGGGCGTGGTGGCGATGTTGCTTTCCATTTTATTTCGAATACAATTGGCTTGGCCTGGTGAAAAATCAGAGTTTCTTCACTTTTTCCTTGGTGAATATTGGGCGCCTAATGGTGTACTTCAAGAGGACATGTATTTAGGCTTAGTAACGATTCATGGTACAATCATGGTCTTCTTCCTATTAACAGGAGGATTATCCGGAACGTTTTCCAACTTGCTTATTCCGTTGCAGCTTGGTGCACGAGATATGGCAACTGGATTCCTTAACATGCTCTCTTATTGGTTCTTTTTTGCCTCATCCTTAATCATGTTTCTTTCGCTCTTTATTTTCAATGGAAGCATTTTTGGAATTGATATAGGTGCAGATGGTAATGGCCCTGCAATGTCTGGGTGGACCGTATATCCTCCTCTTTCTGCCCTTCCTCAGCTTGGGGGGGGGGCAGGTCTTGGAACGACCATGTGGCTTATCTCTATGGCGATTTTCATTGCCGGATCATTACTAGGAAGTCTAAATTACATTGTTACGGTATTGAATTTAAGAACCGCTGGTATGTCGATGTTGAGAATGCCCCTTACTATTTGGGCTTTCTTTGTTACGGCTATCCTAGGTGTTCTTTCGTTTCCTGTGCTATTGTCCGCGGCCCTGTTGCTGATAATGGACCGATTAGCCGGTACGAGTTTCTACCTTTCCGATATCATGGTAGGGTCCGAAATGTTAACCAATCATGGTGGGTCACCGCTTTTATTTCAGCACTTGTTTTGGTTTTTAGGGCACCCTGAGGTATACATCGTTTTACTTCCAGCTTTGGGATTGTCCTCCGAAATTATTGCGACCAATTCTCGCAAACCCATTTTCGGATACAAAGCCATGGTTGGGTCCCTCTTGGCCATTGGATTTTTATCGTTCATCGTTTGGGGACACCACATGTTCATCACAGGAATGAATCCTTTTCTTGGTAGCGTCTTTGTATTTACCACTTTGCTTATTGCAATTCCATCCGCGGTAAAAGTGTTCAACTACATTACCACCTTATGGAGAGGTTCTATCGTTTTTACACCTGCTATGCTCTTCGCAATTGCCCTAGTGTCAACCTTTATCACGGGTGGAGTTACTGGTATTATCCTGGCAGATTCAGCGTTAGATATCGCTATTCATGATACCTATTTCGTTGTTGCCCACTTCCATATAGTTATGGGTATGTCGGCGGTATTCGGAATGTTTGCCGGAGTTTATCATTGGTTTCCTAAAATGTATGGCCGCATGATGAATACTCGAATGGGTTATGTTCATTTTTGGATAACCTTAGTGGGGGCGTATGGTGTGTTCTTCCCCATGCATTTCGTTGGATTAGCCGGAGCTCCGAGAAGGTATTATAATTACTCTGTATACGAAACCTTCGATACGGACTCCTATGCAATGATCATGGATTTAAATGTGATCATCACGACCTTCGCAATCATTGCCGCTATAGGACAACTTGTATTTTTATTCAACTTTTTCTACAGCATTTTCCGAGGACCTAAAGCGCCTCAAAATCCATGGAAATCTAATACCCTCGAATGGACAACCCCGGTTGAACACATACATGGCAACTGGCCAGGAGAACTTCCCACCGTGCATCGTTGGCCTTATGACTATTCCAAACCAGGTTCAGAAGAAGACTTTATTCCTCAAAACGTTCCCTTACAAGACTGGGAACAAGAAGAGGCTCATTAATCCTTTAGTCGGAATAATTATTCCGAAAGTTTTTCGATTTCAGGAGCTATGTTTCGTAGCTCCTGAAAAAAATCTTCCCCAAAAGCCCTTACCAGAGGTTTCTTTAAAAATAGATAAACGGGAATTCCCAATCTTTCACCACAAGCATTGGCGGAATTGCAGATATCCCACTCATCAAATTGAATGGCGGTAAAATCGTTCAGCTTTCTAACGCGGATAGGATAAAGCGCACAAGAAATGGGCTTAATGTCAGGAATAACCCCATGCTTTGAAGCGGTTTCAATAGAACATAATGCAACGCCATCTTGATTCAAGTATACAAAAGCACACTCCTTGCCATTTACCAGGCTGGTTACATATTCGCCTTCGGCATCGACCGTTGCTACCCCCTGTGATTCCACCGCTTGAATACCATCAGAGCTCATGTAGGGTTTAATTGCCGGTAATGCGTGGTTCAACAACGGCACTTCCTCCTTTAATAATGGAGCGCCCACATCACCTAAAACGCAACAGGAGCCTTTACAACGATTTAGATCGCAGACAAATTTTCTTTTGAAAATTTCATCGGAAATTATTTTATTTTCTAATTCTATGAGCATGAACAAAATTAGTTAAGTTGCTAGAAAAATTTTCGTAATTGCGTTTTTATTCCTAGCTTTGTAGCATATTAGTGGTTTGAGGGGACGAAAGTCCCCTCTTTTTTTAACGGTAATGGACAAAGGTTTAATATTAAAATTAGCACAAGAACGAATCGATGTATTGGATCGGGGATTGTTCGTTGTTGATTTAACCGTATCTGCTACCAATGTCATTAACGTGGAATTGGATTGTGAAAAAGGTGGGGTATCTATTGAGGATTGCATTTCCGTGTCAAGGAATATCGAACACAATTTGGACCGAGAAAAAGAGGATTTTGAATTAAACGTTTCCTCTGCGGGAATGGACAAACCTCTACGCCATGAAAAACAATTCATCAAACATACCGGAAAGAAAATTAGCCTCCTTAAAAAAACAGGGGAAGTGGTAGAAGGCGTGTTAATTGCGTACAATGACCAGTGCTGGATTGTTGATTGCGAAAAAAAGATAAAACCACCAAAAAAAAAGCGGAAGTAATTACCGAACGTATCGAATATTTGAAAAGAGAAATAAAAGAAATTAAACGTGTTATATCCTTTAAATAGTTATTTATGAATAGTATTGATTTAGTAGAATCCTTTTCGGAATTCAAGGACCTAAAAAACATCGACAAACAAACCATGCAACATGTCCTTGAAGATGTTTTCAGGGCTATGCTTAAGCGAAAATTCAACACAGATGCCCATATTGACGTTATTGTAAATATCGATAAGGGTGATGTGCAAATTTTCTTGAATAAAGAAATTGTAGACGACGGCGAAGTGGAGGATTCTAACACCGAAATCGCTTATTCTGATGCCATTAAAATTGAGCCTGATTTTGAAATCGGAGAATCGGTAACTGAAGAATTTAAATTTGGCGATTTTGGACGTCGCAATGTATTGTCCTTGCGTCAAAATTTGATTTCACGTATCTTGGAATTAGAAAAAGATCATTTGTATAAAAAATATAAAGAGCGAATTGGCGAAATTATTACCGGTGAGGTATATCAAGTTTGGAAAAAAGAAGTTTTGGTGCTTGACGACGACAAAAACGAACTTATCCTACCCAAATCTGAACAAATTGGAGCGGATTTCTTCAAAAAAGGAGAAACAGTACGTGCCGTGGTTTCCAAAGTGGATATGCGCAATAGTACGCCTGTGATTATTCTTTCAAGAACGGCCCCTGAATTTTTAGAGCGTCTGTTCGAATTAGAAGTTCCTGAGGTTTTTGATGGCCTTATTACCATTAAGAAAATTGTACGTGAACCGGGTGAGCGAGCCAAGGTTGCTGTTGAGTCTTATGACGACCGTATCGACCCTGTAGGCGCCTGTGTAGGAATGAAAGGAAGTAGAATTCATGGCATTGTACGAGAATTAAAGAACGAAAACATCGATGTCATTAATTATACCTCCAACCAGCAGTTGCTGATCCAAAGAGCCCTTTCTCCTGCGAAAATCACCTCCATGGAAATCAACGAAGAGGAAAAGCGGGTCAAAGTATATTTGAAGCCAGACCAGGTGTCGTTAGCCATTGGAAGAGGAGGAAACAACATCAAGCTCGCCGGCAAATTAGTGGGTTATGAAATCGACGTATACCGAGAAGGTGAAGTAGATGTAGAAGACGTTGATTTGGAAGAATTCATCGATGAAATTGATGGCTGGATTATCGACGAATTAAAATCAGTAGGTTGTGATACAGCGAAAGCCGTGCTTGAAATGACCGTTGAAGAATTGGTTAAGCGCACTGAACTTGAAAAAGAAACCGTTGAAGAAGTTTTCAAAATTCTAAACGCTGAATTTGAATAGTCCCGTAATAGTCCATAAACGCACGAACAAAAAATATGTCTGATAAACCCATTCGATTAGGAAAAGCTGCTAGTGAACTCAACGTAGGGTTGCCTACCCTTATTGAGTTTTTGGCAACGAAAGGTATCGTTATAGATTCAAATCCAAACTCTAAGCTTGATCCTGAACATTTCCATATTCTAAGGTCAGAGTTTGCTGCAGATCAAACACTAAAAGATCAATCCAAGGCTGCGTTAATTAAAGAAAAAAAGGAAACTATTTCGCTTCAAGAAACGAAACCAGAAACTTCGGTCTCTAAATCAATCCCTGTGGAAGATGACGGAGATGAAATAAACTTGGATGAAATAAAACGCAGTGTTCTGGGAGGAGAAACGGCTTCCTCTAAACCCAAAGAACCTTCCATTAATGTGGTGGGTAAAATCGCCCTTGACGAATTTTCAACCAAGAAAAAGGCAGAAAATCCGAAAATAGAAGAGGTTCAGCCCGAGGCCACAACGCCTGAATCCCAAGAAAAAACACCAACGAATAAGGCCCCTGAAATAGAAACTATAAAAACCGAAAGGACCGTTTTAAGCGGTTTAACGGTTCTTGGAAAAATTGAACTCCCGGTTGAAAAACCAAAAACACAAAACACGGCTGATTCCAATGCCTCAGAAGAAGCAAAAAGAAAGCGCAAAAGAATCAAAAAAGTAGAGCCTTCATCTGCTTCAGCCAATAAAACAAATGCCGACAAACCAAGACTGAATCAAGACAAAAAAGAAATCTCCGAACAAGATATCCAAAAAGAAATTAAGGATACCTTGGCGCGTTTATCCAACCAAGGAGGAAAATCTAAATCTTCAAAAAACCGTAAAATTAAGCGAGAATCCATTGCTCAAAAAAGACAAGAAGAACTTCTTGCTGCAGAAATGGACGATAAAATTCTAAAATTAACGGAATTTGTTACGGTATCCGAACTGGCCATCATGATGAATGTTCAGGCAACACAAGTAATTTCAGCGTGTATGTCGCTGGGGATTTTCGCCTCAATCAATCAACGCCTGGACGCCGAAACCATTCAGATTGTCGCCGACGAATTTGGCTTTGAAACCGAGTTTATCAGCGCTGATGTTCAGGATTCCATCGCGGTTGTTGAAGATGCGCCCGAAGACTTATTGCCTCGGTCACCAATTGTTACCGTTATGGGTCACGTCGATCATGGTAAAACTTCCTTGCTCGACCGCATTCGAAATGCCAACGTAACCAGCGGTGAAGCAGGGGGTATTACCCAGCACATCGGAGCGTATTCTGTTACCTTAGCAGACGGTCGAAAATTAACGTTTTTAGACACTCCGGGTCACGAAGCGTTTACCGCTATGCGTGCAAGGGGAGCTCAAGTAACCGATATCGCTATCATCTTAGTAGCTGCCGATGATGACGTAATGCCTCAAACGAAAGAAGCCATTTCTCACGCGCAAGCCGCAGGTGTTCCCATGATTTTTGCAATCAACAAAATCGATAAACCCGGAGCAAATCCCGAAAAAATCAGAGAACAATTATCCCAAATGAACATATTGGTTGAAGAGTGGGGTGGTAAATATCAATGCCAAGAAATTTCGGCGAAACAAGGGCTATACATTCCTGAATTATTGGAAAAAATCTTACTTGAAGCTGAACTCTTGGAACTTAAAGCAAATCCCAATAAAAACGCGGTTGGTACAGTCATTGAATCCTCGCTTGACAAAGGCAAAGGCTACGTAACCAACATGCTTGTTCAAGCTGGGACCTTACGAATTGGCGATGTGGTTTTAGTGGGTCGACATTATGGTAAGATACGAGCGATGCACGACGAACACGGGAATTCGCTTAAAATTGCAGGCCCATCAGTTCCTATCGCCGTATTAGGAATTAACGGTGCGCCAAGTGCCGGAGACAAATTCCATGTTTTAGACGACGAACGCGAAGCAAAAGGCTTGGCCTCAAAACGAGAACAACTATACCGAGAGCAAGGTCTTCGAACCAATAAACACATCACCTTAGATGAAATTGGCCGCCGATTGGCCATTGGTGATTTTAAAGAATTGAACTTAATTGTAAAAGGAGACGTGGACGGTTCTATTGAGGCCTTGTCCGATGCTCTATTAGGGCTTTCTACCAATGAAATCCAGGTAAACATCGTGCACAAAGGCGTTGGAGCCATTTCCGAAGCAGACATCAACCTTGCGTCCGCCTCAAATGCTATCATCCTTGGATTCCAAGTTCGCCCATCGTTGAGTGCCCGTAAATTGGCTGAATCCGAACAAATTGATATTCGCTTGTATTCCGTCATTTACAAGGCCATTGAAGAGATTAAATCGGCCATGGAAGGGATGCTTTCTCCCGATATTGAAGAACAAATTATCGGTACTGCGGAAATCCGTGAAACATTTGACATCACAAAAGTTGGGACAATTGCCGGATGCTATGTCGTGGATGGAATCATTAAACGCAGTGCTAAAGTGCGGGTAATTCGCGATGGAATCGTTATCCATAATGGAGTACTTGGGTCCCTAAAACGATTCAAAGACGATGTGCGTGAGGTAAAAAACAATTATGAGTGCGGTTTAAACATCGATAAGTACAACGACATCCAAATTGGGGATTTAGTTGAAGCATACGAAGAGGTGGAAGTGGCAAGAAAATTATAAAACCTTATCCCTCCAAGTGAGGGATTTTTTATTTTGTTAAAGCTCGAGAATACAAACTTTATTAAAGGGAAATCCGTATTTTTGTAAGAATTTAAAATGTATCAACAATGATATTAGGTGT
>Ga0169931_10013824_pt1 | contig 10983 bp, 7 predicted proteins | sample Kivu_15m_20L_FD_129675 | JGI IMG/M metagenome (GOLD analysis project Ga0169931, IMG submission 129675) | Freshwater microbial communities from Lake Kivu, Western Province, Rwanda to study Microbial Dark Matter (Phase II) - Kivu_15m_20L... | ecosystem: Environmental > Aquatic > Freshwater > Lake ... | reverse complement strand
TCGCCGGCCTTCTCATGCCGTCCCTGGTAGTAGCGGAACAACTGCTTCACCATGCACTCCTGGCATTGTGTGTTCCCTGCCAAAATATTACCCAATTCGCGAGGCGAACGGAAGGCCGCGTTCGGGAGACCGGCGACATTGCCGGACGTATCGAAGTCCAGATACACGGTTTCGGTCTCTCCTTTCTCCTTCCGCTCCGGAGTAAAGGTGATCTTCAGCTTCTCGCGGCGCTGTCCGACGGCGTCGAACTTCTCGAAGCCGAAGCCGATGGGGTCGATGAGCGTGTGGCAGCTTGCGCAGCTTTCGTTGGAAAGATGCACGCCAAGGCGCTCGCGGTTCGTCATCGGCTTGGCGCGCGTCGGCACGGGGAGATTTGCGTTCACACCCGGCGGCGGCTGGGGCACGTCCTGGCACAGGAACTGCTCGCGGATGAAAAGTCCGCGCGCGGTCGGCGAGGTTTCCGACGGCTTCGACGTCGCCGCGAGAAAGAGCGCCTGTCCAAGCACGCCGGCGCGTTCGCTTTCGAGCGGCCACTCGGCGCGGGCGAACTCCTCCGATGGCGCTTTCATGCTGTAGAGCCGGGCCAGCGACGTACTCACGAACGAGTAATCCGCGTTGAAGAACTGCATGAAGTTCTGATTCGTCCACACCAGGTGGGCCATCATGCGGCGCGTTTCCTCGGTCATCGCGACGGCCAACTCCGGCGTGTACATGGGGAACGACGCGCGCTCCTTCACGGCGCCGAGCAACGAATCGAAGCGCAGCCATTCCGTGACGAATTCATCGATGGTCGTCCGCGCCCGAGCGTCCTTCAACATGCGCCGCGCCTGTTTTTCGATTCCTTCGTGAGTCTGTAATTCACCCGCCGATGCCGCGCGAAACAGCTCCGCGTCGGGCATGCTGTTCCAAAGTGCATACGAAAGCCGGCTCGCGGTTTCGTACGGCCGCCATGACGGCTCCGCGCCGTTTTCGGTGCGAAGCAGGAAGTTGGGCGATTGCAGCATTCCTTCGACCACCATCTGCGCCCCTCCAGCAGCCCACAATTTTTCGTAGCGCGCCGCTTCGGCGTCCAGCAGCGGGCGGCGGAACGCTTTCATGCCGAACGCGCGGATGAACTTCTGGCTGCAGCCCGCCACGGCTGGTTTGCAAGGCACAATCCCGCGCGAATCGCCGCCGCGAAACGCCGACTTCGCCAGCTTTTCCGCGCCGGTCGTGTAGGCCTCGGCAAGCAGCGGCGAGACGCTTTGCGATTGAAATTGATTGCGGAATCCGCCGACGAAATCTTCGGTTGGGAATTGATCGGCAACGCGCGTGTCGTCGCCCAACAGATCGCGCACGGTGTTGTTGTATTGCGCGTGGGTCAAGCGCCGCATCACGGGTTTGGCGGTGTCGCGGCGTTCGGCGAGGACAAAGCGGTCGGTGGCCTTGGTGTTGGCGGCCAGGTAGTTGATCCACTCCTGAACGACCCGCTCCTCGGCGCTGCCGGGAGTAATTCGCAGGCCGCCGGCATGCGCCGCGCGGCGCGTCGGTTTGTCGAGCAGCAACGACTTGGCGGGGTTCGCGCGGTTGACGAGCGTGTGCAGCGAAAGTCCGAAGGTCTTCCACTCCTCGGTGGTCAACTCGCCTTCGGGAAAGCGCAGGCGTGTTCCAGCGGCCACACCGCCGCCGTGATGACAGCCGCGGCAGTTGGATTTTTCAAGCGCGGGCAGGACGGTTGAACGAAAATACGCGGGGCCGGTTTGGGCTCCGAGCGGAAGGAAGGCAATGAATAGTACGGCGAGTCTCACCGCCTTCCATCTTATTACTTGCTTACAATCAGCTGCTGTGGCGCGTTCGGCACCTGGTGGCATTCGTTCGCCGAGAACCCCGCCTCCCGCAGCATCGCCTCGTACTCCGCGAACGTGTAGGCGTCGCCTGCGGGCGTGTTGAGCAGCATCGTCATCGGGAACGCGGCCGATGTCGGCGGCGTAACGCGGTCAGGATTCGGCACAAATTCCAGTGTCAGCATCACGCCACCCGGAGCCAGCAGCGCGCGCCACTTCTTCATCAGGCCGACACAGGTGGCCCTGTCGAAATGATGGAAGAAGTTCGTCACGTAGATCGCATCGTACGGCCCGGGCGGCGTTATTTCGAACGCGCTGCCTTCGATTGCGTTCCATCGTTCCGACACGCCGAACTTCGCGGCGTTCTCTCGCGCGACCGCCAGCACGCCCGCCCAATCCAGCGCGTCGATCACCGCTTCCGGATGCTTCTGTGCGGTGATGATACCGAAGATGCCATGCCCGGCCGCGATGTCGAGCACTCGGCGTGGCGAACCCGCGACCGCGGCCATATAGTGCGCCGCCGGAACCATCATCGGTGCCATGCCCTCGGCAAACCGAATCCACGCCTCGTGTTCGATGTCGAAAAACTTATTGGCGTCGAGGATGCTCGTACCCGTGCGCACGGCCTTGGCGACGTCGGAGGCCGCCTCGCGATGGAACGGGTGGCCGAGGAAGATGGCCACCGAGCCCAAATACATCGGCGACTTCTTGTTCAGGAAAGCGGCGGACTCCTCGGTCAGTCCGTAAGCATCGCCGGACTTAGTCAGAAATCCGCCAATGACCAAGTAGTCGCAGAGTATGCGCACACCGCGTTCAGAGGCGGCACAAGCGGCCGCGATGGCGGGAACCGTCGTCGCGCCATCGCCGATCGCGGTGAACAGTTCGAGTTCGATCGCCCCCTTCAGCGCGCCCGCCGATTGGAACGCCAGCAGAGTTTGAAAGATACGTTCAGGTGTCATTTCTTCACGGCCTCAATGACGGAGTTGAACGTCGCGGTGGGGACGATGCGCGTGAGCTTGAATCCAGCCGCGTCGAGCAGTGCCGACCACTCGCCGGCGGTCCGCTCCTTGCCGCCGCACATCACCATCATGTTGAGATCCATCATGCGCGCCGGTCCGGCAATGGCATCGTCATCCGGAACCACGCCCTCGAAGATCGCCAACTTCGCTTGCGCCGGCATTGCCGTGTGAATAGTTCGCAGGATCGCCAGCGACTTTTCATCGTTCCAGTCGTGCAAGATGAACTTCATCGTGTACAGATCTCCGCCTGCCGGAACGGATTCGAAGAAGCTACCGCCCACGAAGGAGCACCGGTCGGCCAATCCTTGCGCGGCGATATACGCGTTGCCGTCGGCTTCTGTGAACGGCAGATCCATTACGATTCCGCGCAATCCGGGCTGCGCCTTCAGAAACGCGCAGAGCATCGAACCCACGCCACCGCCAACATCGACCACCGTGCCCGACGACGGCAAGGCATAAGCGTCGAGAATGACCGGCACCATATTCTCGCTCATCGAGCGCATCGCACCGTTGAACAGCGCGCCCTCTTCCGGCTGCGTCTTTGTGAAGTATTCCCAAACATCCTGACCAAACGTGTGTTCAAACGCGTTGGCTTCGGTCCGCGCCGAATAGGCAAGGTTTTCCCAAGCCTTGAAATGGCCGCCGGAGATGACAACCGACGCGAAGGCATTCATCGATCCCGGAATGCCTGTGCGCATCAGTTCGCCGACGGGAGTAAGCGCGAAGCCTCCGCCGTCGAGCGAACGCAGCAGCCCAAGGCTCGCCGCGGCTTTCAGGAATCGCTGATTCACGCCGGGATCGCGTCCTTCGGCAATCGCGTCGGCGACCTTCAGCTTCGCGAACGCGCTGAGCGTTTGCGAACGGAAGAACGAAAAGACCATGTCGAATACAACCGCATGCGGCGGGGGTGCTTGGTTCTGAGTGTCCATAGGGGAATAGTCTACTTCTTGGAAGCCTCGATCACGAAATTGGGCGTTGGCGTCGGAACGATGCGATCCAGCCGGAAGCCATTCGCATCCAGCAAAGCTCGCCAATCTTCTTCAGTCCGCTCCTTCCCGCCGCAGACGACCATCATGTTTATATCCATCATGCGCGCCGAATTCGCGATCGAATCGTCCTCGGGCACCACGGCCTCGAACAATGCGAGTTTCGCGTGCGCGGGCATGGCCGCGTGGACGGTGCGCAGGATCGCCCCCGCCTGCGCGTCGTTCCAGTCGTGCAGGATCCACTTCATCGTATACAGGTCTCCGCCGGCTGGAACCGACTCGAAGAAGTTGCCCGGTTGAAACGCGCAGCGGTCTTGCAAGCCCTGGCTCGCGATGTACTCCTCGGCGGCGGCTCGGGTGTGCTCGATGTCCATCACGATGCCCCGTAGCCCGGGTTGCTTTTTCAAGAATGCGGAGAGCATCGCGCCAACGCCGCCGCCCACATCGACGACAACTCCGGTTTCGGGCAGCGCGTAAATTTCGACAACCGCTCCCAGAACCCCGGCGCTTAGCCCCGACATGAGTAGATTGAATTGGTGGCCTTCTTCGGGGTTGGTTTTTGTGTAGTAGTCCCAGATGTGTTCGCCCATTGTGTGAACGAACGCGTCGCCTTCCGTCTTCGCAGAATAGGCCAGGTTCTCCCACGCGCGATACATCCCGCTCGAAGGCGCCAGGAAGCACAGCGCCATTGGACGCATCGAACCAGGCACATCGGCGCGTAACGTGTTGCCGAGCTCGGTGAGCGTGTAACTGGAGCCGTCGCGTTTGAGTAAGCCCATGGAGGCGCAGGCACGCAGAAAGCGCTCGTTTACGCCGGGGTCGCGGCCGGCGGCGATCGCATCGGGCACGCCGAGAGTCGTGAAGGTCTCTAGAATCCGCCCGCGAAAATGCCCCCAGGCCATATCGAAGAGGATCGCTTGTGGTGGTGGAGTTTGTGTTTGCATAAAAGGTGTCCGCCCATCATACGCGCATCGCCGTCCCGTGAAGGGCCACGGTTTCGTGGTATGAATGAGAGGACAGTTCTTTTCAATGCTGATCCTTCACGCCGGCGTTCACGACGGCTTCTTCACCATCTGGCTGGAGGCATCGGCGGATCATAGGCAGGACAACGGGGCGGCCAAACAAGGAAAGCCGCAACGCGGCGGGCCTCCCGATTACCCATACGGAGCTCCCCCAGCCCTGCTACGCGAAGTTCTTAACTCTCTTCCTTATTGCGGAGAGTTAGCAAAGCTCAAGATGCAGCGAGCCGTTCTCTGGGCGCCCAGCGCGCCAGATGCGCCGCTGGCTTCTAGCGCGTTGATCGCCGAGCATCCAGAGTATGAAGCGCTTACTATTGCGCCATGGTCCATTGCAAGCATGCAATTGGGGCCAAAGGAGACTGTCGACTTTTTGGCCGCGACGTTCGGCCAGCGCCTGGTCCGCCCCGGCCTCATGGTTGGACCGGACGTAACGTTCTGGATTCACGCGCTCCGCTTCGCCGGCGGTATGGTCGCGCGGCAGCAGTTTCTCCCGGACCTCGACGCCGTCGAAGAAGGATTCGCGGCGCAATGGACGCCCGTCTACCCCGGTCTGGAAGGCCACCGCCTCGCGGCGCTCGCCGCGGCGATGCCGTCTTCGGCGCGCGCGATCAGCTTCGACGAAAACACCGCCCCAACCACGCCCTCGCGCATCGTCCTCGACGCGTTCATCGCATGGATGGTCGACGATCTGGTTCGCGGCTCTTTCGCCGGCCAGAACCCGCCGCGCGGCAAGAGCCCGCATGATCGATGGCTCCACGCGCTCGCCACGCAAGACGGCCTGGTACAGGGATATCCCGATCAACTCGAGCGCATCGCCAAACAGGTGCGGCAGTGGCGGCGACCGGTCGCACTCACCGCCGACGCTCCCTTCCGCCTCTGCTTCCGTCTGGAAGAACCGCCCGAAGATGGCGCCACGTGGTCGGTTCGATATCTGGTGCAGAGTGTCGATAACCCCGAAAACTTCTTGCGCGCCGAACAGATCGGCTCGGGCGAAAAACTGCCGGGCGTTTCGCGCCAGCCAACGCTTGAGTTCTTGCTGACCTCTCTGACGCAAGCGACATCGATCGTTCCCCGAATCGAGTCCAGTTTGCGCGCGTCGATCCCAACCGGCTTCGATCTCGACACACAAGGCGCTTACGATTTCCTCACGCAGCGCTCGGTGTCGCTCGAACAAGGCGGATTCGCCGTGCAGCTTCCGGCGTGGTGGTCGAAGGACGGCACGCGCGCCCACCTCAGCGCACGCGCGGTTGTTCATAGCGACGACGAGCCGCCAAAGGGCGGGCTGTCGCTCAACTTCGTACTGGGCTTCGACTGGAAGATCGCCATCGGCGATCAGCTTGTCACGCGTGATGAACTGCTGGAGATCGAACGGCTCCGGTCGCCGCTTGTGAAGGTGCATGGCCAGTGGGCGCACGTCACGCCGCAAGAACTTTCGATCTCGCTCGATTTCTGGCGGCGCAATGTCACCGGCTCGGCCACGGTGCGCGAAGTCATTCAGATGGCGCTCGGCAACTATCACACCAACGCCGCGCTGGCGATTGAAGGCGTCATCGCGACCGGCTGGGTGAAGGGCTTGCTCGATCAGTTGGAAGGCCGCACGGTGCTCGAAGACTTGCCGCCGCCGAAGGACTTCAAGGGCACGCTGCGTCCGTACCAGATACGCGGCTACTCGTGGCTCAAGTTCTTGCGCAAGTGGGGGCTTGGCTCGTGCCTGGCCGACGACATGGGTCTCGGCAAAACGATTCAGGCGCTGGCGCTCTTCCAACTCGACCGCGACGAAGGCGTCAATCGCCCCGCGCTGTTGATCTGCCCGACGTCGGTCGTTGGCAACTGGCAAAAAGAAGCGCAGCGCTTCACGCCGAAACTAAAGGTGCTGCTGCATCACGGCATCAACCGCGCAAAGGGCGACGAGTTCACGAAGACGGCGTATAAGAACGCGCTGGTGATCACCAGTTACGGCTTGTTGCAGCGCGATCTCGATTCCCTGAAACAAGTGCAGTGGGCGGGCATGATTCTCGACGAAGCGCAGAACATCAAGAACCCCGACACGCGTCAGGCGCGGGCGGCGCGGGCGATCGAAGGCGACTACCGCATCGCGCTAACCGGAACGCCGGTTGAAAATAATGTCGGCGAGCTGTGGTCCGTGATGGAGTTCTTGAACCCCGGATTCCTCGGCACGCGGGATCAGTTCCGCAAGAACTTTTTCCTTCCCATTCAAACCGGCCGCGACACCGCTGTCGCCGGCAGTCTGCGGCGGCTCACCGCGCCGTTCCTGTTGCGGCGCTTGAAGACCGATACGTCGATCATCGCCGACCTGCCCGAGAAGATGGAGGCGAAGGTCTTCTGCTCGCTCACCGCCGAGCAGATGGCGCTGTACGAACAGGTGACCAAGGACGCCTACAAACTGATCGAAACCGCGGAGGGCATTGGCCGGCGCGGCGTCATTCTCGCAACGCTCTCCAAGCTCAAGCAGGTTTGCAATCATCCCGCGCACTTTTTGGGCGATGGCTCTCCCGCGCGCGGCAGAAGCGGAAAGTTGGCGCGGCTAACGGAAATGCTCGAAGAAGTCGTGGTGTCGGGCGATCGCGCGCTGGTCTTCAGCCAGTTCACCGAGATGGGCAAGATCCTGCAACATCACCTGCTGGAAACCTACGGCGAAGAGGTCCTCTTCCTGCACGGCGGCACGCCGCAGAAGCAGCGCGAGGCGATGGTCGAACGGTTCCAGAACTCGCCGAACGGCCCGCGCATTTTCATTCTGTCGCTTAAGGCCGGCGGAACCGGATTGAACCTGACGCGCGCCAGCCACGTCTTCCACTACGACCGCTGGTGGAACCCGGCGGTGGAAGACCAAGCCACCGATCGCGCGTTCCGCATCGGCCAGAAGAGCAACGTGCAGGTGCACAAGTTCATTTGCGTGGGTACGCTGGAAGAGCGCGTCGACGAGATGATCGAGCGCAAGAAGGGCATCGTGCAGGAAGTCATCGGCACCGGTGAACAGTGGATTACCGAGCTCTCCAACGAAGAGCTCAAGAGCGTCTTCGCCCTCACCAGCGAAGCGATGGAGGAGTCCTGATGAACGAAGGTGGTGGACGCGGCGGCCAGAAGGGCCGCGGATTCCCGCGCAAGAAATACTACCGGCCCTCCAAGCCGCAACAAAGCGACAACGCTGGTGCGCAGCCGGCGAACGGCGAATCGCAATCGAACGGCAACAACCGCAACGCTGGGCCTGTCCGGCGAACGGGGCCTCGCTCGCGTTATGGCGGTCGAAACACGAACACCCGTCAAAACGGCCGCAATAACAACAACCGCCAGCAGGCGCCGCGGACCGCCGGCATCAAGGCACAGGCCAAGGGCGGCAAGTTCGGCGAGAACTGGTGGGCGAAGCGGTGGATCGAAGTTCTCGAAGGTTTCGAGATGGGGTCGCGGCTGAATCGCGGACGCGACTACGCGAAGAAGGGCCATGTGCTCGCGATTCAGATCGATGAAGGGCAGGTCACCGCGCGCGTGCAAGGTTCGCGGCCGAAGCCCTACGACATCGACGTGAAAATGCAGACGTTGCCGGAGACCGATTGGTCGCGCGTCGCCGCGCGGCTGGCCAAACAGGCTGTGTTTTCTGCGCGGCTGCTGGCCGGCGAAATGCCCGATGACATCGAAGAGATCTTCGAAGAGGAAGGCCTGTCGTTGTATCCCGGCGCCGAGGGCGACTTGCAGTCGAAGTGTTCGTGTCCCGATAACGCCAACCCTTGCAAACACACGGCCGCCGTCTACTTGCTGTTGGGCGAAGAGTTCGACCGCGATCCATTCCTGCTGTTCGCGCTGCGCGGTCTGCGGCGTGAAAAATTGCTGGCGATGATCGAGAAGCAACTGCCTCTAGCCGCGCATGCGGACGGCGACGCGGCGGTTGATGAGAAAGTCGAAGAGCCGAAACAACTGCTGCCGGCCGACCCGGACGTGTACTGGAAAGGCGCGGTGCGATTGCCCGAAGAAGTGATGGGAGATGTGACTCCGCCGCCCGCCTCGGCCGCGTTGCCACGACGGCTGGGATCGTTCCCGTTTTGGCAGGGGCAGCGTCCGCTCATCGACGCGCTGGAGCCGATCTACCGGCGTGCGTCGCAGCATGCGGTTGGCTTCCTGCTCGGCGATCCGTTATCGTAAGAGGTCATGGACCCCGCTAGCTTCGCGCACGACTTTCGTTTTCTGATCGCATCGGCGTCGAACATTTTTTGCGACATGGGTAACGCCGATTGGTCGCAGGCGCGCGGCGACGGCAAATGGACGAGGCTGCAAGTCCTCGGGCACCTGATCGACTCGGCCATCAACAATCATCAGCGAATCGTACGCGCGCTCGCGCAGGATTCGGTTGAGTTTCCCGGCTACGACCAGAACGCGATGGTGGACGTGCAACAGTATGGCGCGGGCCCATCGCAGTTGTTCATCGGCTTGTGGGAATCGCTGAACTTCGCGATTGCGCGCGTTGTATCGATCACCCCGGTTTCAAAACTGGACGTTCCGATTTCGATCGGCGGCGGCGCTCCGGTTACGCTTGCATTTCTGATCGAAGACTACGTGCGGCACATGCAGCATCATCTGCGGCAGATTTTTGAGGCGATGGATGTGTCATCCATCCGCTGGCATCCGGCAGTGGTGGATTAACCGCTCCACGTCCTCTTCGTTGTTGTAGAACTGCACCGAAATGCGCAGGGCGCCATGCCGCGCCGCGGTGACGATGCGATGTTGATGCAACGCCGCCGCGAGTTCGCCCGCCGGATGTTTTTCAAACACCGCCGCCGTGATCGGCGAGTCGCGATGCAGAATTCGCACGCCGCCCAACGCTTCCAACTTCGATTGCAGTAGCGCCGATAACTCCAGCACGCGCTTCTCAATCACCGCCGGTCCAATGTCCAGAAACCGCTCGACGGCTTCGTCCATCGCGTACAAGTTCGGAAACGCCGGCATTCCGCCCTCATAGCGCTCCGCCGCGCCGATTAACACCGGCGCACCGTGATGCAAACGGTCGACGTTCCTCCAATCTTCATGACTGCGCCATCCGTACACGCGCGGTTCGAGGCGTTCCCGCAATTCCGGGCTGACATAGAAAAACGCCGCGCCGTTCGGCGAAAGCAGCCACTTGTAACCGTGCACCGAGACCATCGCGGGCTGCGCCTTGGCTACATCGAGCGTTAATGCGCCCAGCGCCTGCGTCGCGTCAAGATACAACGGTACGCCGCGCTCGCGCAGCCACGGGCCGATCTGTTCGATCGGAGGCCGATACCCGGTGGAGTAGTTCACCTGGCTCATCAGCACAGCGCGTGTTCGAGCATTCACGACATCGTAAAGCCGTTCGCCATCCACCTCCACCAACTCAACATCCTTCAGTAAACTCGCGTGATAGATCTGATTCGGAAACTCGTCGGTCAGCGTCACGACCTGATCGCCCGGGCGCCAATCGATTCCGTTCAAGAACAGCGATAGCGCCGTCGCCGCGTTCGCCATGAATCCGATATCGGCGGCAGTGGCGCCGATCAGCCGCGCGACCTTCTCCCGCGTACGGTCGATATCGTCGAACCAGTGCACGTGATCGGCGCAGGCATACTGGTCGCGGTGCGCGAAGTGGCGATTCACGGCTGCCGTGGTTTGTTCGCTCAGCAGTCCGTAAGTCGCCGTGTTGAAGTAGGTCCACTTCCGCAGCGCGGGGTAGGTCGCGCGCAGGGCGGTCCAATCGGGCGTCATGTATTCAATGCTTCCACAATTCGATCGACCTCGACGTCGCGGGTCTCTCTCGTGCGCCGCTCCACGAGTTCGACTTTCCCCTCCGCCAGTTTCTTGCCGATCGTCACGCGCCACGGCACGCCGATCAAATCGGCGTCTTTGAACTTAACGCCTGGACGTTCATCGCGATCGTCGAGCAGCGTGTCGATGCCCGCCGCCTTGCACTCTTCGTAAATACGCTGAGCCGCATCGCTCATGTTTACCGGCGTGATGACGACATCGAACGGCGCGATCCCGCGCGGCAGGCACAGGCCGTTGGCGTCGTGGAACAGCGCGGCGGCGGCGTGGAGTATCCGCTCGACACGAAGTCTGTAACAGCCCACAACCACCGGCGTTTCCTTGCCGGTTTCATCCAAGACGCGCAGCT
>Ga0169931_10013823_pt1 | contig 10983 bp, 10 predicted proteins | sample Kivu_15m_20L_FD_129675 | JGI IMG/M metagenome (GOLD analysis project Ga0169931, IMG submission 129675) | Freshwater microbial communities from Lake Kivu, Western Province, Rwanda to study Microbial Dark Matter (Phase II) - Kivu_15m_20L... | ecosystem: Environmental > Aquatic > Freshwater > Lake... | reverse complement strand
GCGCCGCGATGTGCGGCGATTGCTCGAACGCCTCGATCCGGAAGCCGCGCGCGTTATTCATCCGAATGACCGGAACAAGTCGCTGCGCGCGTTGGAACTTAGGGTTCTCTCGCGGCGTTCGTCGACGGCGCTGTTCGCCGACCAACCAGTAAAACCGCTCGAAGGCTACAAATGTTTGTTGCTCGGCGTCGATCCGCCGCGCGAAGCGTTGTACGCACGGCTCGATGCCCGTTGCGAAGCGATGTGGAGCGGCGGCCTACTGGACGAAGTCCGCGCGCTGATGCCGTTCGCGGAATCGAAGCCGTTCGAATCGTTGGGATACCGCCAGGCTCTCGCGCACCTGCGCGGAAAACCGGCCGCCGAGTGTCTCGAAGAGATGAAAGTAAAAACGCGGCAGTACGCCAAGCGGCAATGGACATGGTTCCGCGCCGAACCTGGCATCGAATGGCTGCACGGCTTCGGCGATGAAGCCGAGCTCCAACACGAGGCCTGCAAAAAAATCTCGGTCTTCACGGAACATTTCGAGCCCTGATCCGTATAACCATTCAGACAGCGGCGCTAACGAGTCAGCGCCGCACCCCACAAAAAACGCGGTGAGCCACAAAGGCTATCGAATTCCGCGTAAACCATCAGATAAAGAAAGTGGCGGATTGAATCCGTCAGCACAGGAGCCTGATTTCCATGAAGAAGTTATTCGTGTTGTTTGCCGCATCGGTGTCGTTTGTCTTCGCCGGCGCGATGTCGTCCAAAGTCACTCTGTTTCAACCGTCGCTGTTGAACGGCGTTGAGTTGAAACCCGGCGAGTACAAAGTCGAAGTCGACGGCGACAAGATGGTCCTTCGCAACGGCAAGAACAAGGCGGAAGCCGCGATCAAAACCGAACAGGGCGATTCCAAGTTCGGCTCGACCACAATTCGCTATCAGAACGGCGACGGCAAGTACCGCATCACCGAAATCCGCATCGGCGGCACGAACACCAAGCTTGTTGTGAACTAATTCGACAAGACCGATCCTCCAATTGGCCCCTCTCGCCTCGGTGGGAGGGGCGATTTTTTTGAGCCCGCGCTAAAATGGCAGTGTAATGCCCCGCAAGCTTTTTGCAGCGCTGCCGTTGCTTGTGTTCCTTCCCGCAACGTGGGGCCAGGCCACCGTCGTTCTGCCCTTTACGAATCTGTCTAATGACGCCAACTTGGAGTGGATCGGCGAGGCGGCAGCCGAGAATATTCTAGAGTCCGTCCACGCCGAAGGCCTGCTGACGCTGGATCGCGCCGACCGCACACTCGCCATGCAGCGATTGGCGCTACCCGTCAACGTCGTTTTATCGAGAGCCTCGATCCTGCGCATCGCCGACGAACTCGAGGCGGAGTTCGCTGTCTTTGGCGAATTCGAGGTCGACAAACCCGCCGGCGAAAAAGCTTCAATCAAGCTGCGCGCCCGCGTCCTCGACCGTAAGCGCCTATACCAGTCGCCGGAACTGTCGGAAGCGGGCGTGCTCGACGATCTTGCCTTGCTGCAAAACCGGCTCGCTTGGAAAGTGTTGTCGGCCATCGCGCCCCATAGCGCCGGAAAGATCGAAGAGTTCCTCGCGAGACGGAAGAATATCCGTGCCGGTGCGATCGAAAGCTATGTACGTGGATTGCTGGCAAAGGATCCGGCAGCGCGGCACCGATACTTTACCCAGGCGGCCCGGCTTGATCCGGAATACCCACAACCCGCGTTCCAACTTGGCCTCCACTACTGGGACAAATCGGACTACGAGCAGGCTGCGCAGTGGTTCGTAAAAGTGGCGCGCCACGATGCGCACTATATGGAGTCGACCTACTACTACGGCATCAGCCGCCACTATCTGGGCGACTATTCGACGGCCGAGGCGGCTTTTCTAACCGTAGCCTCAGCCGTACCGTTGAACGAGGTGTTTTCCAATCTCGGCGCCGCGCAGGTTCGGCAGGGCAAATACGATTCCGCCATTTCGAACTTCGAAAAAGCGCTGGAGGGAGATCCCGCAGATCCCGATTTTCATTTCAATCTGGCCTATGCCCTTTGGCGCACAAAGCGCTTCGACGAGGCCGCGAATCAATTTCGCGCCGTGTTGCAACGCATCCCCGACGACGCCGACGCCACCGCGCTGCTCGGCCTCTGCTTGCGGAATCAGACACTGCGTGCGGGCGAATCCAAGTACGAGGGATTGGAACGAATCAAGCACGACTACGAAGAGACCGTTTTCCGGCAGCTCAAGTCGTTGGTGGATAAGAAGTGAAATTGATCTTGTTTGGCCTCTTGGGGGCGCTGCACGCGCAGACACCCGCACCCGCTCCTGCCGCGGCCAAGCCACCGCGTATGGGCGCCAACGCAATGCGGAACGAAAACGTCGCCGTTTACTTGATCGACACGAATGCCGCGAAGGAGTCGTCGATCCGCGCGGGCAGCCAGGTAACGCTGGTAACCGAGGCCGCCGTTGAATCCCATCATTTCGCGGGCGATCAAGGCCGGGCCGCGCAAGGGAATTTTGTATTCAATCCGCCGGCGCGGCCAAGCGGTTGGCACGGCGAGTTATACGAGCGCCATCAGAACTCAGTGTTCAACGCACGGGCGTTCTTTCAAGTCGGCGGCGTAAAACCCGCGCGGCAGAATGCGTACGGAGGACGTGCGGCCGGCGATCTGGGCAAGGCCGGCTTTCTGACGGTCAACGCGGGCCAGCGCAAGGTGCGCGGAATGGTGAATGGAAACATCTTGGTGCCACTGCTGTCGGAACGCACGCCGACTGCAACCGACCCGCGCGTACGCGCCGTGGTGGAAAAATACTTCGCGGCTTATCCGGCCATCGCACCGAACCGCACCGACTTCGACCAGCGTGCCCTCAACCACAACGCGCCACAGCGCATCGACGAGACCGATTTCAACGTGCGCTAAGACAAGAGGCCGCTGGCGTTTTACTACGCAGTGAACCGGCAACAGATCGACGCGTTCCAACTGGTGGCCGGACAAAATCCCGACACGACTTTGAAAAATCACACTGCGCGCGTGACGTGGAATCGCGGCGGCCTGCAACTTGCCACACAGTTCCAACGCACGCATTCGTTGCTCGTCTCGGAGCCAAACGCGGTCGGCCCGCGCGTGCGGTTCGGATTTCAAATCGAGGAGTTAGGCCCCGACTCGAATTTCCCGGTCGACCGCGCGCAGAACACCTTCCGCAACGGTTTCTCGTACACAAAGATTCTGGCGGGCGGCCGCCATCAGATCTATTTCGGCGGCGACCACTCGCGCATTCAGGTCAACGGGCTGGAGTCGAACAATCTCCGCGGCCTCATACAGTTTCAAAACAACTTCGGCCGCACGTCGATCGAAAACCTGCGCGCGGGCACGCCAACGACTTACGAAATCGTCCTCGGCGATCTGACCCGCGGATTCCGCCAGACCAGCGGCAACGCCTACTTCGCGGACCGCGTCAAGCTGCGTCCCGATCTACAGCTCTATATCGGCGTTCGATATAGCCCCGAAGGGTCACCCTTCGAAGTGACTGGGCGCGGCGAGATCCCTTACAAGTGCGACTGCAACAATATCGCCCCCCGCGTGGGCCTCGCGTGGAAGTTCCGCGGCCCGTGGACGGCGCGCGCGCTTTACGCGGCAAGTTACTCGCCGATTCCGCCAGTCACCTATCAGCAGGTGCGATCAAACCCACCCTTCGCAAACTACATCACGCTGAACAACCCCGACCTCCTCGACCCGCTCCGCAACCTGACCACCACGGATTCACAGCCCGCGCTCTCGGTGCTCTCCAACGATCTCCGTACACCCTACACGCATCTCTATTCGCTTGTGTTCGAACGCCAATCCGCCTCGCGTGGCATGTTGCGCTTCGGCTACACCGGCAGCCGCTCGGTGAAGCTGCTAACGGGCGTGGTGTTGAACCGCGCTGTCCCGAATCCGCGCTACGAGTACTCGACCGCGACGATCAATCTACGCCGGCCGAATCCGGCGTTCGGCGAGTTCCGATCGGCGCAGAACCAAGGCATCGCCTATTACGACGGCGCGCAGGCAAGCTACGATCTTCCCTATCGAAAAGGTCTCTCCGCCGGCGTGACCTACACCTTTGGCAAGGCGATCGACACGGGCGCGGACTTCACGGGCACCGCCGCCAATCGCGACATGCTGAACGGCCGCGCGCAGTATCAATACGATTCAATCGGCGATCGCAAAGGCTTGTCGAACTTCGACACCACGCATGCACTGGGCTTGCGCTGGCTCTACGACATCCCCTGGCACGGCCTCCAATTGTCCGGCGTGTCGAACTTCCGCACGGGTACTCCTTTCACGCTATACATCGGCAGCGACGCGCCAAACTTCGGCAATGTCGACGGCAGCGGCGGCGACCGCCCGAACATTATCGATCCAGCGATACTCGGCCGGCGCATCGGCCATCCCGACGACGCGCCACGCCTCCTCCGCCGCGAAAATTTCTCGCTGATTCCCGTCGGCGGCGTGCGCGGCAACCTCGGCCGCAACGTAATGCGCAAGGGCGGAATCGCGAATTGGAACATGGCGCTGCAGAAATCCTGGCGCCTGCCGCTGCACCGCGAAACGTCATTGCAACTGCGCGGCGAGGCCTACAACACCTTTAATACGCCGCAGTTCGACGAGCCCCAACGCAACGTCACCTCGCCCGCTTTTGGAAAGATTACAAATACTTTGAACGACGGGAGGGTTTTTCAGGTCGGATTGCGCGTTATCCTGTAGGGCGGTGCTCTGTTCGCATCGCACTGTGCTCGGAGTTCCGTTCCTGACGTATAATCGGAAAGTTCATGCTGGAAGCCTACGGCCTATCTGACCCAGGATGTATTCGGCCCAACAACGAGGATTATTATCTCCTCGCGCCGTCCCTCGGTCTCTATCTTGTCGCTGACGGAATGGGCGGAGCCCAGGCCGGCGAATGCGCGTCGCAGTTGGCGGCGGAAACGGTTGGTGAAGTGGTCTGGCGCGCGGGCCAGTACGAGCCGCAACTGCTCATCAGAGCGCTGGAAGAAGCCAACCGCCGCGTGCTCAACGCGGCGTCCGCCGACACGAACCTCGAGGGTATGGGCACGACGCTCACCGCCGTCCTCGACACCGGCAAGGAAGCGTATATCGCCAGCGTGGGCGACAGCCGCGCCTACATCTACCACCAGGGCCAGTTGATCGTCATTACCGAAGATCAGACGTGGGTGCAGGAAGTCGGCAAGAAACTCGGTATCGAAGAAGCGCAGCTTAAGACGCACCCGATGCGGCACGTGCTGACGATGGCCATCGGCGTAAGCGATCAACTTCGCATTAACTCCTACGTAGTCGAGTTGTCCGAAGGCATGCAGTTCCTGTTGTGCAGCGACGGATTGCATGGCGTCGTCGGCGACGACGGGATTGCATCCATTTTCGGAAACGACGATAATCTTGAGACAAAGGGGCGCAATCTCATCGATCGCGCCCGCGCAAACGGCGGTCCTGACAATATCACCGCCGTCCTCCTTCGGGTTGTCACACCCGTTGAAGAAACAGAAGCTCGCGAAGCCGCGGGCGAGGAACCGGTCGAACAACAAACGCAGTAATCGATGGACAACTGGCGAAGCGCCACATCACTCGTGTTGACGTTAGTGATGGTGGCTCGGGCCGCCTATCCCGCTCCACCCGCCGAGGGGAGCGGAGGGCAAACACAAGCTTCCGAAGCCGCACCGGCTCTGCTCCGCATCCGGATAGTGGAAGGGGATAGCGCCGTGCATACCGCCGGCACTCGATCCACGCAACCGCTTGTCGTGTTTCTCACCGACGAAACCGGCCAGCCCGTCGCCAATGCGTCCGTCAGCGTGCGGCTCCCCGAAGACGGGCCATCCGGAATATTCACCTCCGGCCTGCGCTCCGAGGTCCTGCTCACAGGGGTCGATGGCCGTGCCGCGATTCGCGGCATTCAATGGAATCGCGTTGCCGGCGCGATGGCCGTCCGCATCACCGCCAGCAAAGGCGAAGCGCGAGCGGGCATCATCTCCACGCAATACCTGACCGAGCCGGCGAGCGCTCAGGCGCGTCGCGCCGGCGCCGAGTCCTCTTCTTCGCGCCCACAGCCGAGCGTGGATGGCGCGCCCCGTTCGAAATGGGTCGTTGTCGCCGCGCTCGTGGGCGCCGCCGCCGCTGGCGGTGTAGCCGCGGCAGCCCGGGGCGGACGTAGCGCAGCGCCCGCCCCGGGTCCTCCGCCAGCCGCAATAACGCAGCCGCCCGCGCCAACCGTCTCCATCGGCGCACCGGTTATCACGGTGGGGCGGCCATGAAAAAGCTCGCCTGCCTCATTGCCGTGGCCCTCTGCGCGCAGTCCCCGATCCAAGCGCCGGCGCTCGCCCGCGTGCTCGATCAAGGCCGCTTGACCTCGATCTATGGACTTGCCGGCAACTTCGTCCGCGGCGAGGACGGCGCTGCGCTGCTTGCCTACTCCTTCGATGGCGACATCGAATGGCGCCTCGAGCCGGGGCGCGTTTTTGCCAACGGCGCCGTGCTCGCCGTAAGCGAAAACGAAGCGGTCTTCCGAGGCGCCACGGTGACGTTTCCGCGCACCGGAGAAATTTGGCGTTACGACGGCGAGTCGATCGTGCGCGCGGACGCCGCCTCATCCGCCATCGCCGGCCGCTTCATCGAGTGGCGCGACGGGCGCTTGTTCGTAACCCAGCCCGACGGCGAAATCGAAGGGATCGATTGTCCCGCCGAACCGTCATCAATCACCGCGGCGGGCGCCAGTTGGGCGCACTGGCAAGGATATCTCCTGCGGCTGGCCAAGGGCCGCGTTGCGTTGTTCGTCCTGCCCGAGCGGAGGCGCGAATGAAGATCCTCGCCCTGCTGGCCGCCTCGATCCCCCTTGCCGCGCAGTTGCAGGTTGCCGTGGTTCGCGACAGCGGCGTCGAAGTCGCCGGCGCCAGCATTAACCTCGGCGCAACCGGAATTGGCGAAAGCACCGACACGAAAATTCGCGCCACAAATCTGGGCTCAACGACCATTAACATCTCGTCCCTCGCAATCAACGGCGCGGCATTCTCGCTCGCCCAGCCGTTCCAGCCATTTCCATTGGGCCCAGGCACGTCCTATGAATTCGCAATCCGATTCGCCCCCGCCTCGCCCGGCTCCTATAGCGCCGTACTCACCGTCGGCCCGTTCACATCGATCGTGCGCGCCAGCGCTGTTTTGGCCGCCGACGTTTCGTTGTTGCGAGGCGGCCAGACGATCTTGCTGCCAGCGTCGGGACTGTCCGTCGACGCGGTAGCGAGCGAAAGCGTCACGATCAATCTGGCCCTGTCAAACCCGCACGCAGCGGCGCTCGCGATTGACCCGCTCACATTGAATGGCGCCGGTTTCCGCTTAACCGGCGGTGCGCCGGCCATCCTCGCACCCGGCGAATCGTCCAACATCTCCATCGCCTTTTCCGCCCAGACCGAAGGCACCTTCGCCGCGACGTTGACCGCCGGCGCGCGGCGCTTCGCCATTACCGCCTTCGTCACCAAGGCGCGCCTCAAGCCGCCTCGCATCGTCGCCGACACGCCAGTCGTCACCAATGGCAGACAAGTCAAGATCCGTCTTCGCTTCGAGGAAGCGATTCCAGTTGCGTCGGCCGGCACGCTTCGCGCTGCCTTTGTCGGCGCCTTCACCGACCCCGCGATACAGTTCCAAAACGGCGCTCGCGAGATCGGTTTCACCGTCGCGGCCGGCGCCACCGAAGCGCAGTTCGGGGCGTCGGCCGAGGCCGTGCTGCAAACCGGCACTACCAACGGCGTGATTCGCCTGGAGGCTACCACCGAAGGCGGTACAACCTCCGAGACATGGACACTGCCCCGCGCGCCTATCGCCGTCGATCAGGCCGAAGCGCGCCGCGATGGGTCGAATTTGGAAGTGACGCTGATCGGCTACGACAACACCCGAACCGCCGGCTCGGCCAACTTCCGGTTCTTCGATCGCGCGGGCAACCCCATCGGCGGCATCGTGACGGCACAATTCGCGGCGGCATTTGAAACGCACTTCGCGCAGAACGCCGTGGGCGGCGCATTCCGATTGCGCGCCGTGTTCCCAGTCACCGGCGATGCGACAATAGTGGGTTCGGTGCTCGTCGAAATCGCCAACGCCGTTGGCCGGACCGACCTGCAACGCATCAACTTCCCATGACGCCGGTAGCGCTCACGATCGCCGGCTCGGACCCGAGCGGCGGCGCGGGCGTCCAGGCCGATCTCAAAACATTTCATCAGCATCGCGTCTACGGCGAAGCGGTAATTACCTTGCTCACGGTGCAGAACACCCGCGGCGTTACACGCGTCGAATGCATGGACCACTCACTCGTCGCCGCGCAAATCGCGGCCGTGCTCTCCGACATTCCTCCCCACGCCGCCAAGACCGGCGCCCTGGGCAACGCCGGCGTCGTAGAAGCCGTCGCGGCGTCCATCGGCGCAACACCTCTTGTCATCGACCCCGTGATGATCTCCAAACACGGCGCGCCGCTGATCGACGATGACGCGGCCGCCGCGCTGAAGACACTTCTGCTGCCGCGAGCGCTCTTGGTCACGCCGAATCTGCACGAAGCCGCGGCGCTCGCCGGAATCGAAGTCGAAACAAAGGAGCAAATGATCGAAGCGGGCCTGCGCCTGCTCGACTTCGGCCCCGTGGCCGTGCTCATAAAGGGCGGGCATCTCGAAGATCGTGCCGCCGACGTGTTAGTCACGCGCGAATCGATCACCTGGTTCGACGGCGAGCGCGTCTCCACGCCCCACACCCACGGCACCGGCTGCACCTACTCCGCCGCGACCACAGCGCGCCTCGCGCAAGGCGAAGCGCTCATCGACGCCGTGCGCGGCGCGAAAGCCTTCATCGCCGAAGCCATCCGAACCAACCCCGGCCTCGGCCACGGCCAAGGCCCGGTAAACCACTTCGCGGCCCTCCCCCAAACCTTACCTCGCTAGACAAACCGAGCAATGCGAAGCGGCGCGCCCCGCGCAACGCGCCGCTTCGTCGTTACTTCATCGAGTGCCGCGCCTCTTCCAACACCCGCCGCGCCCGCGCCGGATTGAACACGCCGCACGAGCAGAAGCGGGCCATATACGTCACCGCCTCTTCCGGCGTCCGCCGGCCTTCTTTAACCCAGTCGATCATCTTCTTGGCCAGCGAATGGCTAACCATCCCGTGACCGCACATCGTCGAAAGCGTCAGAGTCTGCGTGTTCGGCAGCTTCTCCGTCTTGCCTTCGAAGCCAAGCGAATAACCCACCGAGTGCCGCGGAATGCCGACTTCGTCGCAGCACGCCTCCGCGTTATCGATCGACGTCGACACGTTGATGCTCAGCCCCAAATCGGCTTCTTTCACGGTCTTGATAAACGCCACCGCCGCCTTGCGGTTGTCGAACACCGCGGCCACCGTCGTCGGCGCATCAAGACCATTGGCGACCCGCTCCAGATCCGGCGTCATATCGCGGTTCCAGTGGTTCAGCGGGCTCAGTTCTTTCGACGGCCGCAGGCAGCCGCCGTTCCGCGCATCGCCGAGGTTGACCGGCTGAAAAGGAATCGCCATGTGCAGAAATTTCTTCAGACGCGGCAAAGCGTCTTTCTCGTTCTTGCCGCGGCAGCAGATGGCAAAAACGATGTAGTCGTCGTTGAAACTCGGCGAAGGGCCGAAGCGGTGTAGCGTATTTGTCATTTCGCGGCTCCAGCGGGTTCTTGCGTCTGCACTTGTACCAAATCCGGATTGGTGATCTTACCAAGCCCGATATTGGTCTTGGCGCGATGCAGTTCGTAGCCAAGCTTTTCAAGAATCGGCGCGACAATCTTTTCATCGCCGTTCGAATCGCAGCGCACGCCGACGCCAAGCACGACAACCGTATCGATCTCTCTCTCGACTTCCTTCACCACACGCACAATCTCCTCGGTGCGGTCGACGGTCGTCTTCAATTCCAAAATCGCCGACATCACTTTTTCGTTGAGTATGTCCTCGCGGATCTTGCCCGAAGGAATGTCGCTCATCAGAGTCGTCACCGGGTTCTTCTTCTCAAAATCGACGCCGATCTTCGCCAACCGCATCGACATGCGCTCGATCTCATGGAACCGCGCCCCCACGCCCGGCCGCCCGAACTCGATCGTGAAGCCGACCTCGCCCTCTTTCACGCGGCCGCTCACGTCGTTCGTCTTCACCTCTTCAGTGCCACGGCCTTCAATGCCGGTCGATTCATGCGGCACCCGCGGATCGGAGAACGCCCGCCGCACCACGCGCGGCCATTCGAGTTTATCCGGCTCGAACGCCGAAGTCGGGCAAACATCCGGCTCCGGCTCGAAACGCACGCGCATCATTTGGAACAGTTTCCGAATCGTGCGAACCATCGTCGGATTCAAGCTTTCCTTGCTGAGGCCGTTAAAACATGCGTAGCACTCCACACATTCGTCGCGGTCGATGGTCGCCCGTTTGATCGCCGGATCGATGTAGATCGCGCCCATCGGGCACACGTAGGTGCAGTTGCCGCACGCCACGCACTTGTCGGGATTAATTCTCATGGACTCTCTCTCCGCCGGCGAAAATGTGTTTCGAGGCGTCTATACCAAGATAAAGGATTGCGCCAAGCGCGCAAAAGATCGCGCCAACGTAAAACGGCACGTTCCACCCGTAATCTTTAACAACGAAGCCGAGCGCCGTCGTCGAAATCGCGCCGCCGATGTTGCCAAACGTGTTCATCACCGCCGACACCGATCCGGCGAAATCGCCGCCGATATCCAACGGGACCGCCCAGGACACGCCCACCGTCACCTCCAACCCGAAGAACGCAATGCAGGTGAACAAAACGCACATCTGCGGATCGGCCGTCATCGTCGCCGGAACAATACCCAGCGCCGCCAGCGCAAAACCCAGCGAACCGACAGCCCGCCGCGCGAGTTTCAGATTCCCCGACCGTTCTGCCCACCGGTCCGTAATCCAGCCGCCAAGCAGGTCGCCCGCAACGCCGGCCAGCAG
>Ga0169931_10013821_pt1 | contig 10985 bp, 13 predicted proteins | sample Kivu_15m_20L_FD_129675 | JGI IMG/M metagenome (GOLD analysis project Ga0169931, IMG submission 129675) | Freshwater microbial communities from Lake Kivu, Western Province, Rwanda to study Microbial Dark Matter (Phase II) - Kivu_15m_20L... | ecosystem: Environmental > Aquatic > Freshwater > Lake... | reverse complement strand
TGGGGATTGGGGATTGGGGATTGGGCCCAATCCCCAATCCCCAATCCCCAATCCCCAATCCCCAATCCCCAATCCCCAATAATTTTGTTATTTCATTTAAGTTCATAAAAATTCATGATCCATAATAGTAGAAAATCAATATAAACTGAACCAATTTTAACTAATACAATTTATTAATTATAAAATAAATTATTTATAATGAAGATGTCATATTTTTTAAAGAAACACCAATTCACATTTTTATTAATCCTTACAACAATTCTTTTAAAAGTTTCCTGCGATTCAGTATGCGACCTTAAAACTCTCATTATGGAAATCAAACAAGATTTAGAAGATAATCGTATACTTGATTGTTTGAGGGAAATCGAGCCTCTTCATATTACAGAAGAAACAGAAGAACAAAGAAACTTAAGATTAGCCGCACAGTGGGATTCTTCATGTGCATTTGAAGCTTCTGATAAATGGTTGGATAGGTTGATGAAAACTTTCGGAATAAATTACTTGGTTGATAGTGTTGGAGAGAGAGTAGCAAAAGATTTTGATAATCAAGCAGATTTATGCGAAATTGTTAGGTATTTACGATAATTATAATTAATTAGAGCTGCTTTAGCTAAAAACTTGTTTGAGATTGAAAATTTAAATTTGCAAGACCTTAATACAGATGACGACAAAACTATGAAATTTTTGAATATGATCGACTGCCCCGGAGCAGGAGATAATCGATTAGAAGGACCCAGAATATGTGCTGCAAATGGAGGATCTTACTTCCAAAAGGATTCCTGGAATATTTTCCTAGGATCATCTAACATTAAAGTAATCATTTTGATGTAAATTTTAGTTCCTCGGATCTCCTAGTTTCCATATCGACAATAGAAATAAAGAGGCATTCGATCCTACTAAAAAAGTTAATCCTAATCTTTTATTACCAGGAGCAGCTGCTGCTTTAAAATTTAGTAAGGATCTTTTCGAGCGCAAACAAGCTGAACTCGTAGAATTGATTGACAAATATGCTGGAGATGCAGCAGCAACTTTAAATGTAAAATAATATTTTTATGTCTAATTCAAATTATTAGCCACCTGAAATCGATATGGATAAAATTGATATAAATGATAAATCAGACTCGGGGGCAATTAAGATAAACCTTAAGAGATTAGAAATGATTATAAATCAAGCCAACACTGTATATTTCAACAAATCTCCTGAAAAAGATTTCTTCCAATTTCCACGTGCTGTTATGGACATTCCTACCGAAAAAGATTCGATTGTGCTTGGATTTTATATGATAAATTATGAATTAAAATCCGATAAGAAAAAGGCAACTTTTTTTTTGAAATTTAATGGAGCTCCTGTTAAAGAAACCAGACAAATCTCATATGCTAAAAGTGCAGTCTTAACTGGAGCATTTGCAATTAATCAGTCAGTAAAATCTACGAGCTTATCAGTTGATTATGGTTCAAAGGACGCTGGATCTATTGAAGAAAATAAAAACCAATCCTTCCATTTTGGTGCGATTCAAATGCCAAGTGGAACTGTTCTCAAAACTAATCTGTCTACCAGCACAACCATCAATAAATCATTAAAATGGACAACTTTCCCTAATATGTATTTGAGAATAAATAACTCAAAGGGAGATAACCAACTCATAGTAATTATGTATACAATTAGTATACCTATTAAAAATTTCAATGAATCAACAGAATTTGGAACCAGATTCAAATATGGTAATAGGGAAATACCTGATTCTTCATTTGTTTCAAAAGGCTTGTCTCACTATTCTGCCCATTGTGCTTATGCTTTGAATGTAGAAAAAGGAACCCAAGACCTTTTAATAGAATATAAGTACAACGATGATAATCCACTCACCACAAGTCCTTCGGATAAAAATCAAGTTTACTCATTGACTGCATTTTATTTGCCTTCAACTGCCATTCTTGAAAATTGCAAGTTGGATCTTAAATCTAAATTTGTTGAAGGAAGATGGAAAAAACTTGGATTTAAAAAGGAAATCACTATTCCTCCAAAAAGAGAAAAGTCATCCGTTCTTATTTTATATCACGTTAATTTATCAGTTTACAAGAGAAAATTATCTATGGCTATTTCTATTAATGAAAAAAGATTTAAAAATAATATCGCAACATCAAATTATACAGAAAGAGCAAATATTCAAGGATACGGAGTATTTTTATTGAAGGGAGGAGTTTACAACATTGATTTACAATATTTCTTGCATGCTGATAATGGGAATACTTCAAAAATTGATTACGATCCTAGTGTTGGAGGTCAAAAATCGAATGATGAATCAATATCCTTACAAATCATCCTTTTAGATTAAATAAAGATATTTGAAATATCTAAAAAAAATTAAAATTTTTAATTTCTTTTAAAAGAGAAGATTAAACTTATATTTTATACTTATATAATAATTAAAAAAAATTATATTATCCTAATATTATATTCTCCGTTTTGTGTAATATATCTAACCCAGGGAATAGCCTCATATCCTGATTTCTCAACAATTTTTAAGTAGCGCACTTGTATTCCTGAAACAGTGAAGTAAGGAATTTCATAAGAAAGAGAAATAGGCCTTTTCAAATGCTTATTTGGATCATCTATAAATGATAAAATTTAATATAAATAAGACAAGAGTACCTATTCTGACAGTAGGTACATTAAAAGTACATTTCATACTTAACTCCGTTAATCCTTCAAAGCTTTTTATATTCCATAATATGTCCTCTCTATCCGATAAATATACTACTGATCCAGATGCTGTCCTAAAAGTAGCATTTTGTAAATCATTTGGAACAGGAACAAATATATCAACATTATTTGCCATGGATTTATTTTTGAAATTAGATTTAGCCTTGACATTATATTCATATTTATTAGATGATGGATGTTCTATCTTAACTTCTACCCATATCAAGGGTTTTAACTATATTGATTATAAAAGGAATCCTTTACTTGCATGTTTAACCTATAACTCATCAATTCAAACTCACCATCTGGCGGAGTAAATTCGATGGCTCGTTCAGATTCGAATTTATTAATGTTAACGCATTGATGGAATTTCAAATCGTCCATTTCTATAGTTTTATTATTATTGTTAAATCCACTTTTTCCTTTTGATTCAAAAAGTACTTTATCATTTAATCCTAAAGTAACATTTGGCATTCCAGTTAGGAAACTTTTCATTTTGATGCTACCCAAAACTTGAGAATGAAGTACATTTCCATCCTGAGCTATTAGGCAGTCAACTTTTTCTATGACGTCTAGATAAGCTTCGTTTTTTTTATAAAATATTCCCTCCTTTCTCCAAGATATGGCGTTTGTAAGAGTCTTCGAAAGCTCGAGATCTTTTTTAGAATCGGCCTTCTTGTTTGATTCTGTCTTTATATATTCTTTTAAAATCGTAGTTTCTGTCGTTTGAGGATATCCATGGTCAATTATTTCATCAAGTAATTCATAGATCAAAACAAAATTGTCGCGTATTGTCTCCTCTTCTAAGACTTTGAAGTAGTCAATTAGAATTTCTTCTAATTTATACAAAAATGAAAATATTAGAGCTAAATTTATATTTCTTTTGCTAACAGACACGACTATAAAATTAAAACGAAATATATTACTATATATATTTTGATGCTTAGTCCAACAGTAATGAACATTTTCTATAGTAAAAGTAGGTTTCATATTAGTCTCTTCAAGTTCCAATACCTGCTTTTGAAAGGATTCTGAAACATCTTGATCAACCTCCCCTCTGTAGTTTCGAAATATTATAGGTTTCCCTTTTCTGTCAAGAAAATAAATTGCAGAAATTCCAGACATTAATTATTTTAATAAGTAATAATTAAATTTTTAAAATAAATTATCATATTAAATATGAAAATTAGACCAATATTTTTAATTTTGAGAATACTCCTGGGCTTAAGCTTAATCTGCATTGGCTTTAAAACCTTAACAGATATAAATAAAATTCAACCTTTCGTAAATCAAACGATCGACCAAATTCAGCATAAAATTTTAAAAAGAGAATTTAATATTTCTCATTTAAAACAACAATCACAAAATCTAGTTTTCTTTGAAGCCTTTCTTTTTATTTCAAGTGGGTTGCTGACTGTTTTTGGATTCAGTCTAAGCAAAGCACTTATTTTGTTGGTTATCCTTATAGAAATGACATTGATTCACAATATTTATTTCTATAAAGAACAGAAACATGCCATATATGCATCCTTTTTAGTAGGAATAATGGGCGCAGTTTTCAACATAGTTTAATAATCTAATTAAATTAAAGTGATTAAATTATATAATTTAATATTACAGAATTATTTTAAAAATACTAATATTAGAATTTTTATATGATTTAATATCCATCTAACTATTTTTTTACATGAACAAAATAATTGGAGGATTTTCTTTGTTTTTATCATTTTATAGTAGTTTTATTATTAAAAAATTGAATTAAAATTTATTTTTTATTTCCACTTAGCTGATTGAATAGCTATTTTTCTCATAGCATTAGAAAATAAGGTATTATTAATTTTATTGTCGCTTTTTTTCTGAGGCTTTTCGCTCAAAAAATTAAAAACACCCGAATTTGAATCGGATTTATTTTTCTCGTTTAAATTGTATTTATCATTTTGAAGTATTTCTTTAACAACATCATCACTTTTCCAAGAGGAACTTCTTGCAGGTGAAATCTGAGTATCCCCATCTGCTTCGTTTTTCAAGATTACAGTTTCATCAGAGTCATAAGCTTTCTCATTTTTATTTTCATCTGAATATTTTCTTTTAGATTTGCTTTTCATTTCGCGATTTTTGTAAGATTTAGATCTCGATCTTTTTCTTTCTTTTTTAACTTTTCGGTCGTTGGATCTTGATTTTGACCTTGATCGATTTCTTTTTTTAATTAGTTTATCTCTTTTAAAACTCTTCCCATTTTTTGCAGATTTATACGAGTTTTGTGAGATATTTACCTGAAGATTTGAAATATTAGTGACGATGATGTTGTTATTACTTATGTTATTACTTATATTATCACTACTGTTACAATTATTATTGCTGCTACTTGTTTGAAAAACAACACTTTGGTTTAGATTCTTTTTGCTGATTTCCCCCAAAATCAAGTTGTTCAAGTTAATATTATTAATTGTGCTACTTGAACCTGTAGAACTTCTAATTTCTTTTTCATTATTCTTAGATACATTTAGATCATCATTTAATTTTCTCTTTTCTAGATACTCTTTAACTTCATTTTTAGTCAACCTCTTAATCATCAATCTGCAGATGTAATTACCTATGTCCATTGAAATTTCTTGACAATCTTTAGATTCGATTAAGGGTTCCTCGTTATTTAAAGGGTTTTTAATTAACTCGACTTTGTCAAAACTCAGCTTTGTTTTCCAATGCCATTCAATTTTTAAATATGATGTATTCTGATTAATTTGAAAATCAGACAATATCGGATTGTTTATAATACCAGAATATTCTACATCATTTTCTGTAAGCTCTTTTCTATATTTACAAAAACCATTGAAATTCATATTCTGCTCATCAAAGATGATTAAAATTACCTCATCACAACTTTTCTGAGCTTCCTTTAACTTTATAGAATTCTGTTTGATGTTTATCAGACAATTATACTCCATAGCAAGTTTAACATAATTCATATTAGTGCATCTGATAAAGAAGTATCTCACTTTTTTAGCGAGGGAACGTAATATGAAATCCTTTTTATCAGCATATACATCATAAGGCTGATGCTGCATATATCCTGTTAAATAATGGTATTTTGTATTTGGTAGAATATTGTGATAGTTAGGATTGTGTAAAGATTTAGAGATACTTGCCTTCATGTATCTATTTGCTGGTTTAAGGTTTTGAAATTTTTTCTTTATTGCCTCTACTTCTTCTTTGTTCTGTTCCTCAAAATCCTCGAAGATTAAGCTTATTGGCTTTTCCATCACATATTCCAAATACCAAACTGGAAGCTCTGGCATTTTATCTTGTTCTAATTGATCAAACTTGCGCTCTGTGTGTTTGTAGTTACACATCGAACCATTCTTGCAAAAACCGAGGCTATACAAAGGACACTCAGTGTCACCGTCAATTATCGATCTATTATAATTTAATCCTCTTTTTTCTCGTTCGCTGTGTAAATACTCACACTTTTCAACTTTTAGACAGTTACCCATCATCCAAAATTTGCAGAGTATTGGATATTTTTTGGTCGGAAGGGAACAAGAAAGCTGAGCCACTTGATTGTACATCTCTTTCGGCTTCTGTTCTTCCGTATTTGTCATTTAATTTGAATTTTATTAATTAATTTATTTATATAGCAAAAATTTTATAAATTTTAGTTAAAAATCAACATAATAATAAAAATTTCAAATTCCCAATTTATAAAAATATTTTTACTTCATATTAATATATTAAGATAATTTAAGTAAAGAGTTTTGGAAAAATATAAATTTGTTATGTATTATTCTAATTGAATTTTAATTGAATTATATAATGAGCCTATCTATATGTTGATGTCAGTTAAATATTCTCTTATCTTGCTTTTTTCAATCGTTATAATTTCGTAGTAGTCGGAGTATTTTAGAATTTCTTTTGAAATGATGATTTTATTCACATTTTGTATTGTCACATGTTGGTTTGAATCTCCAGTATCTATTTTAAGGGGTATACCTTTAGAATAAATTTTCTCATAATTGGTAGAATGGTGTCCAAGGGTTTTGTGTTTTTTCTCTTTTTTTCTGAGTTGATTTCTTATAAAATAAGGTTTAGCTTTTTTATTGCAGTACCTGGAAATTTTTCTCCCAAGCTGATCTTCTAGTTTATATTCGAATAAAAACGGCACAACCCTATTTAATTTATTATCGACTTTATTTGATTTGCTATTTTCACCGTTAGTCTTGAGTATCATCTTATTCTTTAGTAACATGCTTGAGTTGGTATTATAAGTAGCGAAAAGAGTTCTCGTATTTAGTGAATTCGCTTTTTTCTCTTCAAAGTTACATTTTTGTGTAGCACTGTCTTGTAAGATTCCTCCTGTGATAAGGCTATCTTTAATATTCGATTGACTCTTTTCGTAGAGATTATCTTTTAAATTAATAAAGACATCTGTTAGCGAACTCATAGTACTGAAAACATGCTCTTTGATTTGTTTCCTAATATTCAATGCGATGAGATTTACAAATTCTGAAGGAAGCATATATTCCGTGACAATAGTCCTTGCAAAATCTTCAGGTCTAAAATTCATAATAAAGATTTATTTCATTATATCTTACATGTTATCATCGTTTATTATATCCCATTGAAAAGAATCTTTATACGTTAAACTCTCATCTGTTAGGTCTAAAGTGACTTTAATTAAATGTTCATTTTCTAATCCGCCCCCAGGGCCAAATATACCCTCTTTGAACAAATCATAGGGATGGAATTTCTCATAAAATTTGATTTCTTCTAAAATTTTTTTAGTCATATATTCAGCACAACCTATGATTAAAAAAATTTCCTACATTCTAAGAAATCAATAGAAAATCTATTTATTCCCTCGCATAAACAAGCAAAATTTTTGTCTTTGTTCATTGTATTTTCTCTTAACAAGTAGCAACAGAATTCCTTAATTTCAGAAGGGGAGTTGATTCTTTTGTCCCAGAGAAATTCTTCCTTGAACAAAAAGTCTAGATGATTTTTATGAATAATATCATTTTTAAATACTCTTACCATTTATGTAAAAAGCAACATCGATAAAAATCAAATTGTCCCATCGTGAGTCCTTAATTTTTGCATCAGACCTACATGCCATGGTGACCATTTCCATTTCAAATTTTTTTTTCTCATTTAATTCGCGGTTTCTCCTATCTCGATCCTATTAATTAAAAATATAATTGACATATTTAAAAAGAAAAATAAAATAAAATAAATATTTTTATTTACCACCTCCGTTGATTCGTTGCTTTCCATCGTATTGTCTGATTTCATCATGATTATAAAATTTAATTATTTCCTTTATTTTATAATAGGAAATTAATAAGTTTCACACCCTGTTTACTAATTAATGAAATTAGCTTTCTATTTTTATTTAGAATAATTTTATATTAAAAAAATATTTTGAGAAAGATAATAAGTTAGAAATTATTAGCATAGGGATTACTCAGACAAATTAACAACCTTGTATCTATTGGAATTTATCATTGTTAAATGATTTATGAAAAGTAATAAATTTTTAATATTTAATTTTTAATTTATAATTTGTTTAAATTACACTATTGAATATTTTTTCGTATTATTAATTTAATTTATTTATATTTAAAATTTAAATGGAAAGGAAAAATATAGAAAATCAAATTACTGATAGGAATCGTGACAAAAATTTTCTTTTATATTTTATGAGGAATTATCTTGTTTATATTATTATGGTTGTAGCTATAATCGCTTTTATTTTTATTTCGGATGATTCCCCTAAGATTTTAGAAAAACTTTATAAAATAATAAATGAACCGAGTAAAAGATTGCCCACTCTCGCAATCGCTCTTGCTGTTTTGTCGATTTTGATTATTTTTGTAGGTGTTGCTGTAAGTGGGTCTAGAAAATATAAGGATACCGCAGATAAAAAAATTAAAAGCTTAGAGGCGAAATCTAATAAAACCTATGTAAAACAACTTACTAAGGAAGAATATGAAATCGTTAAACAGGAGACCACTAAAAAAGAACTTGAAAAATTGTATGAAAATCCACAGTTTCAGAGATTGCTTAATGAAAGGGGCACTGATAGCAAAAAATGGGCATGGCAATCAAGAGAAAAAGAAAAAAGAGTAATTTACAGAGATAACGAAGATTCAGAGGAAATTGATCATCTTTCACAAATTACACTATCTGATAATTGAATTTACATAAAGGGATTTCTAAATAAAATTTTGTTAATTTTTGCAATTAATATTAGATAAATATTTTAGTTATTTAATAAATGTTTAAAAATTATAATTATATGTTTAAGTGATATATTTTTAGCATACAAAATTATATAAAGAATATAGTTTAAAATGGAAAATATGACCAAAACAAAAAATTATTATTATTATTATTTACATAAGTTTATTTATTATACTACAAGTTTCTTGTGATATTAATGCTTCTTAAAAATTTGGTTCCCTTATGATGTGAAAATTAAATTACACTATTTTATTTTCTCAACAGAAGTGATTTATAAATCGCTTCATTTTTAGCTGATTTATTATTCTCGACTTGATATTTTAAATCTTCTAAACTATCCTTATTTGAAGTATAATTTTTATTACTATCAGTCCTGATATTGTTTTCACCCAATCCTAGGTCACGTTGAATTTTATTTAAATTTTCTTTTATTTTGTTGATTACTTGCCTAGTGTCTTTATCATTATAAGAATTTTCATGATTGAAACTATCATTTGAGTATGGATTATTTCTTTTGATTCTTTTTTTCATGTAATAATTCTGCAGATTATTATTAGCAGGATTATTAATATAATTCCCAAAATAAGTATTAGGGATAAAATTATTAAAGTAGGGATACTGAGGAAGATATTGATAGGGATACATGTTATTGTAGTAATCAATTCCAAAATTGTAAGGACTATAATATGGACTAAAAGTGGATACATTAGTTGGCTGATGTAATATATGAGGAACAGACATTGACGGACCTATTGTATTTTGATTTGAAATCAATTCAGAAAATTTTACTGCATTCGAGTTATAAGATGACAAAGTACTCCCTGCAGAATGAAATTTCGCTTTATTATCACCTGATTTTTGGCTTTCTACATTTGAGGAATGATGGCAGCTATAACATATCATATGTTGAGTTCCCTTATGAATTTTATTGTGTTCTCCGCAGTAAGGACATATGACTATTACAAATAAATATGGAATATCTGTCTCAAAGTGATTATTACGGCTATCAAGCTTGTTAAATGGCAGGTCACTATTTTTTTCTTTGATATTATTTATTTTATTGCAATACGTGCATTGAACCATATCCCAATCCTCTGCTATTAATAAGACATTTTCACAATTCCAGCATATAATTGATTTATTTTTAGATTCTATTTTTTTCAAGTTAGAATTATAAGGCATGGAGAGAGGGTTTTTATCTTTAATTTCTAATTTTTCTGAGTCTTGGACTTTTTCGAAATTTTTATTGTCTTCAGTATTTACTTTTTCATCTATTTCTTTAATTTGGCTAGTAGTAAATTTTATAGTGTTTCTTTCTGGCTTTTCAAGTACTTTATCAAAAAAAAAATTTTTAGTTGCTTTCCTACTTTTCTTTATGTTAAAAACTTCTTTGTTTAATTTATCGTTCCCATTATTTTTTTCTCCTTGATTTGAATTATCAGGTTGAAACTTACTTACAGTTTTCAAAGCGGAGATTGTTTTTCCCGTTCTGTTTGATTGAGTAGCACTCATTCAAATAAATTCTATTAAATTTATTTTTTTCATTAATTTTAAAATTAAATAAAAAATAAAATCTTAATTTATTTTATTCTTTTATAAGATGAATACTGAACAAAAGACAACAAATGCGACTTCTAAGGGAAAGCCTCAAACAAAGGACGTTATTTCTCAAATTAAGAAGGAAACAGCCGGTCAAAAAGAAAACAAAGCAAACGAATTAAACGATTTAGACTGGGAGAGAGGTGTTAGCGATGAAGACGAGGAGACACAACAAACAGCAAAAAAAGCTGTAGTAGAACAAGGAAAGGTAGGAACAGACAAGCCCAAGAAATTAAGGGATTTGTTCGATAACAATGAACCAGCCAAGCCTAAACAAAAAAGGACACAAGGAACAGAGTAAAATATATTTTTTATTAATAATAATTAGTGCCAATAAAGAAAAACAAAAATATCAAGGAAAGTCAGATACCAGTAGCAAACCAAAATTTTTCAATTCAGCAGGAGTTCCAGTTAAAGAAGGCGATAACGCACCAGTTCAAAAACCAGT
>Ga0169931_10013820_pt1 | contig 10985 bp, 21 predicted proteins | sample Kivu_15m_20L_FD_129675 | JGI IMG/M metagenome (GOLD analysis project Ga0169931, IMG submission 129675) | Freshwater microbial communities from Lake Kivu, Western Province, Rwanda to study Microbial Dark Matter (Phase II) - Kivu_15m_20L... | ecosystem: Environmental > Aquatic > Freshwater > Lake... | reverse complement strand
TATTCTTTTTGAGCCTCGGTCAATTCTGCTTCAACAGCTTTTTTTAATGGCTCAAATTGACCTTTTTTACCAGTCAACTGCTCGAGGTACATATCACCACCAGGGACAGCCGCTAAATAGGCGGCAACTTCACGCTGACGACGTGCTGCTTGACGGGCCCCCACTTCTGCCGGAGTACCAACTTCTTGATACCGTTGTTCGGCAATTTTCCCGGTCTCGCTCTGGATGCGCTTAAGCTGCTCACCAAGATCCTGGTAACTCTCAAGTGGAGTTACGGATTTATACGTGGTGGGAGCCGTCGGAGCGGGCATAACCACAGTTGGCGGCGAAGGCCTACTACCACCCATTGTTTTACTTAAATTTTACTTCTACACTGATTCTATCGGTGACAAACCCGTACAAATGCTGAACGCCAGTCCAACCCAAGGGGACGATGATCAGAAGAGCCAGAAGTTCGGCGTATGTGATTTGCCGGCGCATGGTAAAAGGTATCCCTATATTGACGAGTTTAGCGACTTTATCTCCACCGTGTCCACCCAAGCTTTGAAATATACGCTGATGACCTACCAACAGCGTTTACTAGCTAAAGCCCTCTGGGAGGCTGAGAACTTCGGGGGTTCTAAAGAGAAATGCATAGAGCACCTTACCAAGATATACGGACCAAAATGGCGGGACGTCACCGTCTTTCAGGACCATATGGAAGAAGAGCGCGTTTACTGCGAATATGTACTGATTCTGGATCACATGAAGCAGTGGGACAAGCATCAAAAATTAGCTACACTTTGCGAAAAGCAGTCCGCTTAATGACAAAAGAAGAAGGAATTGAGGACTGGCTCGACATCCTAGATAAAACCGACTTTGAGCCAGATGCGGACGCAACCAACAAGTATCAAAGCTATCGATTTGCTTCTCTGGAAATCAACGAGGTGACGGTTGACAACTATAAAGATAAGCTGGTTGGCTCCCTAGCGGAACAGGTTGAAATCTTTGTTCCACCTTCTGGGAGCTTTGAAACCGCTGATCTACGTCGGTATTTAGAACTTGTTTCCAGTTATGAAACGAGTACGACAGACCTGATGATGGGCCTTTCACTAGCCGATCAAATCAGGTTGACTTTTAGTGACATGAAAACTAGTACAATCTGTGATCGCTATCCAGACATTGGATTAGCTGAGAAACGACGGTATCGGTGTGTGGCTGAATACTTGATCCGCCAGGGGGAATTGACAAAACTGCGGGACGAAAACGGGAAATTGATTAAAAAAATCGGTAATATGCAGAAGGCGGTGGTTTTGTATAAACCGCTACCTAAATTACTTGAAACATTGAAGCGGTCTGGGTTGGGGCATCTCATCAAGAAGAACCAGGAAACCCAACCTAACCAACCGGCACAATCACGATAAACTTAATCAACCGGAGAAAATTATGACCGAACGTCGCAACAAGATGATTACCAAACTCATGTTGTCAGCGCCAAGTGATGCTGAACAAACCATGATGAAGCTGGTGATGGAGCGCATCTGTGTAGATATGTGCGACTTTTTTACCAAGTTTTACGCTCTTGAAGGACCCGGAGCTGTAATTTACGTTCCAGATTCGGAAGATCCAAAAAACTCAATGTTTTACCTCCCTCTTGAGGCGTTAATGAATGCACTTAATGACTTTAATAGTCGAGATATGGAGGGTCCTGCCGAGGTGATGAAGAAGGCTATCGTCCGGGCAGAAACAATTGATCCGAGTAAGGAATCCTTGTTTATCATCCAGGACAAGGATCAAATGTCGTTAATTCACTATAAACACGACAATCCGGACAACTCTTTCTTACGGATGTGAAGTCGCACGCTCAACGCCACTTTGCGCGTGAAGGTTATTTCAGTAGGATTCGCCACATCCGTGATGATTGGGTGACTCCAATTGAATATATCCCTTATATTGATGCTCTTTTGGGTGACATCGATCTAGATCCGTGCTCGACCCACCGAGCAAACAGTGAGTTTATCCGGGCAAAACGGATCTATACCCTCGATGACGATGGCCTGAATATCGAGGAACCGTGGAAAGGAGTCACCTACCTATTTCCGCCCACCTACGGACGCTGCTCATTCAGTAAGGAACGTGGGACCTGGAGATGGAGCTTGAAGGCTGGAGCAGGCGCTAAAGCCCCTTCCGTTATTTGGTTCCGTCGCCTTTATAAAGAGTGGAAACTTCGAAACATTCCTGAAGCTCTCTTTTTTACAGTGTACCCAGAAATGATGCGTGTCTGTCCTGAAATCTGGGACCTACCAATGTGTATACCTAAAGATCGCGCCAGATTGATGCATGGCGCCAGGTTTTTTAGATTAGATACACCGATTCATTGGGGATACTTTATTTACCTACCTCCCCTTACGTTTGATTTAAACCCGGTTGAAAAATTTGAAAAGATTTTTTCAAATATCGGCAAGGTTATTGTGTAGCTCTAAATGCGTTGCGGAAGCTGTAATTAGCGCTACCTGGGCCCTGAACAATAAATCGATCCTCTTGTCCTAAATCAGAACCATATTGTGGTTTCTGTTCTTCACGCATTCGATTGATATAGCTAGTAACAAAAGCCAAGCCCGCGCTATTGTCAACGGATTCTTTTCCACCCTTATAGCGGGCGTCAACCTTGTAATCCTGGCTAAGCTGTGGTTTCATAGACGTATTCTGACAGCCCTTAACATGACGCGATTTGTGGATACACAAACTCACATCTCGATGATTTGTGACAGCATCAAAGAGATGTTACTAGAGAAGAATAAAAAGTATGGTGATTCGGCATTGACGCCCTCCAGAATTTTCAGCAAAGCAGACGCTGTTGAGCAGATCTTGGTGAGAATCGATGATAAGCTGAATCGGATACAAAAAGGTGCAGGTCTTCTCGCGAATGATGAAGACGTCGTAATGGATTTAATTGGTTATCTTATTCTCCTCAAGATCGCACTTAAACGTAATTTACCTAGTGATGCCGAATGCACTACGAAGAATTTTTAGAGAACTATTCGTTTGAATTACAACTTCTCGATGCGTTAGAGCAGATCAAGGATCTAAACCCGGACGCAGCGGAGACCCTAGACCGCTGGGTTTCTCATTCCACAAACGGAAAAAGTGCTTTAAACAATTGCCAGACGGATCCCAGCCAATCAGTTTAGATTCAAGATACTCAATAGCCCTGATCTGATTGGCTGATCCGTTGTATGTTTCTGGCAAATTTAAGAGACAAGTATTTAATTTGCAGTTGTGTTCTGTGAATGTGGGTATTTCTTTGTCGGCAGCTAAAAATGTATCTAATTCTGCTCGACGTCGGCTAACAATGGCGTCGCCACCAGAAAGCCAAATCTTATTGATATAAGGACTCCACTCTCGAATAATCTCTTTTTTATTGGCGTGTCGATTAATTAGGGCAAGTAATTTTGACTCTTTGAAACCAACCACACCGACATTATGAGCAAACGATAAAACGGCTGCCCTGCGATTTTTATTTAATGGTACGTAAATATAAGGCTCAATTTGTTTGCTGAACTCTTTTAAGTCTTCAATGAGCTGGGTTTCTATTTGTTTGCGCGTGGCAAATTCTTGAAATCCTACCCAATGATTATTGATTCGTTTACTCCCATAACCAATGCGCCAAATATCCTCCCCGTACTCCTTGTAAGAAGCAAAACGCCCCATACCCAAATTGGTGCGAGGCGTCGTATGTCTTTTTATAAGTTGAATTCCTTTCTCAGTGAGCAGCGGGTACTCACTCCAGTCTTGCTGCTTTTTACGGGACGTCGACGCTGCCAGTGTAAGAAACTTCCGAGTAGCCGTCCAAATTTAACAGCACAACGTAGTTTTTGGAAGCGTTGGTCACGGTCACAGCAACAGCGCCTTTACCAGAACCGTTCTTGGCGATGTTATTGAACTTCAGGTAACCAGTTGGAGCATCACCAGCGGTGTAAGCGTCCTCCTGGAAAATTTCCATGGTGTTCACACCACTGGTTTTGTCCAGCTTTACGATGATGTCACCAGTGGTGCCCGGATCCACCCGAAAAGCACGGATGTTCAGGCCACCAGTCGATCCAGCAGACGTATTGCCCAGGTAGGTGATTTCAGCACCGCCACTAACCTGGAACGTATCAAGGGTGCCTTTAATCGTGCGGATGGCCATGGGGATTAGGAAATCTGTCCGAGCGTGGAGTAATTGAAGTTGATATCGGCATCAATGCCGTGATCTTTTAAAATGCCCAAGAACATTTGACGGTCCAGGGCTTTTTGGTGGAGCATCTCGATGAAGGCTTCTTCCAATTCGTCCCGATCCAGGTTTTGAATGGCTAGGGCCGCAGCGTGGATTGAAAACTCCACATCGACTGGAAGATCTAAGGCATCCATGGTTGATCTAAACCTTACAGCTATCCTAACAGCGCTGAATTAATCGTCAATCTACCAGGATAACCTGGTATTTTTTCTTTCTTACTCCGGTCCACGGTGAAAGATGGTAGGTCTGGTCCTTCTTCAAAAAGTGCAGGCACCATCCCACCCAACTTAGCTGTCACGTAATTTTTTAAGTGCTCGTGAGGTGTAGGGATGTCGGGAATCATGGCGGGGTAGCTGTTGATCCAATAGGACAGTCGTTAAGCTATAAATGCTGCCAAAAACCAAACCAAAGGTTAAGACAACGGCTTCCACTTGAAAATGTATCACTTAACTTATACATTGTACAGACGACAAACTGAGCCATGGTGAACTACGAGATTGTGTCCGAGTTTATGAAGGCTGCGGTTAGTGGCGTCACCAGAGCACAACTTGTTAGGACTTTTCAGGATACGTATGGCTGCACCGATGATGAAATATCTCAGATTATTCAGCTGTGTTCGTTCCGCTCAAAGCCAGCAAAAATTGATTACCAAAATCTGTACAACGCAAATATAACTAAAAAAGGAAAAAAATTACTATACCCATTCACTCAAATTTACACCTATAACAACATTTTGACGGATTCTGAATGTGAAACACTGATTGATATGGTGGATGGTCGACTGCGGCCTTCAACGGTCTCCGATGAAACGGATTCTTGTCACGTATCTGACTACAGAACCAGTCAAACCTCTGATTTACATTATTTTGATAACCCTATGTATCTGGATTTAGACCGCAGGATTGTTGATTTGATGGGAATTAATAGCTTTCAGGGAGAAACAATGCAAGCTCAGAAATACGAACCCGGCCAATACTATAAAGAGCATTGGGATTTTTTCATGCCAACAACTAAAGAATATAAAGTTTATTGCGAATGGATGGGGCAGAGAACTTGGACTGCCATGGTATACCTAAACGATGTCCAAGAAGGTGGTGAAACTTACTTTAAACACCTTAAATTGGGCGTAAAACCAAAAAAAGGAATGTTAATTGCGTGGAATAATCTGTATAAAAACGGACTACCAAACCTTAAAACTATGCATGAAGCTTGTCCCCCAATCAGTGGGAACAAGTATGTGGTCACCAAGTGGTTTCGGAGCTGGAGCTTAATTTAGTTTGCAGCAATGCTGAATTTGACGACCGCATCAGTCCCGCCAGTTTCGTGGAAAAAATTAGCCCGTAAATAACCGACTGGAAAACCGTTAACGTAATACAAATATGTACCGTTTTCTTTAATCGTACTAGAGATCAATGGTCCGTAGTTGACGCCGTCGATGCTCCCATCAAGTCGGACTACGACATTACTGTTGATGTTGGTGACCGTAGCACTCAAGGTATAGTTTCGAGTTGACAGGTAATTAGGTACCAATACGTCAATCGTATCGGTTACCCCAGGGGCTGTCAGCTCTGGAAAAGTCTTAACCAGCGTCTGCTGGTAGCCCTCAAAGAAACCCATAGCCTGACCTAATTATCGCTATTCTAGGCGTCCAGGTTGGCTTTTAGAAGCCACTGGAACTTCTTATGGGCACGACCCCGCTCGACGGCCAAATCAAGGGTTAATTGATCACCCAGAGTCTCAGCCATGGCGGCAAGATCTTGAAAGCGGTCAGCCAACGCATTTTGGTTAGACGCCAGTTGAGTGATAATTGCTTCTTGTTTAAAACAATCTTCAAGAGGGATAGCTGGAAGATTTGAATAAGTTAAATCTTCAACAGTTTTTGGAGTGGCGATATCTAAAGAGCGAATATGTTCAGCAATGACATCAAGAGCATCCGCCATCTCCTCGTAAATCATTTGAGTGAGGGTGTGGATTTGGTAAAACTTACTACCCATCAGACCCCAATGGACAAGCAAGGTTTGCTGGTACAGGTGCATTGAATCGCGCAGACACTGAACCAAGTGAGAGTAACAAGAGCTTGTTTTGTTTGGTTGTGGTTTGGCCATCGGTTTTACCATTTAACTTTGTCGGCCCAATATGCGGCTGAGCCTTTGCCCTTGGCTATATTTTTTGCGTGCCTAGCTTTAAAACTAGCACGTTTTTTCTTCATTCTTTCTGATTCCCCTTCTTTTGGTTGGCCTGCAGTTTCAGCCCCCTGTTCCCCAAATCTGATAATTTTTTCACCACCAGGTACATCATCTCCACATGCTCGAACAACATGAGATTTTGTCGGATGATCCGGCGTCCTAACTGGCTTATTGCATTTCAATCGCTCCACAGCCAATCGCTTTGCTTTTGCTCGATCCGCCATGATCAAACAACAATTTGTTTGTTTTGAGCTTTTGTGATGATATCGTCAGCAACTTCCCCTTGGGCTAAGCGTTGAAATCCACTGGGAATACGAGCCTCTTGAAGCTGCTTAATAGCTTGCTCAACATAACCAACTAAAAACTCTTTACCTTTAGTTGGCGACCCAGCCGATGTAGAAATCATTAGAAATATACGGAACCGCCGGCTCCGTTGATGGAAGCTTGATGGAGTGGGGTTTTTGCTCCACCCATCTATTTAGTTTATCAAGCCTTTTCTCGCAGAAAAATGGTAGTTCTGGAGTAAACCACTGATCCACTAAAGTACTTGCTTTTGCCCGGTTGCAGTTGGAGCATGCGGCGGCCATATTTGACCGGATGTTCTGTCCCCCCTTGTGCTTGGGGATGACGTGATCGATAGTCGCGGTATGCTCACTGAGCCGCTTATCGCAATAAGCGCAGCGCCATTCCCAGGCTTCAAAAATATGTTGCCGAAACTTACGACGGGCAAGTTTCGGCGTTAAAACAACGAGATTGACCAGGAGATCATCTTCGCAGTGAAACATGGATTGTTACGAACCCATGACAAAAATGTAGAGTGCAGACATCTAGCTTTTGAGCTAAGGTGGTCTTGTCAGGGAACGTGGCGGAATTGGTATACGCTGCGCACTTAAAATGCGTTGGCCGTTGGCCTTGTGGGTTCAAGTCCCACCGTTCCCACCTCGGGGTGTAGCTCAGCTTGATTAGAGCGGTCGCTTTGGGAGCGACAGGCCGAAGGTTTGAATCCTTTCACTCCGATTACGCAGCATGCTCAATTGCGTGGCAATTGGCGCAGAGCACGATGCATTTGGCAGCTTCCCGCTGAATCGTCTCCATGCCGGCACCGCAGGACACCAGATCCGCAATATTTGCTTCTTTATTGCCGTCGTGGTGGTGGAAATGGAGCGCCCTGTGGTCATCAAAACCACAACGAGAGCAGCTTAATGTTTGCTTCCATTCACTAAAAATTGCGCGGATCACCATGCGCCGTTCAGTGACGCTTGTGGCATGGCAGGATCGACAGGTGTGACGGTGATACTTCTTGCCACCTTTTATCCCAGCGGTGGCAAAGTTGCTGATATCAAAGGTTTCTAGGCAGCTCTTACACTGTCTGGTCTGAGTATCCGACACGTAAGCTGTCAATTTTGTTGCAATGTATCCGATAATAACTTTTTTGCAACTTTAATCTGTTAAACCAATGTGCCGGAGGAACGCCTCTTCCTCGTCATCTGCTGGATCGTATTCTGCGTCCTCGAGTAGCCGCAACGTAAAATGATGCATTCTGTCTGACACCCAACGGAGATCCTCGTCTGAAACGTTACAAACGATGGCATTCAGTCGTAACTCCCGAGACGGCTCCCGCAGGTAATCCGCGATGAGTTCAAGGGCGCGATACCGACCTCGATTGAGTTCGCCCAACATATCAATCCGGTGCAGCGGTCGACTTGGTTGCTTCATCATCTTCGATTTTTTTCTTAAGAATATTAAGAATTTCTAAAGCACCCTGGACTTTTAAATAGCCCTCTTTTGTGCTAATCAAAGACGATTCGGCGGCGCGAATATCTTTCGCCAGGCTTTCTTGTTGGGCCCGCAAGCCGGCCTCTAAATCGGCGATCGAATCAAGCATTGGTCTGTAAAACTACACTCAAAGTATACAGGCATATTTACTTTTTACGTTTGAAATTCAGCCAGCACCAACCCGATCCCTCACCACCGACAAATAACCTGGGGTTCATATTCTTGAAACTATAGTGCAAATTTCTACCTATAGTTGGTCCCGTGGCTTCCCATCCACCATTGACCAGGTCAACTTCCCCATACGGATCCTGGACTAACCAATAATCCCGACCATATCCAGTAATAACAATGAAGTGACCGCCGCCAACAGGAGCAGAAACATGTCCATGATGGAGAATGCCGGCAACAACAGGGAGTCCCATGTCAATTTGTTTTTTGATGTCATCCGAATCAGCTGTTTGGATGAACTTAGCGGAAACACCAAATTCAGCTAAGGCTTCGTAGTGCGGCGCCCGATGAGTAGTATCTCCGTACTTATTTACAACTTTTAGGTAATCTACGTCGTCGTTAATACCTGGAGTATCTAAGTAGCGTAAACACATGGCTATGCTACTGGTTTGACATTGGCGCCACCCTTCGGGGCCATTGTCCTTCTGGTAGAAGTATGGAAAGTTTCTCAGGTAGCGAAGATCTCCATCAGTGGCGTAAGGATTGATTGTGGTTTTGGTGACTAAGCCATCCCAATGCTCGTCGTAAATCCACCATTTACCGAGACCAAAACCCAGCTCGATAAAACTGTGTTTGTCTTTGCGGTCAATAACGACACAATTACGAATCGTGCGGCCCTTATAGATATTAGCTTTTTCATCCCGATTTAATTCAACAGATGGCACTAATCGTTTTTTTAACCATGTATTAAATTTTGAGGTAATGTCGATTAGACCCACTTGAACTTTTGGTGGTTCACTACAAAATAGTTCAATTTCAGCAGAGCGCCGACGGCTTAAACCTTCCAAAACTTTTCCATTACCTTTATTCCACTTGGGTAGCTCTTCTGCGGCAACAATGTCAGGATTTTCCCCGTTATTAAGACGCTTAACTAATGAAGAATTTTTAAATGCACCGGTGCCAATATTAAAACTAAACGATACCAAAGCGTCAAATTGATTTTGATTTAGCTCAACTGTGACGTAATTTAAGACCGCTTTTTCAAATTTAACGAGATCCTGCTTTAGTAATGCGTCAGCCTGCTTCTCATCAATTTTTGTATTTGGTTTTACGTTACCAGTGTGGCCATAACCGATTGTTAAAACTCCGACAGGACAGATATAACTCTCCAATCGGAGACCTTCAAAAGTTTTAATTAGTTTAATCCCAGTGGGAGAAGTTTTCATAGCACTGACGACCGCTTACACTAAAGTAGCAGATCTATTCAGCATTACGGGATAAACTAATTAACGTTGTTAATACACCCATCATCACTGTAATGGTGCGCGAGTCAACATCGCTGCAGCCCATGGGCGCCGGGTCAATCTTGTCTCCTTCTGGAGTGCCTACGTATTTGGCGTACCATGGCCAAATTGTAGGTAAAACGTAAAACCGACAAGCGGCCCATTGGCCAGTGGAGACAACCATAATTGCTACCGAAGTGGCAACGATGGATCTCCACAGCCAGTTAGTCATTGGGTTTTAGTGAAGGGGACTTATCAAGCTGACTCAAGTGCAGAAACTCGTGCAAGGAGATCTGCGTTGCTGGCCTCAAGGGTTTCAATCCGTTCCATTGCTTCCTGCAGCGCCTTGACTGCCTTCATGTAGAGCACCGAGTAGTTGACGCTCTTGGTGACGGTGCCAAGGTCGTTGCCTTCAGCGTCGCGGTCAGGGGATTCGCTGACGAGGCCAGGGGAGACAAGTTCAACCTCTTGGGCGACGAGACCAATTTGGGTGTGGGTCTGTTGGCCAGTTTCTTCTTTGAAGTTGTACTTGCGAACTTGAAGGGCTTTTAGGTCATCCCATTGGGAGCCAGCATCAACAATGTTTTCCTTTAGCTTGATGTCGGAAATACCGGCATAGCTGTTGTTTGTGTTCTCAACATTGCCGTTTGTGTAAACCAAGAACGCATTGGTTCCACCGGTTTGCGGACCAGTGCGGCTATGTACTCCAAGAATAAATGCGTAGGTAGTACCAGCACCTTGAGTCGTTCCAAGGTACAGAGAATCAACGGAGCTTGTATGTTGCATCCGCCCTGTATTCTCAATTCGTGTCGCCTCAGTTGGTGATGCCTGGCCATCCCTCGTAACCGAGAACGTTAATCTGCCTGGGTAGTCATTTGTTCCAGTCGCTGCGTCCGTTTGCGCACCAATAGCAGCATGGACTGCTCCTGCGCTATCAGTAAATTGAAGGTTGCCTAAAGATGTTCCAGTGCTTAAGCCAGAAGAGGCAAAAGCACCTCGCGCAATATTGATAAACCCGTCGCCATTGGCGGAGTTGGTATTACCTACAACATGCAATTTGGAGTATTGACCGTCGGTAAGGCTAGGGCTCGAAGACGTGCCAATTAAGAGGCGTCCGCTGGAGTCGATGCGAGCCGACTCAGAAGTTCCATAACCAAAGCGAATGACCTCATTTCTGGTATCAACCAAGAACCGCATGTTTGCGATTCGATCTGTTACCAAGAAGTTAGTGTGATCGCCGCCAGTAGAGCTAGCCCTACCAACGGTCACCGTTGCAGAGCCGTTGGTGGTATCAACCTTAAAATCTCCGCCTGTAAC
>Ga0169931_10013819_pt1 | contig 10985 bp, 9 predicted proteins | sample Kivu_15m_20L_FD_129675 | JGI IMG/M metagenome (GOLD analysis project Ga0169931, IMG submission 129675) | Freshwater microbial communities from Lake Kivu, Western Province, Rwanda to study Microbial Dark Matter (Phase II) - Kivu_15m_20L... | ecosystem: Environmental > Aquatic > Freshwater > Lake ... | reverse complement strand
GATGTCGTCGTCCGAGGCCTCCCGCGAGACCCCGAGCACTCGATAATAGTCCATGCGCGCCATGCGCGAAACTATAGCACGGGGGGTGCCGCCGCTTCATCCACCGGCGCAAGGCCGCCACGCGAGACGATTCCCCGGCGAGTCACTCCGCGCCTCCGGTGAGCCGGCGGATGAGCCGCTGCGCCAGCGCCCGCTCCTCGGCTTCGGTGTTCACCAGCCCGTCGAGCTGCGCCTCGCGCAATTGCGTGAGCACGTTGCTATAGATCGGCCCGGGCTTCACGCCCATCGCGCGCAGATCCGCGCCCGTCAGCCGAGGTTTCGCCTGCTGCCACGCCGTGAGGTACGCGGCCACCTGCCGCTTGACCGGCTCGGATTGGCTCTGCGCCATCATTGCCACCAGCGCTTCGTCCGGCAGCGGCTCCAGCAATCGCACCGCCGCCGAGGGTGTGAGTGGCGGCCGTTTGGCCAGTTGCCGGAACACCCGATGGGCTCCGCCGTGAAACACCTTCAGCGGGGCCGCTTCACGCTCGCTGAACGGAAATCGTTTGAGCCACTCCGCCACGCCGCGATCCGGCAGCACCGTGGCCAGCACCATCATATAGACCAGCCAGCCCTCCATCGGGCGGTCGAGGTAAAGCAGCCGGTACCAATCCAGCGCTTCTTCCGCCGCGCGCAGCATGCGCTCCAGCCGCGCCGACCAGGCCAGCTTCGGATGAATGAACCGGAGCAAATCGAGTTCTGCCATTCGCTTGAGGCCGGTCTTCGGCTCCCGCTCGGAACAGAGCGCCTTCAATTCTTCCAGCAGGCGATGCCCGGACAGCCGATGGAACAGCTCCATCTTGACCGCGGCCTTGATCAGGGCCAGCGTGTCTTTGCCCAAGTGGAACCCGAAGCGCGTCTCAAAACGAATCGCCCGGAACACCCGGGTCGGATCTTCCACAAAACTCAGACTGTGCAAGACACGAATGGCCTTGTCTTTCAGATCGCGCTGGCCGCCGTAGAAATCGAGCACCTCCCCGAATCCCCGCCCGTTCAGCCGCACCGCCAGCGCATTGATCGTAAAGTCCCGCCGGTACAGATCTTTTTTAATAGAGCTCTGCTCGACCGTCGGCAGCGCGGTCGGAAATTCATAGTACTCGGTGCGCGCCGTCGCCACGTCCAGCTTGACGCCGTCCGGCAGCACGACGACCGCCGTGCCGAACCGCTCATGGGCCTTGACCCGCCCCCCATGCTCGGCGGCCAATTTGCGCGCGAACGCAATCCCGTCCCCTTCCACCACCAAGTCGAGATCCAGATTGTCGAGCCCGAGCAGGAGATCGCGCACAAATCCCCCGACCACATACAACGGCAGATCCAGACGATCGGCAAGAAGACCGGCCTCCTTCAGCAACGTGAAGAGCGGCGGAGGCAGTTTCTCCCGAATCTGCTGGCTGAGATTGCGCCGATGCATGGGCCGGGTCGTCCCGGCCGGCTCGTTCAGCTTGGGACGGAGAGACAGCGTCTGCGAAACATCATCATGCCAGGTCCTGAGCAAATCCGTTCGGGTGATCACGCCGGCCACGCGCGTCCCGTCGAGAATCGGCACGAAACGCTGATTCCGTTCAAGCATCGCCTGCTCGATCTCATGAAACGACGTCTCGGGGCTTGCCGTATAGTGATCGGTGTGCATGATCTCCCGGGCCGTCAGCGCGCCCAGCCGGTGGAACAGCGCCTTCTGGATCTGCTCCCGGCTCACCAGGCCAATATAGCGATCCTTCCCGTCTAGAACCGGCAGCACATTGACCCCGTAATGCGTCATCTGCTGCTCGGTGTCTTTGACCGTCGTGTCTGCGGCCACCGTCTTTACCGGCTTGGTCATGACATCCTTGGCCAGGAGCGTCGGCCGATAGCGTTGCGTGAGCAACTGCACCACCCGCTCCTTCACCTGCGCCAGCGTCTGACCTTTGACCATCGCGGCCGCCGCGACCGCATGTCCGCCGCCGCCGAATGCCTTTGCAATGCCCCCGACATCGATGTCGGGCGTGCGGCTGCGCCCGATGACTTCGATATGCTCCTCGGTCATGACTGCCACGATCACCGCATCGACCCCTTCCAGCTCCGCCAGCTTGTGCACCGCCTCGGCGGCTTCCGCCCGGCACCGATCGACCGTGCTGGTGGCCACGAGGACTTTCCGGCCTTCGAGGTAATGCACCTCACTATGTCCGAGAAGATCGTTGAGCAACGCCACCACGTCCGGATCGAGCGGCCGCTGCAAGGTCTGCGACACGAGATTGAGATCGGCTCCTGCGTTGAGAAGAAAGGCCGCGGCCTCAAGATCGCGCGGCGTGGTGGACGCAAACGTGAAGGAGCCCGTTTCTTCATAGAGGCCCAACGCCAAGACCGTCGCTTCCAAAGCCGTGAGCGGCACCGCCGCCGCGCGCACCCGTTCGATCAGGAGGGTCGTCGTGGCCCCGACGGCCTCCAGCACCGTCGTCACCGGCCCCCCGCCTGACGGCGTCTCAGGCGATTCCGCATGTACTCCATGATGATCAAACACCAGCACCTCGACCTGCGGATTCTCCCAGCAGGCCTTGAACGGACCGATCCGCTCCGGCTCATGCGTATCCACCAGGATCAGCCGCCGGACTTGTGCAAGATCGAGCTCTTTCAGTTTGGTGAGATTCAGATCGTGCGTACTGAGAAAGGCGTGGACCACTTCCTGGGCGCCGCCGGAGAGGACCAGCCGCACGCCGGGATACAGCTTGCGCACGGCAACCATTGAAGCCAGGCCGTCGAAGTCCGCATTCTGGTGGGTCGTCACGACATCCATAGTCGCATTCTAGCAGGCTCACTGCGTTCTCGAAACCGACCATACCGCGCACCGCCGACACCAAGACGACGCGAGGGGTTCACGACCGTGGCCATGAACCCCTCGCTGGCACTCGACGCTCGTTACGGGCTAGCGATGCCGCGCGCCCTGCCGATCATGCTTCTCGCGGGCAATATGGCGAGAGGCCTGATTCTGCTCGTGCGTAATGCGGGCGCGCTCCCGATCCGTCACCACGCCATCGGCTTTCGCCCGGTTTTCCATGCGATCGATCCGGTTCTGCTCCCGGTCCAACCGATTGGCTTCCCGCTGATTCAATTGGCCGCTGGCAATCCCTTGATCGATCCGCCGTTCCTGATTGGCCTGTCGCTGATCGATCCCCGGCGTTTCTCCTTGGGCAAAGGCCATCCCGCTCAGGCCAAGCATCAATCCGCACACCGCGAGCCACATCGTCTTCATTGCTGCCTCCATCGGGTGAAAGGTTGCGTCTCCGTACCCTAACCAACGCGCATCACGCCTAGACGTTGACAGATCCCCCCCCCCCCAGGCACATACGGCAGCCTTATCTAACAGGGTCTTGCGCCACTGTCCAGGTAGCGACCTGAAGAGAACACCTCGGGCAAAGTTTCCCTCCCATCCGAAAAGGCTGGCCCTGAACCCTGGCGACAACGCCATTCTCAGCCGTCCAATCCAGCTACAGGGCCAACTGCTCAGAAATGCACAGCCAGCTGACACTTTCCCCCTTCTTTGTCATCCCCCTACGTGCCCCACCTGATACCAGCCATCTAAGTCTGCGCTTTCCCAGAAGAACCCCGCACACACCCTTACGGCACATGCTTTGCTGGTAAATGACAACATCTACTCACTCCGCTGCTCATGTAAGGAGGTTGCCGATGAAGACAGAGATCAAGGCCCAGATCCTCACCATCACGATTGCCGCCCTGGCGACCGTGGCAATGGCTACAGCACCCGCGTCCGCCAATGAAAAGAAAACGCCGTCGGGAACACAGCACTCGTCCGCGGCTGCCGCCGCCTCATCCACCGGCCATATTCCGGACATGGGCCATGAGCCGAAAGCTGGCGAACATGACAGCAAGCCGGGCCCGGCCTGGAAGACGGTCGGCGGCACGGTCAAACAGATTGAGGGTAATGCCTATACGGTTGAAGATTACGACGGCAACCAGGTGCGGCTGTACGTGGGCCAGGGGACCAAACAGCTTCGGGGAGCGAAAAAGGTCGGGGACACGGTCCGCGCCGAAATCACACGGGGTGGCTTCGCGAATTCCGTCCAGTAACCCCACTCATTGAATCCGCGCACCCGCCCGGGTGCGGGACGGTCCTCGGAGGGGGCCGGCCCTGTACAGGCCGGCCCCTTTTTTATCTGACGGCTCTCCTATCGCGGCGCTTTCCTGAATGAAATATCGCCGTAGTAGGCAACGGCACGGTCCTTTGTATTATCCGTATCGCTCATGATGGCGACCCCGTTGATCATCGGCGGCTCTTCGCCAAAGGCCTTCTTGTAGTCCTCGTAGATATTCCGTTCCTCATCCACCCACACCCCGACCTTCTGCGGCCCGCTCTCCACGACGATCATCTGCGCGAAGTCGGTAAAGACATTCTCTACGATGGCTCCAATGGGTGTCTTCGTTTCCCAAATGTAATTCAACGCTGCGATGGGAATGTCGCCGAAGAGAGCCCGGCCGGCTTTGTATTTCAACTTCTTCCCGAAGCTCACGTGGTCTGGGTCATAGGCGAACGTAATATAGAGCCGGGCCGGATAATCATCGCCATCCTTCCGGCTGACATCGCTGCGCTGGAGGAGATTCTCCACTTTCCAGCGCCAGTGGACAATGGGATAGTCTTTGGGATCGATCGCCACGGCCTTGGTGAGCCCGGAAGCCGACGCCTCGCTGGTGGCTTTCACCACAACCTGCCCGCCCTCGCTCACCAGCACATACTCCGTGTGCTTGGGGATCTTTTTGAACATCAGGGGCTTCCACCCGGCTGGAAGCCCCGCCCCCGGCTGATCCGCCGAAAACGTCCCCACCTCGATCACCGGGCCAGCTTGCGCCCAGGAGAGGACCGGATCACCGGCACCGCCCATGATCAGAACCGTCACGGCGATGATCCAAGACAAGGCCATCACGCCACGGCCTCCCTATCGCCTCAGCCAGGCAAACAGCTTCACCAAAAGACGCTTCGTGCGCTGCGTAAAATGCGCCTTGCGCCACAAGTTGATGACCTTCTTGTTCACCTCGGCCTGGGTCGGATAGGGATGAATCGTGGCCGCGAGGGCCTTCGCGCCGAGTCCGGCTTTCATCAGCACCGAGAATTCGTTGATCATGTCGCCGGCGTGCGCCGCGACAATGGTCGCCCCGACGATTTTATCGGTGTCTTTCTGAATGTGAACTCGCGCAAACCCCTCCTCGTCGCCGTCAAGGATGGCGCGATCGACCTCATCCAGCTTGAAGGTATAGGTTTCGACTTCCAGGCCCTTCGCGATCGCATCCTTTTCATACAGACCGACATGCGCGATTTCCGGCTCCGTAAACGTACACCAGGGCATGACGAGGGAATCGACACTGGCAGAGCCCAGGCCCAACGGATGCGGAAACAGCGCGTTCTGAATGACGATCTGCGCCATCGCATCGGCCGCATGCGTAAACTTATAGCGGGAGCAAATGTCGCCGGCGGCGAAGATGCGCGGGTTCGTCGTCTGAAGCCGGTCATTCACGCTGACCCCGGTCTTGTCATACTGCACGCCAGCCACCTCAAGCCCGAGGCCCTCGACATTCGGCTGGCGTCCGGCTCCCACCAGGATGTCATCGACGGTGATGGCGTAGTGCTGTCCGTGTGACTCCACGGTCAACCGCTTTTTCCCATCCGCCTGGCTCACCGTCAGATCTTTTCCGCAACAATGCAGGGTGACGCCGTCACGCGACAGTTGCTGTTGAACAAGGTGCGCCGCATCCCGATCCTCATTCGGCAGAATGCCGTGCATCGCCTCGATAAGCGAGACCTGGCTCCCGAAACGGGCACACGCTTGCGCGAGTTCACACCCGATTGGACCCGCGCCGATCACGCCCAATCGCGGCGGCAACTCGGTCAGAGAGAACACGGTTTCATTGGTGAGATAGCCGGCTTCCTGAAGACCTGGAATAGGCGGAGCCGATGCCCGCGCCCCGGTGCAAATCGCCGCCTTCGCAAACGGCAGAGTCCGGTTCCCGGCAGGCCCTTCGACCACAACCGTATCCGGCCCTGAAAAATGGGCCTGGCCGATAAACACATCGACGCCCAAACTCTTGTAGCGATGGGCCGAGTCGTTATGGCTCATCCGCGCCCGCAGCCTTCTCATACGGGCCATCACCGCCCCGAAGTCGTACGTCACGTCTGGCGGAATGCGCAGGCCAAACTCTCCGGCCTTCTTCAGATCCGACCACGCTCGCGCCGCCCGGATCATCCCTTTGGACGGCACGCAGCCGACGTTCAGGCAGTCGCCACCCATCAGGTGCTTTTCAATCAGCGCCACCTTCGCTCCCAAGCTGGCGGCAATGACCGCGATAATCAGCCCGGCCGTTCCTGCCCCGATCACGACGATGTTATAGCGGCCGGTTGGCTCAGGATTCACCCAGTTGGCAGGATGCACATTGGCGACGAGCTGCCGATTGTGTTCGTCGTCAGGCAGCACAAGCCTCTGGTCATGCTGGCTCATCAGCGCGTCCCTCTGAATGTCTTATACAGCGTCGGGACCAGCGCCAGCAGCCCCAACAACACAAATGCGCCAATCACATTCGGCGAGGCGATTTCTTTCAGCGAATTGATCGTGCCCAACTGCCGGCCGGCATAGGCATAGACAAATGAGCCGGGAATGATCCCCAGCGCGGTCGCCCCCACGTAGGTGCCGACCTTCATGCGGGTCAGACCCGACACCAGGTTGATCACGAAAAATGGAAAGAGCGGAATCAGGCGGAGCGTCATCAGATAGCTGAATGCATCTTTGGCAAACCCGGCCTGCACCGGCTCAAGCCATGTCCCAAATTTTTGCTCAACCCAATCGCGAAACAAATAGCGGGCGGCCAGGAAGGCCAGCGTGGCGCCGGTCGTCGCGCCAAGATTCACGAAGAGCAGGCCCCAACCAGTCCCAAACAGAAACCCGCCGGCCAGGGTCAGGATCACCGCGCCGGGAAGCGACAAGCCCGTGACGGCAATATAGGCGAGAATAAACACCCCAGCAGACAGGGCATAATGGGCCTCTGTCAACACCAGCAACTGATCGCGATGCTGCTGCAAGGCCTCCAGCGACAACAGGCGTCCCAGATCGAAATAGAAAAAAATTCCGAGCGCCGCCGCCAGGCCCAGCATGATGGCGGCCTTGTGCCAGATGGACGGCTGTGCGGGTCTCGTTGTGGAGGCTGGGCTGGTCATAGCGGTTTCGGCCTGTATCATGGGGACTCTGCTCAGTCCTGTCAATACGATCAGCGATGTACAGACTCACCGGCTCCACTCCGGGCGTGACTTGTCACAGACGGTTCGATTCTCGTACTCTGTAACAGGAGGCCACATCCATGGATCAGGACAATCGGCTCACAAAAACCAAAGAGCAGTGGGCCAAGGCGCGGCGCGGCGGCGAAGAGCGCGAGGTCTTTTACGAAGGTGATGACCGGCTGCCCCCGGGGCAGCATTTGGTCGAGACCTTTCCGGTCTTGGATCTCGGCTTCAAACCGGATATCCCCCTGGCTGAATGGAAGCTGACCATCGGCGGGTTTGTGACCAGCCCGGTCACCTGGACATGGGACGACTTCCTCGCGCAGCCGCAGTTCAAGGACCGGTCGGACTTCCATTGCGTCACCTCCTGGAGCCGGTACGACAATGACTGGGAGGGCGTGAGCTTCAAACACCTCATCTCAGTCGTCAAACCGCTCTCGCTGGCCAAGTTTCTCCTCTTCAAATCCTACGACGACTACACGACCAACTTGCCGCTTAAGGCCTGCGACGATACCGACGTCTTGCTTTCTTATAAATGGAACGGCACACCGCTGACGAAAGAGCACGGCGGACCAGTGCGGGTCATTGTGCCCAAGCGTTATGCCTGGAAGGGCGCGAAGTGGGTGAAAGAGATCACGTTTTCAGATAAAGACGAAAAAGGCTTCTGGGAAGTCCGTGGCTATTCGAACACCGCCCTGCCCTGGAAGAACGACCGCTACGGGTGAGGCGGCCACAGGGCCGCTCCCTGCGACAGATGGTCGTCCGATTCTCTCTATTCACGAACCCCCTGATTCAACGATTCATGCATCAGCTCGCCAAACTGGTATCACTCGCCTTGGTTCTCCTCGTCTGCTGCGCCGGACTCCCCGGTCGCGCCACCGCGACGGCCGCCTCGCAATCGAACGACGACGCGATCCGGCAGCTCGACGACCTTTCCGCCCTCTGGAGCTTCTATAAACGGACCTACATCCAGAATGGCCGGGTCGTCAGTCTGGATGAACAGGGCGTCACCACCTCGGAGGGCCAAGGCTACGCGCTGCTCCGCGCCGTCTGGTCGAACGACCGGACCGCCTTCGAGGCGGTCTGGGACTGGACCAAGCAGCACCTCCAAGTCCGCGACGATAAATTGTTTGCCTGGAAATGGAAAGGAACGGTGCTCGACAGGAATTCGGCCACCGACGCCTCCGTGATGCCGGGCCTCACCTTCGGCGTGCGGTTCTAACCGGCCCCACGAGAGCCGGGGGCGAGCCCCGGCTCTCCGAGCTAGCCACTCCACCACCGCAACATTTCCATTCCAATCTGCGCAGAGACGGGATAGGCTAGCCGCCGCTCACGACGGTAGAGAGACTCTATGTCCACCTCCACGATCACACGAGTCGAATTCTGGCCCATCGATATCCCAATTACCGACCCCTTCGTCGTCGCCACAGGCGCGCGGGTGGTTGCGGAAAATGTCTTCGTCCGAATCACACTCCTTGACGGCACGCAGGGCTATGGAGAAGCGGCACCCTTCCCCGAAGTCGGCGGAGAAACCCGCGAATCCTGCCTGGCCACACTGGGTCAATTAGCCCCGGCGCTGATTGGGCAGCCACCGCAGGACTATCCGGCCCTCGCCCGGCGCATGGCCGAGGTCGCCCAATCCCACCCGGCCGCCCGCTGCGGATTGGAAACGGCCCTGCTCGATGCCCATTGCCGGTCCACACACATTCCCCTGTGGCAACTCTGGGGCAACCCCGATGTGCGGCCCAGAGACACCGACATCACCATACCGATCGCCACAGGCGAGAAAACGGTTGCGCTGGCCCGTGGCTGGTACGAGAAGGGCTTTCGCCTATTCAAGATGAAAGTCGGCAAGGATGCCGACGAAGACATCCGCCGGCTGGAAGCCGTGCATCGGGCACTGCCCGGCATCTCGTTCATCGGCGACGGGAATCAGGGGTTCTCGCGCGAAGACTGTCTCACATTTGCCAGGGGCGTCCGGCAATTCGGCGGCACGATGGTCCTGCTCGAACAACCGGTCGTGCGGGAAGATCTCGACAGCATGGCGGCGATCCGCCGCGAGACCGGCATTCCGGTCGCAGCGGACGAAGCCGTGCGTTCACTGGCGGATGCCCGGATAGTCGTTGAACGTGGCGCCGCCGACTACATCAATATCAAGATCATGAAAACCGGCGTTGTGGAAGCCGCCGAGATCGCCGCCTACACATTGACGTCAGGGCTCAAGCTGATGGTGGGCGGGATGGTCGAAACGCGAATCGCGATGGGCTGCTCATTCAGCCTGGTGCTGGGCATGAAGGGCTTTGACGTACTCGACCTCGACACGCCGCTGCTCTTGGCCAACGATCCCATCGCGGGTGGCTATCAGTATCGCGGACCGCTCCTCGATCCGTGGCGCTCCCCAGGCCTGGGCCTGACGGCTCCGCCACAGGCAGGCCTGATCACGATCGAGTAGGCGGCTCTCCCTCGTCGCACTTCTTGCACGCCAGCATCTCCCCGAGATGCCGGGCCCGGCCCTCCGGTGTCAGCACCCAGGGCCGGCTGAAAAACGGCGGATGATGGCGCACATGCTGGCCATGCCCGCAGGCCAAATCCGCCACCCAATCGCCCTCTTCATCCTGATGATAGCCGATGATCGGTTGAATCATACGCCGGTCAATGGCCCACTCGGTAGATCAAAGGCTTGCCGCACATTTCTCCCGGCCCCTATGAAAGCCGGCGATACACATCGCGTCGATGCCGAACGTATTGCACGATAATGTGCGACGCATCTGCATCCACCTCATAAACGATTCAATAGTCCCCGACTCGCAACCGATGCAAACGTTCAGCCCCCTGCAACTTCGACGATTGCGGTGGAAACGGATCGGACGGCAAGCGCTCAATGCCCTGGCTGTCGATGTCCACCCCGTAGATATTGTTCAGCAGAATCCGTTTTTTTCTCCTGCGTGGTCAGCCGCCATTCGCCGCTGGCAGCCTGAAAAAGTTCCTTGCGATGTTTCTCCGGGCCGTCCTTTACGTACCAGTCTCGATGGTAGGCCAGGAGGTAGCGATAGGCCCCAAGCAAAAACGAGCCCGATCCGCAGGCCGGGTCGAGAATCGTGAGCTTCGCAATCTGCTTGGGCGTTTTGCCCTCGCACAGCACGCCGACCGTCTGTTTGACGATGTATTCGACGATGTAGGCCGGCGTGTAATAGACACCGCCGGCTTTCTTCACTTCCGGCTTCTCTTCGATCCTGGCCTGATGACCGGCGGTGAGCCGGATGACCCTGCCCAGGAATTGCTCATAGACCTGGCCGAGAATTTCCGTGGGCAGCACAGAAAACTCGTAGGGGCTCTGGGGGTAGTACAACCGCCCGATGATGTCTTTCAGTGTCTTGTCGTCGATCTTCAGACTGGGGGTCAGATCGTCGGGCGATTCGGCTCGGTCTTTTTCCTTGTGGAAATGAAAGAGGCCGGAGTTGTACCGGTCGTCGGCCTGTTCGTAGAGGCAGCGCAACCGGCCATAGATGTTCTGGCCGTTCAGCAGCGCTTGCAGCTGGCCGTAGGGCTCGACGCCGCGATCTTCGCAAATGCGGAGGAAGATGAGCCGGTCGATGGTCCGTTGGACGGAAAAGTTCAGCTCGTGGACAGTGAGCGCCGGATTACGCAGCGCGAGATTCTTGGCAAGCGTGTCCCGCCAGGCTTCAATTTCCTT
>Ga0169931_10013818_pt1 | contig 10987 bp, 9 predicted proteins | sample Kivu_15m_20L_FD_129675 | JGI IMG/M metagenome (GOLD analysis project Ga0169931, IMG submission 129675) | Freshwater microbial communities from Lake Kivu, Western Province, Rwanda to study Microbial Dark Matter (Phase II) - Kivu_15m_20L... | ecosystem: Environmental > Aquatic > Freshwater > Lake ... | reverse complement strand
TCGCCGGCGAACCGGCCGCGATCGCGCGCGTCGACCGGTGGATTCACGCCGCCGCGAAACCGTTTCGCGGAAGGCTGGCGGACGGTTTTGACGATGTGAAGCAAGATGTGCTCGCGGAGTGCACGCGGCTTTTCGGGGGCAGCTATTTTCGCGGGGATTCCTCGCTGGCGAGCTATGTCTGGCGTATCACCAATCATGCCTGCATCCGCCAATTGCGTGCTAACGCGCGGTGGGCGCCGGAGCTGTCCGTCGAGCGTGCCGACAGCGCGGAATCGGCCGAGGACCGGCTGCTGCGTGCGAGCCGCGTCAAGGGGCTGCGGCGCATCATCGACGAATTGTCCGAAGAGTGCCGCGACTTGTGGCGACGCGTGTTGGCACAGCAGTCCTACGAGTCCATGGCGCGCGAACTGGGTGTTACCGCGGGCACACTCCGGGTAAGAGTATTGCGTTGCCGGCAAAAAGCGCTCGAACAAAGAGGGCGTCATGAGTAACAATCGAAGCGTGATCGACCCTGTCGGAAAGGAGGAGTGGCGTTGAAATGCGACGACATTAAAGAGCGATTGCCCTGGCTGGCGAACTCCACGTTGCCGCCCGGCGAACGAAGCGAAGTAATCGAGCATGTTCGCGATTGCACCGCGTGCCGTTCCGAATACGAGGCCACGTGCGAGTGGATGGAAGAGCTTGCCGAGCATCCCGAGCCGGCGCGCATAACCGCGTATGTTTACGGAGGGCTGTTCGATGGTTCCGAGGCAGCCGCGATCGACGCGCACCTGCGCAACTGCGAACGATGCCGGACCGAAGTGCAGCTGGTACGGGAGAGCCGCGCCACGATGCCCGAAGCGGGTTCGCGATGGAAGCCGTGGGCGATCGCCGCCGCACTTACCGTAATTGCCGGAGCGTCGGCAGCGGGGTGGATGTGGAAGGAGCGCGAGGAGGCGATACTAGCGTCCAATCGCGAGTTGGCGGGTGAGATTCGAGCGCTGCGGCAACCGGGTGCGGGCGGAGTGCTGCTCGATCTGTTGCCCGAATCGAGGATTGAACGCGGCGGCGCGCAACAACCGTTGGCGATCGGATCGGGCGAGACGATACTCGTCCTTAACTCCAGGCTGCCGGTCACTCGCGAAGTGTGCGCCGTCTCGTTGACGTCCGCGGGGGCCACGGTTTGGACGGCGGGCGATGCCCGGCGCGGCGAGGCCGGCGAGTTTGTTGTCCGCATACCGCGAGGGTTCGCGGGACCGGGCGATTACCGGTTGGCGCTTCGCTGCGGCGGAGCGGCAGAGAGCTACCATTTCATCGTCAAGTAGCGGTCGTAAATACGAACGCCGCCCAGTAGTAGGGATGCGCGTGCGGCAGCGAGTCGAGCAGCGAGAGTTTGGCCGAACGCAGGCTGTCGCCCGGCGCCGACCCGCTCAGTACGCGTCGGTAGAAGTCGGTCATCAACAGACGCGTAGCGGCGTCGTCGACGGGCCAAAGCGTCGCCGCCACCGAGGACGCTCCCGCATAGAGGAAGGCGCGCGTCATTCCTTGTAGTCCTTCGCCCCGCAAGTGCGGACCCAGGGCGGTTTCACACGCGGAAAGAACGACCAGGTCGGCGTTCCAACTCGATCCCAACACATCCAGGGGGCTCAATAGATCGCCATTCGCGAGCACGAGGCCGCTGACGGCGCGCGGTCCATCTCTAAACGCCCCGTGCATGGCGAAGTGCACGCGCCGCGCGCCGGTATTGGCGGCGGCGAGCACGGATTGTTTCGTTACGCGCCGTCCAAGAAAAACTTCGGTCCGCTTCGCGGAGAACAACCGCGCGATCTGTCCTACTTCTTCTCCGGCGCCGGGCAAGTCGCCTTCCGGATTGCCGAAAGCGACCCACTCGATTTCGGCGGTTCCCGCCCTCTTTCTTTGCATGGCCGCGAACGCCGAGGCCGAGGGCGCGTAGACGATGTTCCATCTGCGGAGAGCGAAGGCCGGCTTGCCGGCACCGGGCGCCAGAGTCAAGAGAGCGTCGAAGGGAACGAAGTGGAGCGGACCGTCGGCGACGACGACGAGATTCTTCTTCGCCGCGATCATGCCCTCGATCGGGGCGAGACACATCTGATAGAGCTCGTGCGAAGCCCGTGCGAAGGCGGCCCATTGCGCGCGGCCGGGTTTCTCCATTAGCGCCCGGATCTCCCGCACGCGCGCTACGAATGCGCTCGCCGATGCGATGCGCCGCATTTGTACGCCCGCGTCGGACCTGACGAATACCCCCGCGCCCGAGGGCCCTATGAAATACTCGACGAGCGCGGTCGAGGCGTCCAGCCGCGGTTCTTCGGTGGAACGCATTTCGGCCTTGCCCTCACGCTCGATCAGCATCTCGACCAAGCTTCTCGCGCGGGAGCGCTCGGCCGCGCGGTAGGCGGCGCCGGCGTCATTGTCTTCGGCGAGCAGTGCGACGTAGAATTCAAACCAGTCGGCGCGTGTGGCGAGGAACGTAGCGCGCAATTCCTTGCTTTCGACCCGCGCCCGGATGCTCTCGACGATTTCGATCGCGCGCTCCGCCAGCTTTTTCGCGCCCGCGCGATCCCCTCTTTTTCTTGCCAGCCGCGCTTGTGCCGTTACCGCCATCGCTTCGATTTCGCGATTCGGCAAGCCGCCGGCTAGAGTGAGCGCTTCGTCAAGGTAGCGGGCCGATTCGGCGGTCCGGCCACGCTCTAGCTCCAGAAGGCCGAGCCGCGTTAACAGCCAACTCGCGCCCTCCCGGTTGCCGTGGGAGCGCATGGGTTCCAGGGACTGCCGAAACAGCGACTCGGCGCGTGTCAACCGGCCGAGCGCTTCTTCGGAGACCGCGGCCAGCCCTTGTGTATTCGCATGTTGCCAGCCGAGGCCGGACTCGGTTGTGATCCGAATAGCGGCGTTGTATCGATCGAGTGCGGCACGGTGGTTGCCCTTCGCGGCTTCGACCTCGCCGAGGTTGGTCAGCACGTGGACTTCCGCGGTCTTGTTTCCGTCGGCGCGATGCAGGGGCAGAGCTTGGGCCGCGTAGGCCTCGGCTTGTGTGTAGTCTCCGAGGCGGAGATACAACTCGCCAATCTGCACGAGCGTAACGGCCTCCTGGTGGCGGTCGCCGGCTAAGCGGAAGCGGTCGAGCGCGTCCGCGTACATTCGGTGCGCGAGTTGGAACCGCTTGGCCGAGGCGTGGGCGATCGCCATGTTGCGCAGGACTTCGGCCTCGCCTCTTCGGTCACCGCGTCGCGTGCGGTAGTCGAGCGCGGCTTGATAGTTGTCGAACGCCTTGGAGTACTCGGATCGAGCAACGTGCATAAGCGCCGCCGAGACTCGCGCGACCGCTTCTCCGCCTTCGTCGCGCACGGCGCTGTATAGGCCGATCGCTTCGTCAAGCGTCTGAAGCGCCGCCGCGGTGTCGCCGGTCGCCGTGTGCACATTGGCCTTGGCTTGCAGCGCGCGCGCCTCGTATCCGCTGTCGCCGAGTTCGCGAAATATCGCTCTCGCGGAATCGTAGTGGACTAGCGCGGCCTTGCGGCTGAGTGCGGTCGCGCGTTCGGCTTCGCGGTATCCCGCCGTCAATACGCCGATCGCTTCGATGCGCTGTCGATCACTGGGGAGAGCGTCACGCCAGGCGAGCACGGTTATGCGATAGCTCTGGCGTGTGGGCGATGCGTTCCGGACAATCAGGGTGTATTCGCCCGGGCGTCCGGCGGCCAGGTACGAGGTGCGACCCTCGTTGACGGCGACCCGCCGCAGCGAGTCGAGCGTTTCCATCGAGACCCGCACACCGCTAATCTGCGCGTAGAAGAACTGCCCTTCGAGCAATCGCACGCGGTGCTCGACCGACGCGCCCGGCCCGGCGAATGCTTCGATCGAATCGCCTTGTTTCCGGAGTTCAACTGTTTGCGCGGCAGCAAGGCCGGCCGCCGCGCAGATCCCGGCGAAGACTCGGCTCATAGGTCGATTCTATTCCCTTCCTTTGTGTTCGGGCGGGACACTGGGCGCGGCTCATGGGATTCGCCGCAGCACGACGCGCCGGTTGGCGGCCCGGCCCGTTTCGGTAGCGTTTGACGACACCGGCTCGGATTGGCCAACGCCCTTTGGCCGGAGACGGCCGATCGGGATCCGATACTCGGTAGTCAGGGACTGGATGACGCTTCGCGCGCGATCGAGCGACAGTTGCTGATTACCTGTCGGTGTTCCGGTGTCGTCAGTGTGACCGGTTACTTCGAGCGCGAGATTGGCCTCATTGCGGAGCAGTTGCGCGATTTGTTCGAGCGCCGATTTCGACTCCGGCTTGATGGTCGCTTTCCCGGTGTCGAATTGAATGGCGTCGAGGGAGACGAAGCCCTTGCTGTAGATGGCCTCGGCCATGGCGCGTGCGTCGACTCGGACCAATCCGCCTTGCATCAGCTTGCGCTCGACGATGTGAATCCAGGTAACCGAGTTCGAAACCGCGACAACGGCCCACGACTCGGCGCCCCGATGATTGAACTGCGCGGCCAGACCGTAGAACGAGCCCGAACCCATGTTTGTGAGCCGTTGCTCCTTATAGAGCGGCCACGCCGCGCAAGTGCGAGGCTCGCACTGATAGACGAAACGGGCGCCGGAGCGCCGGAGCGCCTGTTCATAGTTCCGGAAAATTTCCAGGGCCGATCTTCTCACCGGGTTGCGATACTGAATCCGGAAAATGTTGCCTTCCAACTTGACTTGTTCCCAAAGGTCGTCAGCTTGGTTTCGGATCGTAAGATGGTAGACATCGAACTCAACGGCTTTGTGCGAAAGAATTCGCGACCCCGGGTAGCTGGAGATGGCAGGGTGGTCGGCGTGTGGCTGGCCAAACGCCAGCCACACGCCGAAGACTGTGGATAAGAGGATACGGGGCATGATCGGTCCTATCGGCACTGGCACCGGAGCGAGGAGACTTGTGCGAAGCTCTTTGGCATTCCGTCGGTCTTGCCGTGTTTTTTCTTGTGCTTCGTGGTCGGTTTCGGTTTCGGTGGCGGCTTGGGCCCTCCGGGAGTCCGCTCTGCCAGGCAGCGCAGTTTTTTTCCGTCTTCAGTAGGGCATTCGCCGGTACAGCGGTCATCGACGATGCGGCAGCGTGTCCCTTGCCAGAACGCGGCGGTCAGCATTTGGGGATCGTCGACGCCCTGCTCTTCGAGCCGTACGATCAGCGCGTCGATGTCCGCCGCCAACGGGCGGAACACGACACCGGATTCGTCATCAATGGGCGCCCATGCGACGAAGGCGGTGTTGCGTGGAAGCGGATTGCCGAACGGGTCGACGATTTTCTTGAACGACGGTCCGCAGGGCGTGCCGGCGGACAAAACGGTAGCCGCGGCGGCGGCCAACAATAATAGAGTTTTCAAAGTGACTCTCCTTCCGATTCGAACGCTCGCGATTGTGCGTTCGTCCAGACAGGGGGACCTGCGGCCTCGATGTTACAGCTCGGCAAAAATTTCTTGGCCCGCGGCTAGCCCGGATACCACCCGGGACTTCTGCCGCGCCGCGCCGGCGTGCACCTCGTATCGACATGGCTGGGGCGCGGTTTCGCGACGAAGACTGTGAGACCTCCGGGCTACCGCCCCGACGGCAATGTCACCAGGTGGAAGCGCGCTTGTGACGTGCGTCGCTTGGCAGACACACGGGCCTTCGTTCCGGTCTACGCCGTATGCGCGCGGCCCTGGGTCAGGCCTTTTTCGAGGCGCTCATTCAGGTTCGATTGCGCGAATTCCGCGGCGACGCGGATGGCGTTCTTGATGGCGTTGGCGTTTGAACGGCCGTGGCAGATGATCGTGCAGCCCTTGACGCCGAGCAGCGGGGCGCCGCCGTACTCGGAGTAGTCGACACGCTTCTTGAATTCGGCGAATGCGCTCCGTGAAAGGAGATAGCCGATCTTGCCGCTGACCGACGCTTTGAGCGAATCTGAAAGAAGGTGGCGGACGACTTCGATCAGGCCTTCGCTGACCTTGAGAGCAACGTTGCCGATGAAGCCATCGCAGACGATCACATCGGCGTGGCCGGTGTAAAGATCGCGGCCTTCGACATTGCCGATGAAGTTGATCGGCAGGAGCTTGAGCAGCGGCGTCGCCTTCTTGGTGAGTTCGTTGCCCTTGTGTTCCTCTTCACCGATCGACAGCAGCCCGACGCGCGGGTTTTCGGTGTGGAAGATCAATCGCGAGTAGAGCTCGCCCATCATGGCGAACTGGGAAAGCATGTCGGGTTCGACGTCGACGTTGGCGCCGACATCGAGCATGACCGCCGGCTTTCCCTTGATGGTGGGGAAGACGCTGGCCAGCGCCGGGCGATCGACGCCCTTGACCATGCCGTTAATTGTTTTCGACGTGGCCATCACCGCGCCGGTATTGCCTGCCGACACGACGCCACGCGCCACACCATCGTGCATCAACCGGCACGCCACGCGAATCGAACTGTCTTTCTTCGATCGCAACGACTTCGCGGCCGAGTCGTCCATCGTGACCACTTCGCTTGCGTGATGAATCTTGACGGGTAGCCGCTCCCAGCCGGGATGCGCAGCCAATTCTTCGCGCAACACGTCTTCTCGTCCGACGAGTATTACCTCGACAGGCATATGGCGCACCGCACGGAGCGCGCCGTCGACTTCCGCCTTGGGAGCGTGATCGCCTCCCATCGCGTCGACCGCAATCGTTACCAACGGGGTTGGCACGCGCAGTTCTCGAAACCTTTACTGCTCGGCAACTTCGACGACGGCACGGCCTTTATAGAAGCCGCAGGCCGGGCAGACGCGGTGCGGCTGCTTGGGGGCGTGGCAATTGGGGCATTCGGCCAGGCCCGGTTTGGCCAGAAAATCATGCGCACGCCGCGTCGAGGTGCGGCGCTTGGAGTGACGTCGTTTAGGATTCGGCATCTTAGGTTCCTTACTCTACTTTTTGGAAATTTTTCAAGGCGGCCCAGCGCTCATCGGCTGGCGAGGACTGGCAACTGCAATCCTGCTCGTTTCGGTTCTGGCCGCACACCGGGCAGATTCCCTTACAGTCCGCGCGGCATAACCGCTGCATAGGGACTGCCAGAAGAACCTGCTCTTCCAGAATGTCGTTCAGCTCAACGCCCGGCCATTTGTAGTAGCCGATTTCGCTTTCGCTGTGTTTGATCGCGATCTCCTGGCCCGCAACCGCTTCGGGTTCTGGCTCGTAGATCAAGTCGAAACTGTCGATAATCTCGGTTCGGAAGGGCTCGGCGCAACGATCGCAGGTGAACTGCAACGGCACGCTAAACTCTCCGCGCACTCGAATCTCTTCGGCCGCCTCATGGTATTCGGCGTTTCCGGCAGCCTGAAGATCACCAAGCTGCGCGATGTCCGTGTCGAAACGAATCGCCCCGGGTGCGATGATTTCGTTGAAGCGGACCGGCTTCTGCTCCAGTAATCGGATATCGAGGAACATACACACGACCGCTACCTCGCGGGAGCGACTCTTTTAGTATACGACACCTACTGCCGTGTGGCGTAGGGAATCTCTTTGTCTCCGTCGTCGAGCCCTGCGATTCGGACGACGAGCTTCTTCGGCGGCGGCGGGGGGGCGGCTGGTTTGGCAGCCTCGGCGGCCAGTCCGGTCACCGGAACATTGGCCTCGACCTTGGCGCGGATCGCGGGCGCGGGCATGGGGGCGACCGCTTGCACGGAAACGGGCAGGGCAAACGCCGCCAGCAACGGTGCGACCCGCTGTGCGATCTCCGCGGCCGGCACGGGAGCGCCGAGTGCCAGTGTCGATCCTTCGATTTGTCCCTTCAATTCCTTCAACCACGGAGCGAGGACGAAGCTGTCTTTTGAGCCGACCGACGCGGTCAGGTGGCCGAGAACCTGATCAGCGACCTCTTCGGTGTTGGCCCAGATCCAGAGATTGACGTCGGCCGTGGCTCCGGCGCGGATGCCCAAATCCATTCCGTCGACGGCGCTGCTTTCTTCGTCGCTATCGAGCAATGCGTCGATGGCCTTCGGTGCGAAACCGGCTGGTACCGTGTCGCAACTGACCCAAACGGGAAACGATGGCGACAGTTCCTGCGCGCGCTCGAAGAGGCGGTTTCCCTGGGCCAGCGATTCCAGCCGGTTTGTCTTTGCGCGTTCGGCGGCGGCTTGAATCGCCGGGCGATTGCCGATCAACAACGTCGTCCCGTCTCCCGCGCTAACCACCCAGGCCAGGTGCGGATCCGCAGCGGTCGATCCGGGAGGCGCGGCTATTTCGACACCCTTGAAACTCACGACTTTCGCGCCTTCCGCGGTCGCCATTTTTCGCAAGTTCGCCAGCGAGAACGCCCCGCTCAGAATAACGATGTCCGAACGCCGGCCGTTCGGGTCGAGTACCGAAGACATCAGCATCCGGTCGGCTTGGTCAAGCAGCCCGGCGCCGAGAGTTGCTCCGAAGCGGTCGCGTAACGAGCGTCCGGTTTCGGTTGTGGCTAACGCGCGAAAGTCGACGCCCGCAAGGATTTGAGCGTCGGCGTGCGCGAATCGCCACGCCTGCGGTTCCGATTTTGTCGAAGTTGTCGCAGCCGCCCACGCGGTCAGCGAAAGTGCGATCGAAGCGAGAAGTTTCATCTAGAGCGTCCTTACTCCACGGGCAGTATCACTTTGTTGCTTTCCGTGCCGTCCTGACGGACACGGATTTCAACGGCGCCCGAGGGCCAGTCGGAGGGAATGGTGAAGCGGATCGCGTTAACGCCCGTTAGGCCGGCGGCGGTGCCTGCGAAGTCGGGTCGCAGGACTGAGTCTCCGGCCAGGAGTTCGACCGCGGTGCGGACCGGATTGGCGGGAGACACCGGGGCGGGGAATCCGTCGAACGTGGGCAGCATGGTCGCTCCAAAGCCGGTGCCGAGCAAAGTGACTTGTTCCCCTTTTCGGGCGGGCTTGTCCGGCGATGCTATGGAGCCGTCGGGCCTTTGCGCCGTAGCGATGACCTGTTCACCGATCATCACGCCGAATAGTCCCGGCGCCGTTCGGACGACCTTAAACTTACCCACGATTTCCTGTTGGTTGCCCGAGCGCACGGCGAGCGTGTGCTCGCCATCGTGGACATCGGAGGGAATCAGCGCGTTAATCTGTTCCGGAGAGACGAACAGAAGTGGCAGTAAGCGTGTGCCCATTCGCACGACGACATTGCCGAGCGACTGCGTGAGCGGGGCTGTGTCTCCGGGCACGAAGTCATTGGCCAGGCCTGAGCCGTAGATCGAGACGATCGATCCAGGCGCGACGGCGGCGACCGGCGTCACACCCGCCGCGTTGCGAATGCCGGCCGAGGGGATGTGCGGGATCTTGTCAAACAGAGCGCGGACCAGACGTGGAAACGCCACGTTGACGAACCCGGCCGCGCTGGTTCCGTCGAGGTCTCCGTCCCAGCGGCGGAACCGGTAGCCTTCATTAGCCACGGCCGTAACCTGAACCTGGGCGCCCGCGGTGTAGAAGCCATCGGCGGAGGCGGGGTCGATGCGGAGATTCGCCGCTTCGGGCGGATCGGAAATCGCTATCAAGCGGTGTTCTGACCGGTAACGGAAGCTCAGGTTTTGATCGTTGGGGCCAAAGGTCAACGTGCGGGCGGGGTTGGGGTTGTCCGACCAGCCTTCAAACCGGATGCGCGACTCGGCGCCGGTCGAAAGCGATTCGGGTAGCGCGAGCGCGACCGTTGTGCCGGATTGCCGGTCGAGCGTACACGGCAAAGCGCACGGGTTTCCATCAACCGTCAGTCGGACTCCCGGCTGCGAATTGGAGATCATTACGCGGGGATACAGCTCATAGTTGGCCACCCAGCGCAGACCTCCCGCTTCGGTTTCCGGCGGGGTCGTCAACTCCTGCGTCGCTGGTCCGCCGTGCGCCCAACCGAGGAACTTGTATCGGCGGCCGCGGGCATCGGTGGTCTCGGCGGGGGCGGTAATCGTGTGCTTGGTCCCGACTCCCCAGACGAAATTGTAGGATGGCCAGTTCTCCCGTCCATCCACGCTCACGCGGAGGTTTGGCGGGTTGGTGAGGATCGACACGTTGTTGCCTCGCACGAAGCGCGCCGTGATCGTTTCTGGAATATTTGCACCGATCGCCTTATAGAACGTACCTTCGCCGCCACCGATGCTGAACGAATCGAAGACCCAAGTGTGTCCGGTATTCGGATGCTGTTGCGGCGACGGAGCGCCGAGGATATGCGACGATCCTTCGGCGAAGTCGAGCTCATACGGCTTGGCGGAGGTGGGAAGATCCGTATCGGGAGAGTAGGTCGGAATGACCGTGCGGTTCACACTCACCTTTAGACCGGGAGGTTCCGACTTGAACGTCACGCGTTTGGCCGGCGCGAACCGCGCCGACAAAGTGGTCGGCCCGGTGACGGTGTGGTCGCGCACGAAGGTGTTGTTCGGCGGATTCCCGTTGATGGTCCATCCTTGGAAGACAAACCCCGGAACGGGAACCGCGTTCAAGGTAACTCTCTGATTTGTGGGGATCCAGATGCTGGTCGAATTGGCGTAACACTGGCCATTGACGTAGACGACGCCGGGACCGGCCGTCGAAGGAAGTCCGGTGTTCGGTCCCAGTGTCGCGCCGCAGGTCGCTTCACCGGTTGTCCCATTGGGAAGCAGTGTGCCGCTGGTGCTGAAGAAGTGCACGTCGACTTTGTGCTCAATGATAAATGTACCCTTGAGACCGGTGAATCCGGGGCTAGCGGTGATCGTAATCGCCCTGCCTGTCTGGCCCGCCAGCAGCGATTTATCGTCCACCCAGTTTTGAAACACGTAACGTGTGCTCGAGCCGATTGCGTAGCTGGCCTCGCTCCAAATCACGTGTTTGCTGCCTACGGGCCAAAAGAATGACGCCGAGCCCCTGTACTGTTCCCCATCGACCCAGAAATTGATGCTCTCCGGTTCGGTGTAGATACGCGTCTGTGAGACCTCGGTTTGCGCCATGAGGGCCGCGGCGCCCAGAAATGGCAGGATCCATTTGCATGCGTTACGCATAGATTCAATCGGGACACTCCTTCGCCCCTAC
>Ga0169931_10013817_pt1 | contig 10988 bp, 8 predicted proteins | sample Kivu_15m_20L_FD_129675 | JGI IMG/M metagenome (GOLD analysis project Ga0169931, IMG submission 129675) | Freshwater microbial communities from Lake Kivu, Western Province, Rwanda to study Microbial Dark Matter (Phase II) - Kivu_15m_20L... | ecosystem: Environmental > Aquatic > Freshwater > Lake ... | reverse complement strand
CCTTCTCGAATGTCTGCTTGCAACCGCATGGGATGATATAGAATACTCCCATCCGTCAATGATTTTGGAAGGGAGCCTTTTGATGATGCGCGAAACGTATGTGTTCGACTTTGACCAGGATCCAAGGCCCATACATCTCCTAAAACCAACTTATTTGGGTCATTGAGATGAAAACTTGATGAAGCTCGTCCTCCAATGTAAAGAATTTTTCCATTCGCCAATTTCGTTGCACTGTACTGCTCTCGGCCCATGGGATGCATAATATCCATCGTTGGTAGATGTAGCAGGTTCCATGTTCGAGTCATTGTATTAAACGACCATAGATCATTGGCATACATAGTACTGAAGCCACAGGACTCTGAATAATTGGTTTTACATGAGCAAATTGATCCTAATCCACCAAACAGATAGATATTGCTGTCTAATACTACTACTGAATGGCCTCGTCTAGGTGATGGTCGTTTCGGCTTATCACATAGACTAAATTTATCTTGAAATGAATTTGTTGTTGAATGCTTCTCTTCAGGGTGTTTCTGTTGATTATAACTATCAACTCTAAACCATGCATTGGTGGGAGTTGCTTTTGTACCAAAATCCACTGCATTACTTACTTCTGCGGATCCATCTCTACAATATGCAACCAACCGAATACAGTAAGGTGTTTCAGCTTTTAATTTGGTTATTTTTGTTGACATGATAGTGGAATGAGTGCCGTTTATAGCTTTTACATCCACCACCTTGAAGTCATCAGAACATAGACCACCCTCATTGGCGGATCCTTCTCTTCCCATAGATACTTCTATCTCGTATCCCGTAACATCGGATCCTATTTTAGCACTTTGAACCACAGTCCATTTTACTTCCAACGAATCATGTTGAACGTTCAGCAATCTGATATAAGCATTTTGAGCGATACCAATACAGTTGGATGTTTTCTCAAAGCTATTTTGAGTGTCATGAATCAACGGAGGGATAAGGATCTTCGTAAAGACCTCTTTAATCGGAGTACTCCAATCACTAATTCCATATTCATTCTTGCAAGCAACACGAAATGAGTAACTCGTTGAGGGTTTGAGATTCATAATTGTTTCTTTAGCTGATGATCGGTACTTCGCAGGCGACCCTGTTTGCAATCGTTTTATATGAACTCTAGCTCTTCCGGGGATAAACACACCATCGAGATTTTTCTCTGTACAGCTCCATTAATGGAATAAATATCTCTGACATGTCGAGAAAATTTACCCTCCATGAAAATGATCCTCTGTTAGTATTGTTAGTAATACGAGATCCACTTTCTGTGATAACCATAGAGTCATGATAGGATTGATATACGCGGACGTTAACGATGCCATGAATATTTGACAGAGCTTTTTCAAACTCTCCTGTTGTTGAGTTGTATGCTATGGGAGCTGAAACAGTATTTGAAATTTTTATCAATTTGTTGTGTGGAATCTGTAACTTGAGACGAAAGAATCCAGATGTAATTTGCGAATGAATTCCCACAAGAGTCGTCACTTCCTGTATTTCGGTAATTGCAGGTTCAGAAATCATTGATGTATATTTATTATAATCAACCCATGAATGTTGGATTTTACTTTTGTCTGTCACATTTAAAGAATCCTCACTATATTGCAGTAGGCAAGTATCAATGAGACCTTTTCTATCGATAAACCTATCAGCATTTTGCGATGAAATATTCCATGCGACGGTCACAGATCTAGTATCGACTGCGATAGCCTCTAAGTTAGTAACTTCCAAAGGGATAGTTGATTTTGTGTATATATCCTCTGTTGTAAAGCTCCATGCCGTAGAACCTGCGTCGTCAAAGACGGCGCGTGTTCGAAATCGATAGCATGTATTACCTCTCAGATGGTTTATGGTGACTGTTACAGGGAAACCTTCGCCTATTGTTGCAGATGCTTTCAAGGGCAAAGTCATCCATCCGTTGAATTCGTTACAATCTGTCAATAATTGGAATTCGTAATAATCTGGTCCATCTCCTTGTGAATAAGTACGTGGATCAAAAGGATTCATTTCAACGAGTAAAAGGATAGAGTCGGAAGTTGATCCTATTGCAGATGGTGGTTTTACACTTGGTAGTAAATACTGTAGTGACGTATCTGGATGGACAAACTGTAGTTTTAAAAATGAGACGAATCGAAGCAAGAACATGACAAAAGATAGTCGAAAAAATTCTGTAATTCGTTTCGTCATTTGTGACATTACTGTGACCTTATGAGGCTTATTCTCTCGCCTTAATAAACTGATTCTCTGTTGATGAGTAGATTGGGTAAGTGAATATCTCTAGCAATCAAAAGGAGAGAAATTTGAAATTCGGTAAAAAGTTAAATTTTAACATTTTAACGCTGTGGTGTCTGTTAAAAATCGTAAATCAGGATGACGCACGAACCTCACAGCAGGAGAGCATTGTCAATTGTCACACATGGATGGATACCATCAACAAGTGAATATATCGTGTCCGATCTCAACTGCATAATCTGGATTAGACTCTATAGTCCCTACACCTACACAAAATACCGCAGCTTCATTTAATCCTTTCATCACTTTCGACATGTCTGATCCCAAGCCGCCATTGACGGTATCCCTCTTGGACTATGGAGCTGGAAACGTTAGGTCTGTGCGTAATGCTATCCTTAAGGTGGGCTACGCCATTGAAGACATCACAACTATAGAGCAAATTGAGTCGGCAAAAGTTATTATTTTCCCTGGTGTTGGTAGCTTCAAATCCGCCATGAGCGTGTTACAGCAACGTGGTTTTGTAGAACCTCTCAAAGCGTATCTGTCAGATGCTACTAGACCCTATCTCGGAATATGTCTTGGAATGCAAACATTATTCGCATCCAGTGAAGAGACGAGTGAAATCGGTGAAGCAACCATTGCAGGTCTTGGGATTATACCTTCTCCAGTGGTCAAATTTGATGAATCTATTATGGCTGTACCAAACATTGGCTGGAATGGAAGAATACAGCACCAGGACAGCCCTGTCTTTCGATATGTAAACCCACAAGATGACGTATATTTTGTACATTCATATTATGCACCACGGATTCCCCAACTCAATGAGGATTGGATATTAACTACCACTCATTACCAAGAGCTAGAGTTTATCAGCTCAGTACAAAAAGGGGCTATTGTGGCATGTCAATTCCATCCAGAAAAAAGTGGACAAACGGGGCTAAACTTTATCAGGGGTTTCTTGGATGTGAGTTGTATCTAAATATAAATTCAATTTGATTTTAACTTCCCCAAAAACTTGACTCATGATTCTTTTCTCTTTCTTCTCTTATCGTTTTTTTTTCATAGTCTGTAGTTGACGGGACATTGACTCAAACAAAAGCTATACCTGTAGACCCAAGCATGCATACACAACTCGTTAAGCGTATTGTCGTTGCGCTTGATGTGCGACAAAATGATCATGGAGATTTAGTTGTTACCAAAGGAGATCAATATGATGTACGAGAAAATACCGATGATAACTCAAATTCGCAGGGGCGAGGTGGCGTACGAAATCTAGGTAAACCAATCGCATTGGCATCACGATACTATCAAGAGGGAGCAGATGAAATAGCATTCTTGAATATCACAAGCTTTCGACAAGGAGTCATTGAAGATATGCCCATGTTACAAGTGCTGGAGGAGGCATCTCGAAGTATCTTTGTACCATTAACGGTGGGTGGAGGAATTCGCAGCTATACAGATCCTATTTCAGGAGTTACCTGGGATGCCTTGGAGGTAGCGTCGAGGTACTTTCGAGCTGGGGCGGATAAGATAAGTATTGGAAGTGATGCTGTCTTGGCTGCTGAAGACTTCATCAGCTCTGGGTATACCAAATCTGGAACGTCTTCTATTGAAACAATATCCAAGTGCTATGGTGCTCAAGCCGTGGTCATTTCCTTGGATCCCAAACGTGTTTATTTAGAGAGCTTACAAGATGTAGATCCAAAACATGTGGCTGTAGAGTTAGATAACGATCGACTGGGTCCCAACGGACAGCGGTTTTGTTGGTATCAATGCACAGTCAAGGGAGGAAGAGAAAATCGAGATGTATGCGCCGTCACAGTTGCTAAAGCTGTAGAGGCCTTGGGGGCAGGTGAGATCATGCTTAATTGTATTGATATGGATGGACAATGTCGTGGCTATGACCATGCTTTGATGAGAGCAATAAGATCTGCTGTGCGCATCCCTGTAATCGCAAGTAGCGGAGCTGGAAATGAAAATCATTTCCTCAATGTTTTTTCCCTAACTGGAGTTCAAGCTGCATTAGCCGCAGGGATTTTCCATCGCAGGGAGGTTGCAATTGAAGATGTAAAGAAATATTTGATTGAGCATGGCATACCTTGTAGGACATGGAGCCATGTGTAAGATAAAAAGTAATCTTTATCCCACGTACGTTCACCTCAAGAACTCTCATCAGCTTAGGTGCCTTCTTTATAAATATCTCACTCCGAGTGCATACGGTACATGGTCTTGAATTGTGATCGCTGAACATCCATTATAGCGTGAGTGACTGCACAGTGCCTTTCTTAAAAGTATAGCGGTTGTAAATACGGAAAGAAATCCAATAATATAGTTTATAAGATTATCAGAGTTGACTTTACCCTCCATCATTATACTGCCGTGAAAATATCTTTACTATATTAATCCTAGTCGCTGTAAAGCGAAAAACCACTTAACGAAGCTGAATCAGTGGCATTGATAGGAAAAGCTTTTACAGGCAATCCCCAATTATCACCGAATAAGGAGTAGTGGCAATCTTTCTGAGTATAGCCACAGTGGTGGGCAATGATTGTTGAGCCGTGACGACGAAACAAACTTTTGATGCCAGGCAATATGAGAGTCTTCTCAAATTCACTCTCTGGAGCTGGACTTACGTAAAGTGTTGATGCTGCTTCGGGGATAATGCAGGTCTTGGATAAGCTGTGATGCTTCACAGAAGCGGCATTAGAATTAGATTTGAATCTCGGTGACCAATCCATTTGGCGCCTCGAGTTACGAATTATGTGATGATCACAAGGATGGACGTGTGGGCAAATATCTTTTAACTCGCATGAGTGGATATTTTTACGGAAGGATTCACATGGAAGAGTCTTGTAATTATCTGGATGGAAGCTTATCTCTTCTTGAGAATGTGCATACCCACAATTAATGCCATCTCTGCAGGCGTTGACGTGACAGCCACGCAATAGGTCATTATTAATGCGAGTAACATGGGGGCATAACTTCGCAGAATAATGAGTCTTAGAAGGATCCCGTCGGAGCCATCCTTCGTTTGTAGACGGATGTGCAAATCGGCAAAGGACATGATTGTGATCGTATCTTTTGCAGCACCATTCTGTACGGAAGCGGTTGAGGTCATTCATATACATGCCTCCAAAGTAGTCAGGTTTTTTCAACCAACGTTCGGAGGTTATCCCATGACCATGTGAGGGCGAGTGATACTCAAAAAACGAAGTTACATCGATAGAAACATAATATTGCTCCTTTCTCTCGATGCCTTTCATGATAGTTGACTTAGGAGATAAACCTGATACTGATGATTCGGACATGGCCTCAGTCAACGAGGTATCGTCGTCCACTCTTGAAAAGAATGAGCGCCATTCTTCTGCTGAAAGCACCAGGTTGGCTGATATCGCAGCGTCACGAATGAATTCGTTATGACAACGTAGAACATCTTCGGCGGATCGTACATTATCATTAAAACAAAGCAAAACTGGTCGACGATTTGCGTCTACGGAGCAATCTTGATCTAAGTGGTCATTTTCGAGGTCATCTTTGCAACCGACCTCGTCGAGTCTTATAGCTTCAAAAAGGTGATCCCAGTTCAATTCAACATCTCCCCAAGGTGGCGGTAAGGATCGAATGAGATGTGTATCATCCAATACCGTTTCGCGAAATAAGGCTTGAAAGGAATCGCCCTTCTCCTCTGAACCATCCGGTCGTGGGATGATGTAGTGGAAGCAGCTGTTTAGGATGCATTGCATGCATCGATTTACTTTCGTCCGCGTAATGAATCCACTATCAATCTTGTCAGCCACGGCCATATGCACACCAGATTGAAGGTGATATCGTGTAAAGTAGCCTTGCTGAAGAGCTAGACCTCTACCCACAATCCAAGTAATAATAGCTATCGCTTGTGAGGTTCCAGGTTCATATAGACATGCCTTCTTTCGTAGCAGTGTTTTCAATACCTCTTGAGGAGACCTTGACGATAATGAGACTGTTCCATTATTGGAGGGTGGTGGTGACTGCACATGACGATTTTGGGATGTTTGAGTGCCATGGGATGTGAGATACGCCGGTGAGCGATTCGCCCAACTGGATGTGTGATTGACGGCCGTCTTCGAGGAATGTTGGATTTCGGGAAGTTGACGCGGTTGAATCGGTTGGGACGACTGTCGGTTCTTCGAAAGTTGAAGCGAGGATGGTTTTTGCTGTGATTGTGCGTTTATAGACATACTAATCGAAGGTTTGACCACAATCTGTGAAGGATGTTTAACAAATGATCGCTTTGCGTCCATACCGTGTGACCGAGAATCCAAATCTCCATGAGCTGGGGATAACGCCGTTGGTGATAGTGTTGGTGACGATAAGGGTGATGTATTATCTCTTGAATCTTCAATCACATTTGCTCTTGGTGGTAAGATATGCATGTTTTCGTTCACTGAGAGGCTTATTTCCGCATGCTTACCGATAAGACCTGGTTTCGCTTGTGGCTGTAAGCGATAGTAAGGAAGTTCATCCCGCACATGCATCTGGGACTCACCATGGCTCGCACTACGGGCGGGCACTTCGAGGATAGGGACGAAGATGTTGCGGCCGTTCAAATCCAAAGAAGATTGTTGATCTTGATGTGGCAATGTCAGGTAACTGAAATCGAAGTCATCTGATGAAAATGATTTGAACGTCTCTCTATGAAAACCACCATCTAGTGAGGGCTTCGATGTAGATGGGCTGACGGATAGAGCCTCAGTGGCCGCTGTATCACATTCATCATAATCTCTGAGATAATCAAGGCATGGAGAAGCTTCAAATGATGTATTTTCAAAATGGTTGGAGTTATACTTGCTACGCCAGATAACATCGCCCTTACGAATTTCCTTATTCATCTTGGACCTGGGATCGTTCAATGTGTTCGTGCGGCTACTCATGAAATCCTTATTCCCTTGTGTCTTGCATTCGAGGTTAGAAGTATTACGATTTGATATTTTAAGTATGAAATGGACGAAGGAGAAATCTATATCACAGGATTGTTGACGATGGGAACAGTTATCGTCGTGTTCGCATAAGATAAATATGCCCCGCAATCAACTCACAGGACGTTTCTGCGAACAAGATTTGAAATATGACAGAAACTATGTATCTTTCGTTGCCTGTTTTTATGAGTCCTATTCTTTCTTTGATCTTTCCCGTGCACATGTGGCCACATAGAGACTATATACACACAACGAGCGAATAAGATCAAGGATTATGAGCGGCTACAGGTAAAAAAAGCATAGGTAACAAATCCGCCTCCGTTGTCACCCACATAGAGGAGTCCTATTCAATTCCTCAAAGTTTTTTCTTGGCTGTACATAGAAGTCCATCGAACATCACAGCAGCAGTCGGAGAAGGATTCGTGCGAAATTGGATAAAACTAGTAGGATAACGGGCCTACTCCACGAGTAAATACAGTTACTGGTACACTGGTACAAGTAGCGCACAGTGTCCTTTTAAAATCAGCTATCACAGCTAATTATCAGTTGTTAAAATAGTGGTATGAATGTATAGTTATCTTTTTTCCTTTTCTTATGAACTAATAGCTATCTTTTCTTCTTTTCTGATGAACCAAACTTGGCCATTAATTCTTCGATCCATTTACCAATCTCATCTGCTTTCACGTTCTCCAATCTTATTATATCAGCAACCTCTGACTTCTTCTTATTCACCACCGTGGGTATAAAGGCAATCAGTAATGGATATTTTTTCACTTGGAACTGCTTTGCCATACTTAAGGTTTTTCCACGACTTTCACCAAATGTAAAAATATGTCGATATTGATAAGCTATACTTGCATATAACGGGGAGGTCTCATATTTGTCTGTAAGAAGAAGTATGGATCCAATCTTTTGACTCTCCTTCCTCATGGGACCCAGTAAACGATCTTCTATTGCTTCGGGATGATTTATTACGGCGACTAAATGATAAGGAATTTTTCCAATTGCAAAGTCATATAATTCTTTTACCGATGGTTGAGAATGTTGATCATACTTATATATCTCTCCTTCGGCAACAACACCAAACGTCGGAAGATTTTGTATATTTATTCCTTGCCTTCTGCAAAAGTAACTTTCTCTTGCATTTAATTTGCAGTTGATCACACCTACTTTAAATGAACCCTTGAGGGCAGACGTGGCCAATTTCTCCACATGTGGTTTCATTCGAGTGCTTTCTGGTGAATCGTTGGCATAGAAGAAAACAAGCCACAAAAATTTACTTGAAGCATCTGGAAATTTAGACTCGCTCAATATGCTTATACCAGGAGAAGATGATTTTGAGAAAAGTTCTTGTGGAGCCCGTTGTTGTTGATGATGCTGTTGTTGAAATCCACCAAAACCTCCTTCCCCGCCTGGAAATCCTCCACCGCCAGGAAACCCTCCCCCGAAATTCATATGAAAATTTGTCCCTCCTCTTCGAGATCCTCCTGCAGTATTACCGAACATTTGTTCAAACTTGTTATAAAGTTAAGTATTGAAGAAATGAGCGTCAATAGATATCACAACAGTAAAAAGACGTTTACATAGTAGGAAAAAACATGTAGTACACAAACTTACAACCATAAAGGGATCAAAGTTTCCTTGATTGAAATGATGCTGAGCCCCTGGTCCTCCTCCAGCGAATCCCCCTCCTCCTCCTCCATTCCCAAAACCAGCCGCCTCTGGATCTATACCCCTTTCATGTGCTTCTAAACCTCTCTTTCCAAATTTATCGTATACTTTCTTCTTTTCTGCATCACTCAATACAGCGTATGCCTCGGATATTTTAATAAATATTTTTTCGGATTCTTCCTTCTTATCTTCCTCAACTTTATCAGGATGATATTGTAATGCTAGTTTACGATAGGCAGATTTTATATCCTTAGGTTTCGCTTTACTTTTCGATAATCCTAACACTTGATAATAATCATCCGATTCAAATTGACGATTGTTGCTGTTCTTTGTAGTAGGTTTTGTTTTTGTGGAAGAGGTTGGTCGTCGTTGTTGCTGATTCCGTTGAGCAGCATCTACACCTGATGTGCTAAACGATGAGACGAATAGTAAAAGGCTGATGACATAAAACGAGATGGCTTTATTTCTTGATACAATCCTTCTTTTCATGCCTGAGATTATGTGAGTGTTTACTTTATTGTACTTTGACATTGAAATGAAAATATCATGGGCGTTACTCTTATATGATCATCCATCTCCGGCATAGTATGCTCGGGTGTGTCTTTATTAGAACAGGTATGCTATGTTCATGTTCACACTTCTCTCTATGCTCACACCTCACACAGTCTTGTATGTACGGTGTGTCTTCGTACTCTGTCTATCGAGTTCGAAGGTTCCACGTGTACCAACGGTTTAGTTCCCTAGGGAGTTTTTTGCGCGGACGCGCAACCTAATGTATCCTGTAGGATACGTTAGCCTTTTTAGCTGAAAAGTGCCACTTAACGTATCCCACAGGATACATAATGATGTATGATTCTACAGGAGACATCAACTTCCCGGTCCTTCACTTCTTGAATAAATACCATCTTATCTTTAGTTCTCTTCTTCTTCTTCTTCCTCGTTCTCATCTTCTCCTTCATTAGAGTTTGATTGGACCTGATATCCTCTTCTCTTCTTCTTGAGCTTCATCATATATCATCAATGGGTGTTGTAGCCGTTGCAGAGTGCGGTCCCGGTAACAACGGTCATCGCACAGCTCTCCAACTCTCATCTCATAACTTTGTTATCTCAACTGACCCAACTCTCATCTAAGTTCTTTGTTAAATCAACTGATCCAACTCTCATGTAAGTACTTTGTTAAATAAACTGTTCCTACTCTCAACCATCATCTCATAAATTTGTCAATCCAACTCTCAACTCGTAACTTTGTCATTCGTCCTCAAAAGAGCTACACGATGGTAGAAGAAATGGATAGTATCTTTCAAGCAAATATTGTGAAGATCCTTCGAAAGAATGGAGAAGGCAAGCTTGTCGCGAGGGCAAAAGGAACTGGAGGAACCTTGCGGATTGTATGCTCCACGGTCGAAACAAATGCAAGGCCCTTTATCACAGTTAATGAAGGACGGACAGGAAGAGTCATCTTCCTCGCCAACATACAAAAAGAGACTCGTGGTGCCATCCACCCAAGTGACAAAAAAGTTGTGACCATGTTTCTGATTGACGAGTCGTATCAAAAGGTAAGTGATACATCTCTTGAGGTGTTCACGGTTGTTGTACTCTTATACCTTTATTGCCCTTGTAATCAAAGCATCTGGCCAGGATTTTCTTCTTTTATTTTGGAGAGAAAAAACAAGCGGTGGAGTTCCTTCAAACTGTTCAAGGGTCGGTTGTACAGATTTGTCGTCAGATCTCAGCGGTATGTCGTGTTCATGTCGACGAAGATAGCGAGGATGAAGTTGAAGAGTTGGCAAATTTGGTTCGTTGTGTTAATGTTGAAAACGAGGATCCAAACAAAAAAGTAGTTGCGAACGAGGAACCCAACAAGAAAGCAAAAGCAAATGATGGTGATGCAGAAGATGTTGAAGATGAGGACGAGGCTGATCCTTACTCGTCATTGGTTGAGTCGCAGCTATGGCCTTACGATCCCAACGCTGCAAGTGGAATTCGCGGTTTTTAATTCGTTTTTATTATTGCAATTTAAAACACTCATTTGAAGTATTATATGAATTCAAAGTAGTTTCACAAATATGTAAGGATATTAGATAGTAAAATCGACATAGACAT
>Ga0169931_10013816_pt1 | contig 10988 bp, 8 predicted proteins | sample Kivu_15m_20L_FD_129675 | JGI IMG/M metagenome (GOLD analysis project Ga0169931, IMG submission 129675) | Freshwater microbial communities from Lake Kivu, Western Province, Rwanda to study Microbial Dark Matter (Phase II) - Kivu_15m_20L... | ecosystem: Environmental > Aquatic > Freshwater > Lake ... | reverse complement strand
GCGCGCTTCATCTCCCGATCACTCATGTTTGTTCTCCCCAATCAAAACCTCCTTCGGAGGTCTTCAGACTAGGGGACACTTCTAAAGAACGCTATAGGGGACATTATCAAAAACGCGCGACAGAGGGCATTTCGGTTTTGTGAAAGTTGCGGTGATAGGTCTGTGAACGATATGCTAACCAGTTCGCGCATGCGCAGTGTTTCACGCGATCGGGAGGTGTGTCCTTGTCTTCAATCGACGTTCCGCTAAAGAAGAATGGCTTTGGCCAGACTTCGCGCCGAGACGCCTGGTGGCAACAGCCGCTGGCCGTTGCACTCGGCCTCGGAGCATTCATTGTTTATTCCACGTGGGCGGCGTTCCAGGGCGACCATTACCGGTTCGGCCCGTACTTGTCGCCGTTCTACTCTCCGGAGATTTTCGGATCATCGGAAGCATGGTTCGGACCGAAGCCGGCGTGGTGGCCGACATGGATGCCGTTCACCGCGGCGCTGCTGATCCTTTGGGCGCCGGGCGGGTTCCGCTTCACCTGTTACTACTATCGAGGCGCATACTATAAAGCCTTCTGGGCCGATCCGCCGGCCTGTGCGGTGGGCGAGCCGCGAAAGTCGTACTGCGGCGAGCAGTCGTTCCCGTTAATTTTCCAAAACATCCACCGGTACTTCTTGTATCTCGCGCTGGCGTTCATCGTGCTTCTCGCGCACGACGTCTATCTGGCTACGCAGTTCTCCGACGGCTTCGGCATCGGCGTGGGCACGTTGGTGTTGTTGACCAACACGTGCCTGCTCGGCAGCTACACATTGGGCTGCCACTCACTGCGCCACCTGGTCGGCGGACGGATCGATGAGGTTTCGAAATCGCCGTTGCGAAAGAAGATGTACGACGGGTCGTCGTGCCTCAATCAGCGCCACATGCGGTTCGCGTGGCTGAGTCTTTTCTCGGTCGGATTTTCCGACCTTTATGTGCGCATGTGTTCGATGGGCATTTGGCACGACTGGAGAATTCTGTAGCGATGAGCGATTACCAGACATACGAACATGACGTGCTCGTGATCGGCGCCGGCGGCGCGGGGTTGAGCGCGGCGGTGAAGGCGTCGGCGGCAGGCGTGAAAGTGGCGGTCGTCAGCAAATCGCTGCTCGGCAAGGCGCACACGGTGATGGCCGAAGGCGGCATGGCCGCGGCGATGGGCAACGTCGACGACCGCGACAACTGGAAGGTTCACTTCGCCGATACGATGCGCGGCGGACAATATCTGAACAACTGGCGCATGGCGCAGTTGCACGCGCAGGAAGCGCCGGACCGCGTTCGCGAGCTTGAGCAGTGGGGCGCGATCTTCGACCGCACAAAGGAAGGCAAGATCCTGCAACGCAACTTCGGCGGACACCGCTATCCGCGGCTTGCGCACGTGGGCGATCGCACCGGTCTTGAAATGATCCGCACACTGCAGGATCACGGGATTCATCAGGGCATCGACTTCCACATGGAAGTGACGATTCTCACGCTGCTGATGGACGCGGGCCGTGTCGTCGGCGCATTCGGCTACGACCGCGAGCGCGGCCGTTTCCGTATCTTCCGCGCGAACGCGATCATCCTTGCGACCGGCGGCATTGGCCGCGCGTATAAGATTACGTCGAACAGCTGGGAGTACACCGCCGATGGCCATGCGCTGGCGTATCGCGCCGGCGCCGAGTTGCTCGATATGGAGTTCGTGCAGTTCCATCCGACCGGCATGGTGTGGCCGCCGAGCGTACGCGGCATCCTTGTGACCGAGGGCGTGCGTGGCGAAGGTGGCGTGCTGCGCAACAAAGACGGCAAGCGGTTCATGTTCGAAGATATTCCGGCGAACTATAAAGGCCAGACCGCGGACAACGAAGAAGAGGGTTGGCGCTACACGCAGGGCGACAAAGAAGCGCGGCGGCCGCCCGAGTTGTTGACGCGAGATCACGTTGCGCGCTGCATTCAGCGCGAAGTGCGCGAAGGCCGCGGGAGTCCGCACGGCGGAGTGTTTCTCGACATCGCCTGGATCAAAGAACGGATTCCGAACGCGCCGGATCACATCAAGCGTAAGCTGCCGAGTATGTATCACCAGTTCAAGCAGCTTGGCGATATCGATATCACGAAAGAAGCGATGGAAGTGGGTCCGACGACGCACTACATGATGGGCGGCGTGAAGGTGGACGCGGAGTCGCAGATGTCGAAGGTGCCGGGGCTCTTCGCGGCCGGCGAATGCGGCGCGGGGCTGCACGGGGCGAATCGTCTCGGCGGCAACTCGCTGTCGGATCTGTTGGTGTTTGGACATCGTGCGGGGCAGTTCGCCGCGAAGTGGGCGAAGGAGCACACAGGCGGGTCGGTCAACAACGCGCAGGTGGAAGAAGCGGCGCGTGAAGCGTTGGCGCCTTTCGACCGGGAAGGCGGCGAGAGCCCGTATGCGGTGCATCACGATTTGCAGGATCTGATGCAGAATCTTGTCGGCATCGTGCGTTTGCAGAAGGAGATGGAGCAGGCCGTCGAAGGCCTGCAGAAGCTGCGCGCGCGGGCCGCGAAAGTGCATGTACACGGCAATCGCGAGTACAACAACGGCTGGCACATGGCGATGGATCTGCCGAACATGATCGAAGCGTCGGAGATGATCGCGCGGTCGGCGATTGAACGCAAAGAGAGCCGCGGCGCGCACTTCCGCGACGACTTTCCGGACAAGACGGCCGAGGGCGCTTCGTTTAATTCCATCATCAAGCGCGGCTCCAACGGCGAGCAGGTTCTCGAACGCGTTCCGGTTAAGGAGATGACCGCGGAACTGAAGCAGATTATCGAGGAGATGAAGTAGCCATGGCCACAGCAACTTTCAAAATCTGGCGAGGCGAGCGCGGTGGCGGCGGTTATCAGAATTACACGACCGAAGTGACCGAAGGGATGGTTGTGCTTGATGCGGTCCATCAGATCCAGGCCGCGGACGCGAACGATCTCTCGGTGCGCTGGAACTGCAAGGCGGGCAAGTGCGGATCGTGTTCGGCCGAAATCAACGGCAAGCCGCGGCTGATGTGCATGACGCGGCTGAACACGCTCGATCTGAACGAGCCGGTGACCGTCGAGCCGATGAAGACCTTTCCGCATGTGAAGGATCTGGTCACAGATGTGTCGTGGAATTACAAGGTGAAAGAGGGGATCAAGAAGTTCAAGGCCGATCCCAAGCGCGCGTGGAATGCGCAGCAGGCCGATGTCGATCGGCCGCAGGAGTTCCGCAAGTGCATCGAGTGTTTCCTGTGTCAGGACGTGTGCCACGTGTTGCGCGAGCACGGCTTGCACGATGAGTTTATCGGCCCACGGTTCTTTGTGTATTCGGCAGCGTTGGAGATGAATCCATTCGACTCCGACGACCGGCTGGCCGATTTGAAAGACACGCAAGGCATCGGGTATTGCAACATCACTAAGTGCTGCACGCAGGTGTGTCCGGAAGAGATCAAAATTACGGATAATGCGATCATCCCGTTGAAGGAGCGCGTAGTCGACGAGTTCTACGATCCGCTCGGCAAGCTGTTCAAGATCTTCCGCTAGGGAGGGACCCATGTTCGACCTGAAGCCGATTTCGCCGGAGTCGATACCGGTGGCGCTTGAAAAGGTGGAGTTGTACCGGCTGTTGAACGAATCGTGGTTGGCCGAGAGCATTTGCCTCGACGTCTTGCGTGTCGACCCGGAGAATCAGAAGGCGTTGCTGGCGCTGCTGTTGACGCGTACCGATCAGTTCGCGCAGGGCGTGCCGGCGAACTCGGCGCGCGAAATTTTGCGGCAGTTGCGCGATCCGTATGAGCGGGCTTACTTCGCGGGGCTTATCGAAGAGCGCGAAGCGATGGCGAGACTGCGGCGCGGTTCGCCGTTCGCGTGTTTCGAGGCGTACGAAGCGCTGACAGAGGCGATGCAATGGTACGAGCAGGCGGAGTCCCTGCGGCCTCCGGGGAACGACGACGCGATTTTACGGTGGAATACCTGCGCGCGGATGTTAATGCGGGATCCGTCGTTAAGGCCGCGGCCGGTGGAGCAGTCGGAAGTGATGTTGGACGATTAAACAATGAACCGACGGACATTTCTTTTCAGCTCGCTCACTGTTGCAGCCCAGCCGCGTGCGCGGCGTGCGCCGAATGTCGTCGTCTTTCTCGCCGACGATCAGGGATGGGGAGATCTTTCGATCCACGGCAACACGAATCTGTCGACGCCGAATATCGATTCGCTTGGCAATGACGGGGCGATTTTCGACCGGTTCTTCGTGTGCGCCGTTTGCGCGCCGACGCGGGCGGAGTTTCTGACGGGGCGCTATCATGCACGCGGCGGTGTGCGCGGCGTGTCGACCGGGCTCGAACGTCTGAACACCGATGAGAAAACGATCGCCGAGACGTTTAGAGCGTCCGGCTACGCGACCGGCATCTTCGGCAAATGGCACAATGGCACGCAGCCGCCGTATCATCCGATTTACCGTGGCTTTGACGAATACTACGGCATGACGAGCGGCCACTGGGGCCACTACTTCGACTACGACATGGACCTGAACGGCCAGATGGTGAAGGGCAAAGGTTACATCATCGACGACCTCACCAATCACGCCATCGACTTCATCGCGAAGAACCGCATGAAACCTTTCTTCTGCTACGTGCCGTTCAACAGTCCGCACTCGCCGATGCAGGTGCCTGACAAGTTCTATGACAAATTCGCGGGCGTGGATCCGGCGATGAAGGCGACCAATCCGAACCTTGAAGACGTCTCGCACACCCGGGCGGCGCTGGCGATGTGTGAGAACATCGACTGGAACGTTGGCCGCGTGTTGGCGAAGTTGAAGGAGTTGAAGCTCGACAACGACACGCTCGTGCTTTATTTCAGCGACAACGGTCCGAATGGGTGGCGTTGGAATGGCGGCATGAAGGGACGCAAAGGGACCGTCGATGAAGGCGGCATCCGCTCGCCGCTGCTGGTGCGATTCCCGGGCCGCATTAAGCCGGGTACGCGGATTCCGCAGATCGCCGGCGCGATCGATCTGCTGCCGACGCTAGCCGATATGACCAGTGTTCCAGTCGTCTCGAAGAAACCACTGGATGGTGTGAGCTTGCGGCCGCTGCTCGAAGGCACGTCGAAGGGCTGGCCGGATCGCATGATTTTCTCGCTGCAGAACCGGCGTTCGAGCGTCCGCACGCAGCGGTTCCGGCTCGATCCCGACGGCAAGCTGTTCGACATGGTCGCCGATCCAAATCAGAAGTCCGATGTCTCGGCGCGTTTTGCCGATGAGGCGGCCACGCTGAAAAAGGCGCTCGACAAATGGACGGCCGAGATGCTGGCGTTGACCGGCAAGGACGATCGTCCGTATCCAGTCGGGTACGACACCGTGACGTGGTTGCCCGCGCGCGATGGTGTCGCGCACGGCGGCGTGAAGCGAAGCTCGGGCGCGCCAAACGACTCCTACTTCACGAATTGGACGGCGCCAGCGGACGCGATTAGGTGGGACGTCGAAGTGTTGCGGCCGGGCACGTACGCTGTCGACCTCTACTATACGTGCGGCGCTGGCGATGTTGGGTCGGAGATTGAAGTCTCGGTCGGCTCGGCTAAGACGACGGTAAAGATTGCGACGGTGAATGATCCGCCGCTTGTGGGCAAGAAGGAAGACCGGCACGATCGCGGACAGGAGTCGTTCGTGAAAGAGTTCAAGCCGCTTCGCGCGGGCAAGCTGCAATTAACGCAGTCGCGCACGCCGTTGACGCTACGGGCATTGTCGGTAAAAGGTAAGCAGGTCGCCGACATCAAGTACGTTGTGTTTTTGAGAGAATAGTTCCGCATGAGGATTCTGGCATTGGCCGCCGCGGCGGTTTCGGTGCATGGCGCCGTCGATGTGCTCTCGGCGCTAAAGCGCGATTGTTTTGGCTGTCACGGTGAGGGGCAGGTGTTGTCGAAGCTCGACCTGCGTTCGCGCGAGGCGATGTTGAAAGGCGGCGCGCGCGGACCGGCGATTGTGCCGGGTAATGCGGACGCGAGTTTGCTGCTTGCGGCGATCGAGGGGCGCAACGGTTTGCAGATGCCCCCGGGCGCGAAGCCTTCGGCGGAGTTGGTCGCGGCGGTGCGCGAGTGGATCAACGGCGGCGCGGTGTGGACGGCGTGGAAAGAAGACTACAAGCCCGAAGATTTGTGGGCGTTTCGGCAGCCGAAGCCGCGCGATAAATCGAAGACGGTCGATTCGTTTCTTGGCGTGTCCACCGCGAAGGCCGATAAACGAACACTGATCCGGCGCGTGACGATCGATCTCACCGGTCTTCCTCCGACGCAAAAAGAGATTGACGAGTTCGTGAAGGACAATTCGAAAGATGCGTGGACTCGGCTTGTCGACCGTTTGCTCGCCTCGCCGCGCTACGGGGAACGCTGGGCGAGGCATTGGTTGGACGTTGTGCGGTACGCCGATACCAACGGTTACTCGAACGACTTTGAGCGGCCCAATGCGTGGCGCTATCGGGACTACGTAATTCGCGCGTTCAACGAAGACAAGCCTTATAACCGATTCATCCTCGAACAGGTCGCCGGCGATGAGTTGTTTCCCGGTAACCCGGAAGCGCTGATCGCAACGGGTTTTCTGCGCGCGGGCCCTTGGGAGCATACGGGCATGTCGGTGGAAGCCGTGACTCGGCAGATGTTCCTCGACGATGTCACGCATGCGACGGCGGCGACGTTTTTGGGCCTGACGCTCGGTTGCGCGAAGTGCCACGATCACAAGTTCGATCCGCTGCCGACCAAGGACTACTACAAAATGCAGGCGGTTTTCGCGACAACGGAGTTCGCTCGGCCGAAGCTGCCGTTTCTGCCCGCGGAGAATGCGAGCGACCTCGCCTACGGCAAATCGCTTTTGCAGAAGGTCTCCGACGACGTGAAGACCAAGATGGAGCGGATGGCGCCGGGCTATCAGCAAGGCCGCGGGACACTTCCTCCCGATCAGTTCGAAGAGTACAAGCTGTATCAGAAACACAATGCGTTGCACAAAGAATCGCTTGATCGCTATGAGCCGAAGGCGTTCGCGGTGTCGAGCGGTCCGCGCAATGGCGAAACGGACGGCGGGGCAAATATGCGCTATCCGAAACGCGCCGAATACAAGCCCGCCGATGTGCACGTGTTGCCTGGAGGCAATATTCAAGCGCCCGCGGAGAAGGTTTCGCCCGGCGTGCTGTCGCTGTTGGAGCGGTACGGCGGGTATCCGTCGCCCGCGGTTCCAGAAACGGTGGAGGGCCGGCGCGCGGTGCTGGCGAACTGGATCGCGAATGAGAAAAATCCACTGACGGCGCGAGTAATGGCGAATCGAATCTGGCAGTATCACTTTGGCAAGGGCTTGGCCGCTGATGCGAACAACTTCGGCAAGATGGGCGCAAAGCCTTCGAATCCGGAACTGCTCGATTGGCTTGCGAGCGAGCTTGTCGAAAGCGGCTGGAGCGTGAAGGCGGTGCATCGCAAGATTCTGAACTCGCAGGCGTATCAAGCGGCACGCAGCGAAGGGCGGCGCGTGGAGGCTGAGGTGCTGCGCGATAGTATTCTATTCGTCGCGGGCGAGTTGAGCGAAGAGCGTGGCGGGCCGGGCGTGTTCCCGGATATCAATGAAGACGTGGCGCGCCAGCCTCTGCACCGAATGGGCTCACTATCGCCGGTCTATCGGCCGGACGCGCTGAAACGCATGCGGAATCGACGGACTATCTACACCTTTCAGCAGCGTAGTCTGGTCGACCCGATGGTCGAGGTCTTCAACGGCGCGAGCATGGACTTGTCGTGCGACCGGCGCGATGCGGCGACTGTGCCGACGCAGGCGTTCGCGCTGTTCAATAGCCAGTTCGCGCACGATATGGCGTTGGCGATGGGCGCGCGTGCCTCCAACGTGAGCGAGTTGTTTGTGCGGGTTTTGGGACGGGCGCCTCGGGCTGATGAGTTGCGCTCGGCGACAGCTACATACCGGAAGTTGTTGGCGCAGCACACGGCCGCCGCCCCGGCCCCGCGCGCAGCGGCGCGGCCCGTTGTGCATTCGATCACCAGCGAGTTGACTGGCGAGCAGCATAAGTTCACGCATCCGGAATCGCCGGCGGCTTACGAGCACAATTTGCATCCGTCCGAGGTTACGCCGAAGGCGCGGGCGCTCGGCGACATAGCCTTGGCGCTGATCAATTCCAACGAGTTTGTCTATGTTTATTAACACCAGGAAGACCGCTCTCTTACGGCCGCGGCTCGGTATGGTTTCGCGGCGCGACGTCCTTTTCGGCGGCGGCATGGGGCTGGGCGCGGTGGCGCTTTCGGCGATGACATCGCCGAAGGGCCCGCATCATAAAGCCAGAGCGAAGAACTGCATCTTCCTGCTGATGGAAGGCGGGCCGAGCCACATCGACACCTTCGATCCGAAGCCGAAGCTCGATGCGCTGCACATGACCAAGTTCCAAAAAGAGCGCACCAAGTTTGAAGCCAACATGAACACGGGCGAGCGCTATTACGTGAAGTCACCGTTTGCGTTCAAGAGGGCTGGGAAGCTCGGCGTCGAGATGAACTCGCTGTTTGAGAACTTCGCCGAATGCGCCGACGATGTTTGCTTCTATCGCGGGCTGCGCGCGGAGAGTGTGAATCATCCGACGGCGCTGTATCACCTGAACACGGGTAATCAGTTCGGCGGCGATCCGGCGGTTGGCTCGTGGGTGACTTACGGGCTGGGCTCGGAGAACAAGAATTTGCCGTCGTTCGTCGTTCTGCCCGATACAGCATTCCCGCAGGGTGGCGCCGCGAACTGGTCGAACGGATTTTTGCCCGCCGAATTTCAAGGCACGCCGCTTCGCGCGGCGGGCGCGCCGGTGCTCGACATGGCTCCGCCCGCGGGGGTTACAGCGGAGCGGCAGCGCGCTGTGATGGATCTGATGGGCGCATTGAACAAGGGTCATCAACAGCAGCATCCGGAACATGCCGAGCTGGCTGCGCGCATCGCCAGTTACGAACTTGCGTTTCGCATGCAGGCCGAGATGCCGAAGGTGCTGGAAATCGACAAGGAGTCGAAAGCGACGCACGAGATGTACGGCATCGGCGGCTCGAATAAGGACACCGACGCGGTCGGCCGGCGTTGCCTCTTGGCGCGGCGCATGATGGAGGCGGGTGTGCGGTTTGTGCAGGTGATCGTGATGGGCTGGGATTCGCATGACTACATTGAGAAGGCGCATTCCGCGCGCATGCGGGCGATCGACAAACCGATTGCCGCGTTGTTGAAGGACTTGAAGCAGCGGGGGTTGCTCGACGATACGCTGGTTGTCTGGTCGGGCGAGTTCGGGCGCAGTCCGGACAACGGTATCCGCGCGGGCGGGCAGGCGTGGGGGCGCGACCACAACGCGACGGCGATGTCGACGTGGCTTGCCGGCGGCGGTGTGAAGCGCGGCGCGATTGTTGGCGCGACCGATGAGACGGGGTTGCAGGGCGTCGAAGCGGTGCATCCGATCAAGGATTTCCACGTTACACTGCTGCATTTGTTGGGACTCGACGATGCCAAGCTGCGCTATCTGCACGCCGGACGAGAGAAGCAGTTGAGCCAGGTCGGCGGCGAAATCATTCGCGAAATCCTCGCATAACCTTTACCTTTTCCTTACAACTTCCGCGCGCGTTCCCGGTTAGACTCGAATTGTTGGATATACGAGGTTCTATATGGAACGTAGATTGTGGAAGCTGGTCGACGCCGAGACACGCGCCGATATCGAACTGGTGGTGGCGGAGGCGTGCCGCGAAGGCGCGCCTTCGCAGGCGGCTGTCGACGCCGCCGAGAGATTGCGATTGCAGTTGACGTTTGGGCTGGGTGGGGCTAATTGCAATCGCCCCGTGCCGCAAGCGGTGGAGTTATGGATTACGCGCGCGGCTGGCGCGGCGGTTCCGATCACGGTCATCGGGCACGACATCGTGAACAAACGCGACGAAGCGCGAGAGACCGTTTGCGAGTCCGGCGCGTTGTTGGCCGAGATACCCGCCAGCGGCGCGTTGTACTTCGCGACGATTCACACGGCCGACCGGCAGCGGTTCGAGCGGATTGCGGCTGCGTTTGTATGGAATGCGGCGATGTTGATCGGTGTGCCGCTTCACTTCTCGTTCGCGCCGCCGTCGCAAGGGCGGTCGAGCATTATTCTCTGCGGAGCGCTCATCGAAGCGCTGATGGAGGCCGCGTGCGCGGCGGTGTCCGATCCGCCCGTGTTTCTGAGCTTCTATCTCGATGGCTCGGAGGACCGGGTGGCCGGCGTGTTTTCGCTGGACGACGGCCGCGTCGAGGTGCAGTACGAATGGCGCGTGCGGCGGATGACGCCGTTCACCGCGTTAGCCGAGAGTAATCTGGCGTTCACCGCTACGCGATGACGCGCAACTCCATCGGTGAAGGCGCGGTCTTGCCGGGGACTTGCAAATCGGGCATCGGCTTGGCCATGAACAAGCGGCGCGTATACTTTGCGATCCAGCGCGCCGAGTTGGACGCCGTGCGGCGGCGGGCGCTGTCGGCGGCGATGCCGGTGTTGCCGTACATCTGCCGGTAGAGCTTGCTGATCATGAAGAACGCCAGGCGCGACTTGATCGTTGGCGTACACGCGGAACGCTTCCACACGTTCGCCGTCGAATAGAACTTGTCCCACACGGTTTGGGTGCGGGTGCGGATTTCTTCGGCGCTCATAGTCGGGTGCGTGAAGTATAACTTCGGCCGCTTGTTGCCCGGGATGAGCCAATAACGGTTGATCGGAACGCCTTCGACTTTTGGCATCTGATCGCCCTGTTCCTTCTCCCACTTTTGGAAATCGACGGTGCCGGGGTAGGGCGTCATTGTTACGAATTGGGCGAACGTGAGATCGGCTGTGTTCGCCAGCTCGGCGGTGGCGTTGAAGGTGTCTTCGCGGTCTGACGGCAACCCGAAGATGAAGGAGCCGAGGACGTGAACACCGCTTGAACGGAAGAGCTTCAGGCGCGCGGCAAGATTGTCGCCGGAGAGGTTG
>Ga0169931_10013815_pt1 | contig 10988 bp, 11 predicted proteins | sample Kivu_15m_20L_FD_129675 | JGI IMG/M metagenome (GOLD analysis project Ga0169931, IMG submission 129675) | Freshwater microbial communities from Lake Kivu, Western Province, Rwanda to study Microbial Dark Matter (Phase II) - Kivu_15m_20L... | ecosystem: Environmental > Aquatic > Freshwater > Lake... | reverse complement strand
GCATCGCCGAATACCTGGAGGCCCAGCCCCGGATGCCGGTGGTCGGTCTGCGCGAGGGATCACTGCTCCACCTCAGTGGCCAGCACATCACGCTGAAGGGTCGGGATATGAAGCTCTTCCGGCATGGTAGGCCGGCGCTGGTCGTACCGGAGGGCACCACGTTCCGCAGCGATCTTGGCGACCTGGGCAACGAACCTGCCACCACCGCATGACGGCCCTGCGGGAACGCACGATCAGCCTGATAGCAACACGGATCGGCAAGGCAAAGGTCCGTACCCTCGAATGAAAAAGGTAAGCAGGCGCTCGGGCAAGCGGGGCCTTCCTCCGGGATCGCTGGTGCATGTGGGTGAACCGGGGAATGAGCGTGCCTCCATCCGGCTCTTCCGGTTCAACCTGGATCGCCATGAGGAGCTGCGACCAACGGACCTGAAGGAGGTCGCCGCCAGCCCCCCGGAGGGCATGGTCATGTGGCTTGACATCGATGGGCTCACCTCGGATGAACTATTGATGCAGGCCGGTGAGCTGTTCGGTCTGCATCCACTATTGCTCGAGGACGTGCTCAATACCGACCACAGGCCCAAGGTGGAGGAGTACCAGAACGAGCTGTTCGTGGTGATGAAGATGCTCAGTCTCGATGCGGAGACCGGCAGCATCAGGTCGGAGCAGATCTGCTTTGTGCTGCGCCAGGGAACGGTGATCTCCTTCCAGCAGCGTCCTGGCGATGTACTCGAACCCATCCGTGAACGCATCCGCAAGGACCTGGGAAGGGTGCGGCGTTCCGGTGCCGACTACTTGCTCTACACCCTGCTGGACGTGATCGTGGACAACTACTTCGTGGTCGTCGAGGACCTCGGCCAGCGCATTGAACGGCTCGAACGCAAGGTGTTGGTCAGACCGGGCAATGAAGACCTTGCCACCATCCAGGAACTGCGGGGCATGTTGATCCTCATCAGCAGGTACGTGACACCCACGCGCGAACTGGCAGGCCGCCTGAACACCATCCAGAGCCCCTTGTTCGAAAAGGCCACACGCAGGTACATCGCCGACCTGCAGGACCATGCCGTGTACATCGCGGAGACCATTGCAACCTTCCGCGACATGCTTGGAAGCCTTGAGAACGCATACCATGCGGGGCAGAACATGCGCATGGGGCAGGTGATGAAGTTCCTGACCATCATCAGCACCATATTCATACCGCTGACGTTCCTTGTGGGTGTTTACGGCATGAACTTCAGCCATCTTCCCGAACTGCAATGGCGCTACGGGTATTTCGCCGTCTGGGGCGTGATGCTTTTGGTGGCCGGGCTGATGCTCCTGTGGTTCCGCCGGAAACGCTGGTTGTGAGCGCCCGACGTCGCCACCGTACAAAGCGATCCACCAACGATCTACTTTTGCCCGCTCCCGGACCGACCATGCGTTCGCACTCCCCCGCCCAGACCCTGGCATGCCGTTGTGCAGGCGCTAAGCTATCCGCGGTCGCGGGCCGTCCACCCTTCCGCTGATGGTACCGCTGGCCCACCCCGTGCATCGGCTAACTGCCACCCACACGCAAGGGCCATTCGGCGAACTCCTTAGCATGACCGGCAGCTGGCGGTCGGGCTCAGGTTGCCGTTGCCTGGCCGCTGGTTTTCACAACCATCCACCATCCATGAACCGACCACTGCCGAACGATCAATGAAGACGCGTTATATCGACCTGATCGAGCAGACCTTCGACTTCCCGAAGGACGAGTTCCAATTGGAGGGGGAGAACCTGGTGTGGAACGAACTGCCCCTTGTGGAACTCCTCGAAAAGCATGGCACGCCCCTGCGCATCACCTACCTCCCCAAGATCGGCGAGAAGATCGACATCGCCCGAGCCAGTTTTGCCAAGGCCATCAAGGAGCATGACTACAACGGCACCTACGAGTACTTCTACTGCACCAAGAGCAACCACTTCAGTTATGTCATCGACCAGGTACTGCGGAAGGGTGTGAACCTGGAGACCAGCAGCGCCAATGACCTGGAGATGATCGAGCTGCTCATTGAGCGAGGGCGCATCACCAAGGACGCCACCATCCTCTGCAACGGGTTCAAGGACGAGCGCTACATACAAGGGATCGGCAAGCTGGCCAACCGTGGCTTCAAGGTCGTCCCCATCATCGACAACATGGCCGAGATCTATGCGCTGGACGAGGTCATCGACGGCCATTGCGACATCGGCATCCGCATCGCCGCAGAGGAGGCACCCAAGTTCGAATTCTACACCAGCCGGTTGGGGATCGGGTACAAGGACATCATCCCCTTCTATATGCGCAACATCTCCAAGCAGAAGAAGTTCCGCCTGAAGCTGATGCACTTCTTCATCAATACCGGGATCACCGATACCGCCTACTATTGGAATGAGCTGAGCAAGTGCGTGAACGTGTACTGCGACCTCTGGAAGCTCTGCCGCACCCTCGACACCCTGGACATCGGCGGTGGTCTCCCCATCAAGAACAGCCTCAACTTCAGCTTCGACGTGGACTACATGATCGGCGAGATCGTAGGCCGCATCAAGGACATCTGTGAAGAGAACAAGGTACAGGAGCCGACCATCTTCAGCGAGTTCGGGAGCTTCACCGTAAGCGACAGCGGGGCCACCGTCTTCAGTGTTCTCTACCAGAAGAAGCAGAACGAGAAGGAGCGCTGGAACATGATCGATGGTTCGTTCATGACCACCCTGCCGGACACATGGGCCATCAGCAAACGCTTCATCATGCTGCCGGTGAACAACTGGGGCGATGAGTACGAGCGTGTGTTCCTGGGGGGCATGACCTGTGACAGCGACGACTACTACAACAGCGAGCAGCACATCAACGCCATCTACCTGCCGAAATACAGGGAGGACCGCAAACAGTACATCGGCTACTTCAACACCGGTGCCTACCAGGACACCCTGGGAGGCTTTGGCGGCATCCAACACTGCCTCATACCAAAGCCCAAGCACGTGCTGATCGACCGCAATGCGGATGGCACGCTGGTGGACCGTGTCTTCGCTGAACGCCAGAGCGCTGAGCGCATGTTGCAACTGCTGGGGTACCTCTGAACAGACACTGGCTGCGCATTCCGGAACCCGCATTTATATTTCGCCCCGCTTTCGACCAATGAGCAACGACCGCACCCTCTCGGCCTTCATGGACAAGCACTACCTGCACTTCAATGCAGCAGCGCTCGTGGATGCCGCCAAAGGCTACAAAGCCCACCTGGCCAAGGGGCGAAGGATGATGATAACTCTGGCGGGAGCCATGAGCACTGCCGAATTGGGCAAGATCCTGGCCGAGATGATCCGCCAGGGCAAGGTCGATATCATCAGTTGCACCGGTGCCAACCTGGAGGAGGACGTGATGAACCTGGTGGCACACGACCATTACGAACGCATTCCGCACTATCGTGACCTGACCCCGGCGCAGGAGCGCGACCTGCTGGACCGCGGCATGAACCGGGTGACGGACACCTGCATCCCCGAACATGAGGCCTTCCGCCGTCTCGAGAAGCACGTGCTTGACCTGTGGACGGCCGACGACAAGAGCGGGCACCGTCGCTTCCCGCATGAGTATTTCTATGAAATGATCCGCAGCGGTGTGCTGGAGCAGTATTACCAGATAGATCCCAAGGACAGCTGGATGGTGGCCGCTGCAGAGCGCAACCTCCCCATCATCTGCCCCGGTTGGGAGGACAGCACCTTGGGCAACATCTTCGCCGGCCATTGCATCACGGGCGATTGCAAGCCCACCATGATGAAGAGCGGCATCGAGTACATGATGTTCCTGGCAGACTGGTACACCAACAACTGTGGGCCGGATGGCATCGGCTTCTTCCAGATCGGAGGCGGTATCGCGGGTGATTTCCCGATCTGTGTGGTACCCATGCTCCATCAGGACCTGCAGCGTGACAACATCCCCTTCTGGAGCTATTTCTGCCAGATCAGCGACAGCACCACCAGCTATGGCAGTTACAGCGGTGCCGTGCCGAATGAAAAGATCACCTGGGGAAAACTCGATATCGACACCCCCAAGTACATCATCGAGAGCGATGCTACTATTGTGGCGCCGCTCATCTTCGCCTACGTTCTGGACATGTGAGACGCACACCCATGCAACGCCTGATCCGATCCTTCAACACGCTGACCGACGCGCTCAAGGAAACCCTCCAGGAACAGTATCCGGATGGGATCGACACCACGCACATCAAGTCCATCCCCACAGCGAAAGGGGACATCCTGCGCGTGATCGAACTACGCACTCCTGATGCGCTCTACCTCATCAAGATCAACCCCGAAAGCCGGGCCGAAATAGACGAATTCCTCGATCAGGAGGAGAACACACCGTCCAGCGATGAAATGGAGGGCGGTGACGAACTTGGCGGCAGTGATGATGCCGGGCAGGAGGGCGACACCGATGAGGATGGAGGCGATGAGGATGGTGATGAGGATGGCGATGACGCTGATGCGGTAGACGATGATGGCGGAGATGACGACGAGGACTGAACCAACCGCACCCGTTCGATAACTCTTGAAGGCCCCGGATACCCGTTCCGGGGCCTTCGCTATTTTGGGTGGCATACTTCCATGCCGCCATGACAGGCACCTTTCACCTCGCTTTCGCCACCACAGACCTGAAACGGATCAAGGCTTTCTACGGAAAATTCCTCGGCTGCAAGGAAGGCCGGAGCGCAGATACGTGGGTGGACTACGACTTCTTCGGCCACCAGCTTACCATCCAGGAGGTACCCAAGCTGATCAGGACATCCCGCATCTACAACCCCAAAAGCAATGTCCCAAGCGACCATTGGGGCATCGTGCTGGGCATGGCCGATTGGAAGAAATTGCGGGACAAGCTGGCGAAGGTGGGCCACCCCTTTTACATTGAACCGCGCACGGTGATGAAAGGAGAGGTAGGCGAACAGATGAGCCTCTTTATCGAGGACCCCGACGGCCATGCCATCGAGTTCAAGGCCTTCCCCGATCCCGGCAACGTGTTCAGGAAGGGTTGAGCGGGGGCGTTCGTTACCCCGGGCGAGCATCGGCATTCAATGTATAAAACCCCGCACCATGAAGACCCGCACCGCCATCATCCTGCTCCTGTCCGGATACACCCTGATCACCACCGGAGGATTGTTCAAGATCATGCACTGGCCGGGAGCGAACATGCAACTCCTGGTCGGGGCGTGCATCCAGGTCATCGCATTGATCACGTTGGTCCTGCTGGTGGCCCGGCATAACTCCCTGCGCGCCCTGCTGGACCGATGATGCCACCGGGCTTCAGTAGCTCCGCATGGCTACCAGCCCCCCCTGTCCGTCATACAGTTCACCGCTGCGCAGGTCTCCACCGGCATGTCCGAGACGGCCCATGAGCGTATTGTTGGGGCTTCTGAACTCCCACGTGCCCGTCCGCGCACCCAAGTGGAACCAAGCCTGCGCCAACAGCACCCCCGTATCGCTGTATTGCCTCCATGCTCCATCGCGGTGTCCATTGACAAATCCACCCTGCTCGTGTATCCGGCCGTTCTCGTGATACGTGATGAAATGAACATGTCCGCCTTCCGCATAGCGCGTGGACCGCAACGTTCCATCCGGCCAATGCTCCTGGCCAAGCAACGTCTGTGCAGTTGCACACGTGCAGCAGGCCAATGCAAGTAGAAGAAGGGTGAAGCGCATGAGCATGTTGGGTGGTGCTTTGCTGATACGCTCAAAATTATCATATTGTTCACCTGGAGTTAACATAGATCTAACATAGGTCCATCCACCGGGCAATGTGGATGACAGGCCCGGTGCGGAGTGTTCCCGCAGCCGCTCCTCAGAACCTGTTCGGGACCTCCCCTTTGGTGGCGGGCGATGGGGACGTTCTGAACGGACGACCTGCCGGCGCGTTGAGGGCGCAGAACGGAAGCTTCCGCCTCACAACTGACGCGACGGCTTCTGCAACGAAGATCAGTCGCCAAACCCCATGGCGGAGCCGCGTACGGAGATATTAAAAGGCTCTCAGAACGAAAGTCGACCCTGCTGCTCCATGGCCAGGCGCAGTTGCCCCACCTCCTTGCGCAGCTCCACCACGCTGCGGGCCAGCTCATCGCGGCTCATGTTGGGCTCCGGTAGTTCAGCGCTGATGAAGTGCACGAACTTCCACACCTCCAGCACACTGGTAACGGGCACCTCATAGGGCGCATAGAGGGGGTTGGTGCTGCATAGTAGCATGGTACCCTTCTCCTTCAGTTGGTTGTAGACCACCTTGAACACAATGCCGTCGTCCTTGGTGACAACGATGTATGGCTGGCCGTCGCGGATGGTCTGCCAGTTCTGCACGTATTCACCGGTCACCCACGACCCGTCGGCCACGGGCGGCATGCTGTCACCACTGATCTGGAAGGTCCGGTACTTTCGGTCCTTGGCCAGGAAGGGCATCTGGAAGGTGGGCAGGATGCTGATGTACTCCGGGTCGGCATAACCCAGCGCGTAGCCGGCCTTGGCCTTCTCGGGAACCAGCTCCACGTTCTCGCGGTCGTCCTTGTCCACCGTGGTGGCCAGCACGCGCAGACGGCGACCACTGAGGTCGATGTCGCCGCCGCGCTCCAGAATGCCCAGCTGGCTTTCGCTGAGGGCCGTGAGCTCATCCTTGAGGAGCTTGTCGATGCTCACCTTGAAGTACTCGCTCATGCGCACGAGCAGGTCGAACGAGGGTTCGGCACTGCCGTTCTCGTAGCCGCTGTAACTGCTGCGTTTGATATCGAGACCGGCTGCGACCTCTTCCTGCGAGCGGCCGCGGCGCTGGCGGAGGAGCTTGATGTTGGATCCGAAGAGCGGGGTTGCCATGGGGAATGTATTATGTCTTATGACGGTTGACGGTTGCTTAACCTGGGTGTGGTCAGGGGGGCTTGGGGGTTGAAGCCGATCGATCGGGGCTCGGCCACGACAAAATACTCCACGGGCAACAGCTGCGTGTGGGGCGATTTGAACGCAGGCCGCGCGCGGCGCAGGCTGGTACGCAGGCGGCTGGATGTTGCCAGGGTTTCCATCATTCTACTGATCAGTTACTCGACAGCGCAAACATAATGACTATTTTATCGGACTCAAAATGACAATTATTTCGTCAATACGAATTTGTTGGCCGGACGGGGACCCCGCGCCCGGGATGGGAGCGGCAGCTTGCCGCAGGCGGGCCGCTGGTGCCGTGACAGCGAGGAGGCGGTCCGCCGCACGGCGGAAAGCCACCGCAGCGGCTGCGGCACCCGGCACGGCAAGGCAACTATAGCGGACAGCCCGAAGGGCGCCCTGAAAACATGCACAACATCCCACAGATGCACCCGTAGTCGACCCACCGGGTCTACCCGCCCCAACGCCATGGAACGCACAATACTCCATCTGGACCTCAACACCTTCTTCGTGAGCGTGGAGCGCCTGCGCGAGCCGAAGCTGAACGGCCGGCCGGTGCTCATCGGCAGCGACAGCGACCGCGGCGTGGTGGCCAGCTGCAGCTACGAGGCGCGGGCCTTCGGGGTGCGCAGCGCCATGCCCATGAAGATGGCCAAGCAGCTATGCCCGGAGGCCATCATCCTGCGCGGCGACAGCGGGCTGTACCTCAAGAAGAGCGACGAGGTCACCGAGATCATCCGCGCCAGCGTGCCGCTCTTCGAGAAGAGCAGCGTGGACGAGTTCTACGTGGACCTGAGCGGCACCGACCGCTTCCACGGAAGCCGCAAGCTGGCGGCGGAACTGCGGCAGCGCATCATCAAGGAGAGCGGGCTGCCCAACAGCTTCGGGCTCTCCATCAACAAGACCGTGAGCAAGGTGGCCACCGGCGAGGCCAAGCAGGGCGTGGGCGAATGGTACGTGGACCGGGGCACGGAGAAGCCCTTCCTGGCGCCGATGCCCATTGAGCGCATCCCCGGCGTGGGCGAGAAGACGGCGCACCTGCTGCGCAGCATGGGCGTGATGCGCATCGCCACCATGCAGGAGCTCCCCATCGACCTGATGCAGCGCCTGCTGGGCGAGCACGGGCCGGTGCTGTGGCGCAAGGCCAACGGCATCGACAACAGCCCGGTGGTGGCGTGGCACGAGCGCAAGAGCATCAGCACGGAGCGCACCTTCGAGCGCGACACCATCGATGTGGTGAAGCTCAAGGGCATGCTCACCGCCATGGCCGAGAGCCTCGCCTTCCAGCTGCGCAAGGGGAGCAAGCTCACCAGCTGCGTGGCCGTGAAGATCCGCTACGCAGATTTCAACACGCACCTGAAACAGCAGCGCATCGGCTACACCGCCTGCGACCACCTGATCCTGCCGCTGGTGCACGAGCTCTTCCGCACGCTGTACGACCGCCGCCAGCGCATCCGGCTGATCGGCGTGCGCTTCAGTCATCTCGTTGGCGGCGGCCACCAGATGGACGCCTTCGCCGACACCCAGGAGGCCATGAACCTCTACCAGGCCATGGACAAGATCCGCAAGCGCTTCGGCGACCGCACGGTGATGCGCGCAGCGGGCATGGATGCGAAGAGCATCGGGCGGATGGACAACCCCTTTGATGGGCAGGCGCCGGTGCTGTTGGCGAATAGGAGAACGTGAGCAAATGCAATGGACACAAATGGACCCTCGGGGATGGCATGCTATGGCTGGTCCATTTGTGTCCATTGAAGTCCATTTTGAAAGAACGCACGCTACATTAGAACCATGGACAAGCCTGCTCCAGAACGCCCGCAGATCCTTCAGCCCAGCGGCGGGTATGAGAAGCTGGTGAGTTACCAGGTGGCCAAGCTGCTTTACGATGTGACCGTGCGTTTCGTGGACCGCTACATACCGAAGAGCAGCCGCACCACCGACCAGATGGAGCAGGCCGCGCGCAGCGGTGAACGCAACATCGCGGAAGGCAGTAAGATCAGCGCGACCACCAAAAAGCTGGAACTGAACCTGACCAATGTGGCGCGGGCCAGCATCGATGAACTGCGCAAGGATTACGAGTCGTTCCTGGAGCACCGCAAACTGCCACTGTGGGAACCGATGGACCCGCGCCGCAAGGAACTGAGCAACGCACGCTGCAAGAACCCCGATGAAGTGGCCCGCTGGATCAAAGCCCTGTGGGAACGCGAGAAGGAACAGCGCACACAGGCCGTTGAAGGGCCGCGCACCGCACGCACACCACGCACCGTGAAGGACCGTGCATACGCGGAGATCAGCGCCAACGTGGGCCAGACGCTATGCAAGATCGCGATCCACCTCTTGGACAAGCAGGTGGATAGCCAGGCCAGGGCCTTTGAGCAGGAAGGTGGGTTCAGTGAGCGGTTGTACAAGGTGCGGAGTGGGATGAAGCGGCAAGGCGGAGCGAAGTGATGGGCGTGCCTTCGCCCTCCAACGATCCTTGTGCATGGGCTGCGCCCGATGAAGACCGATGCAGGAGGGCGAAGTCGGGCTGTACGCTCTAGTTGCCTTGGCCGGTCCCGCATCGCATCCGGCTCCGGGGTCCCTCGTTCCTCGGGTCTCCTCGCACCGTGCGCTACTGGGACCGTCCTGCGGCAAGCTGCCGCTTCCATCCCTCACGCGGGATAGCCTCAGATATGCGATCTTGTCGCAGAAATCGAACGCAATATCATGGCGATACCAGACTTCCAAAGCATCATGCTTCCACTACTGCAACGTTTGGCGGATGGAAATCCGCATCGACTGAGTGAAGTGAGGGAAGAATTGGCGGATCAATTCAAATTGACCGAGGATGAACGCCGCGAACTATTGCCATCGGGAGGTTCGATCATCTTTCACGGACGTGTCGGATGGGCTCGAACATATCTCAGAAAGGCGGGCTTGATCGACCTTCCATCAAGAGGCACAATGCAGATCACCCAACGTGGCCGTGAAATACTACGAGAGGACCATCAACGTATTGGGATATCACTACTGAAGCGATATCCAGAGTTCATCGAATTCCAAACCTCAAAGCGTGAAGTAAGTTCCATTGAAGTCCAGAGCATAAGTAAACCACCCGACGAGGTACTCGATAGCGCCTACGAACAAGTACGTGCCGCACTCGGCCAGGAACTCCTCGCCAAGGTTCAAGGCCTCTCGTGGATGGACTTCGAACGGCTCGTGGTGCAGCTTCTCGTGCGCATGGGCTACGGAGGGTCCGTGAAGGATGCCGGTCGTGCACTCACCAAGGGCGGCGATGAAGGCATTGATGGCACCATCAAGGAGGACAAGCTGGGGCTTGATATCATCTACATACAGGCCAAGAAGTGGCAGACCGGCAACACCGTTGGCCGACCGGAGATCCAGAAGTTCGTGGGCGCCCTGGCCGGGCAGGGTGCCAAGAAGGGCATCTTCATCACCACCTCTTCCTTCAGCAAGGAAGCCCGGGAATACGTGCCCAGGAACGAGACCAAGATCGTGCTCATCGATGGGGAGGAGCTCACGCAGCTGATGATCGACCACGACCTCGGCGTCACCACCCAGCGCACCTACGCGGTAAAGCGTATTGATAGCGACTTCTTCGGCGAGGAGTGACCGCAACGTGCATCACGCCCGGCGACCCCTTCAGGGAAGATCAGCAAGGATCGTCAAGGCATGATGCGCAATGCACACTGATCTTCGACCGCGAGCTCCAATTGACCATTGGCCCGTGATCATCAGCCACCCACGTAACTTCTTTGGCGTGCTGCGCGTCCCACTACCGGTCATTCCCCCTTCCTTACCGCCCATGTGATCGGCATTGGGTGGAACGCCCCGTGCTCCCCATCTTCACGCCGCTAACCCCTTCCCATGGAACTCGTCATCAACGGCCTCAGCAAGACCTACGCCAACGGCGTGAAAGCGCTGGACAACGTGAGCCTCTCCATCCCCACCGGCATGTTCGGGCTGCTGGGCCCCAACGGTGCGCGCAAGAGCACCCTGATGCGCATCCTGGCCACGCTGCAGGAGGCTGATGCCGGCACAGTGATGCTCGGGGACATCGACGTGCTGAAGGACCGGGATGCGGTGCGCCGTGTGCTGGG
>Ga0169931_10013814_pt1 | contig 10988 bp, 7 predicted proteins | sample Kivu_15m_20L_FD_129675 | JGI IMG/M metagenome (GOLD analysis project Ga0169931, IMG submission 129675) | Freshwater microbial communities from Lake Kivu, Western Province, Rwanda to study Microbial Dark Matter (Phase II) - Kivu_15m_20L... | ecosystem: Environmental > Aquatic > Freshwater > Lake ... | reverse complement strand
TTCGTCACGCTCAGCGCGCCCTGCTGCTGGTTCACCTCGAGGACGTAGCCACGAGGGCGCGGGTCCCCCTGTGCGCGCGCGGGCAAGATGGTGAAGAGGGCGACGCCGTTATTGACCTCGACGTCGTCAGGGAAGTTGGCGTGAACGACGACGCCCATGTTGCCCGACAGGTGGTTGGCGTTTGCGAGGCGGCGCTCCTCAAACGCCTCGGTGCGCCAGTAGCTGGCCCAGACGCGCCTGAGGGCGTCCTCGACGCTGGCGCGGCCGGGGCGTGGCTCGAGGTAGCCGGTGTGGCTCTCATAGAGGCCGGCGCCGTTGAAGCCCTCGGCGTCCTCGATGGTCGACGACGACCGAAAGCGGAGGCCCTGATCGCGGTGGTAGCGGCCGAAGTGGGCATGCAGCACGTCGCTGATCGACGCCCGCGTCGCCTCGGCAATCGGCGTCCTCTCAATGATGGCCGCGACGCCGCCGTCGTCGACGATGTCGCGCAGCAACGTGCCCGGCGGTCGCGACTCGCGGAATGATGCCGCCACAGCGGGGTCGACGGCGTCCTCGCCCTCGAGCACGAGGCGCCGCACGACGGCGTCGCCGGCGAAGGAACGGTCGGTCAGCACATCCGGCAGGAGAGCAGCGAGGCCGCTCATCGTGAGGTGCTCGGCGTAGGGCTTGATGGTTACGGCGACGGGGGCCTCGACGGTCTCGACGTCGGCGTCGAGCAAGGCGATGAAGCCGGCCGCCTTTCCGCCGACGATCGGACGCAGCGTGTCCACCTCAGCGAGCGCGCGGCCGTCGAGGGCGATGGCGACGTCGACGTTGGTGAGATCGACGGGCGGCAGGCTGATCGACGACGGCGCCGTCAGCGTCCGCCAGGTTGAGAAGTCAGCCTCGCTGATCGCGCGCACCTCAAGGCTGCTCGCACCGCCGGCGCCGATGACGGCCCGTACGACGACGGGGGCGCGGGCGCGGGCCAGCTGGTCGAGGTCGGGGTCGTCGATGACGCCGGACCGAAAGGCGTTGGGGATGCCGCGATTGCGCGCGAGCAGGTTGACGTGGGCGAGCGCCGTCTGCGGCTGCGACGTGATCAGCGCGGCGCACGGCGGCAGCGCGTCGGGCACGTCTTCGACGATGAGCACATCCGTCGCCCGCGCCGTCTCCAGCAGCGCCTCTTCACCGCGGCGCACGATGAGCGCGCGACCAGCAGTCGTACCCGGTGAATAGACCTCGCTTTGTCCAGGCGTGACGACGTCGGAGAACGAGATGACGCGGACGCGGAGGTCTGGTGGAAAGCCTTCGGCGGTCGCCGCCTGCGCCGCCGATCGGGTGATGAACCTCAGCGCCCCGCCCTGCGCCTCAGGCGGCAGCCTCCCTTCGGCGACGTTGAGCATCGCGCGGACGACGTGCTCGCTCGCTGGGTCGCCGAACTCCGGCTCCAAGGCCCAGACCGCACCGCGCTCGGCGGTCTCGGGGAACCGCAGCAGGGTCGCGACCCCCAGGGAGCGCGCTTCGCCGTCGAAGAGGGCGAGGTCGTAGAAGCGCGGCGAGTAGAGGCGCTCGTCGCCGTTCAAGAAGCGGAGGTCGAGCGGCAGCTCGCGTCCAGCGGCGCGCTCGGCCTGCGCCCACGCGTACACGGAAGCGATGCTCGCGAACGGTGCGCCGCTCACGCGGACGGGGCGGTCCTCGGCGTCGTTGAGCCCTGGGATGGGCGCGTTGTTCAGAAGACGAAACCAGTACCACTCGTCGTGCAGCGCGTAGAAGTCGCCGTCGTAGAAGCGAACCGCGGCGCCCGCGCTGTCGAAGTTCGTGATCACGAGCTTCACCGCGCTCATCACCGAGGTCGACCGCGCGATCGCCTCGAAGTCCGCGAGGCTCGGGAGCGACCCTCGAGTACGGTCGTCGAAGCCCGGTTCGCCTTCGCCCTCGCCCTCGCCCTCACCCTCGCCCTCGCCTTCGCCCTCGGCGACGGGTTCGCGGCCACGACAGCTGCTGCCTGCAGGCAGCACCAGAGCGACCGTAAAGGCGCACAAGACGATGGATGTCCAGGTTTTGCCCGGCGTTCTCGCGACCCCATGCCGTGGCGTCTGGTCGCAGGGTGGGTGTGGTTCAGGCATCGGGCGGATACGTTGCAGTGTCAGTGCCAGTCGATGTGCGTTGGGAATCGTACCAGCCACCGCTACAAGGATCATCGTGAGCGCCTACGCCGAGTCTGCCTTGTTCGAGGAGCGACTGCCGGATCGCTTCCCGAAGCTCGTGAACCTCTACGAGAAGGCGAAGCGCGACTTCTGGAACGAGACGACCACCATCGATTGGGACCAGCCGATCACGCTGTCGCCCGAGCAACGCACGAGCCTCGCTCGTCTCTTGTCCATCACCTACTACGGTGAGCGCGCCGCGATGACGATCGCCGGCCAGCTCGTCGCCAGCGTCCCCGACGAAGAGGCCCGCCAGGTGCTCGCCTGCCAGGTCATCGAGGAGGCCAAACACGTCGGCGCGTTTCAACGGCTGCTGAAGAAGCTCGACCGCATCTATCCAGCGAGCTTCTTCGCCCGCCGGTTCCTCGTTGACCTCATCGAGACGGAAGAGCCGACGGCCAAGCTCGTCGGCATGCACCTCTTCGTCGAGAACATCGCCAACCACAGCTTCAACGCGCTGCGCGAGAGCCTGACCGACCCCCTCGTGCGCCAGGTGCTCGAGTACGTCGCCCGCGACGAAAAGAAGCATACGGCCATCGCTGTCCTGTACTTGCCCGCCCTCCTCCAGAAGCTCCCGCCGCACAAGGCTGCTTGGCTCTACGCGAAGCAGGTGAAGTGGCTGACGATGGGCTTGCTGATGGTCAAAGACGGCTACGAAGACGCCCGCAAGCTCAACGTCGACCTCGCGCAAGCCGGCCAGAAGGCGCTGCGCCAGCACTACAAGCTGCGCGAGCAGATGGCGTCGACGCGCGGGCTGCTCGACGTGCCCGGCTTCGAAAAGGTCATCGACGTCGTCGCCAAGCTCGCCAAAGGGTGAGCGAACGTCGGTGCGGCAGACGATCGCGGCATCGGTCGGCCTCGTTGCCGTCGCCGCGTTGAGTTTGCATATGCCGATCATGACTCACTCCGTCACCGCGCCGCGCGACAAGAGCTTCGCCCTCTTCACGGCCGTCGTCTCCGTCATCGCGCTCTCGTTCCTTGCTTGGCTGCTCGTGCTGCGCACCGCTGCGCCCATCGGCGGCATCGATCTTCGGTTCCTGCCCGCCGTCAACGCAAGCTTCAACGCGCTCGCAGCAACGCTCCTCGTTGTCGGCTTCGTGCTCATCAAGCAGGGCAAGCCCTATTTGCACAAATACGCGATGGTCGGCGCGTTCGCGGCGTCGTCACTCTTTCTCGTGAGCTACGTCGCCTACCACTACGCCCATGGCGACACGAAGTTCACCGGCGAAGGCGCTTTGCGCGCCGTCTACTTCGTCATTCTCATCTCGCACATCGCGCTCTCGGCCATCATCGTCCCAGGCGCGTTGTTCGCGTTCTGGTTCGCCGGCACGAAGCGTTTCTCGGCCCACAAGCGCGTGACCCGCGTGCTGTTGCCTGCCTGGCTCTACGTCTCTGTCACTGGCGTCGTCATCTTCTTCATGCTGCGCGCCTGGGGGCAGTCGGCGGCGTAACCGCCGCGACCGCAGTCAGCTCGGATCGCGGTCGGTGATGCGATGTCGTCGATCTCCATGAACGGCCAGCCCGCGGCGTAACCGCCGCGACCGCGGTCAGCCCCGATCGCCGTCGGTGGAGTCGATGTCGTCGATCTCCATGAACGGCAAGTCGCGCGACTCAAGCGCGGTGCGGGCGCCGGAGAGCTGCTCGTTCGTCTCGCGCAGGCGCCGCGACAGCACTTGCACGAACGACCACAAGAGCTTCACCGCGAGCACGGGCTCCTTGCGGATCAGCGTGTAGAACGAGCGGCGTTGCACGACGAGCACACGCGTCGACTCTCGCGCCGTCACCGTCGCCGAGCGCGGTGACTGATCGACGAGAGCCATCTCGCCGAAGTGGATGCCGGGCTGCAGCTCGACGATCTCTTGCATGCCGCGGCTAACGAGGACCTTGCCGGCGAGGATGATGTACAGCTCCTCGCCGTTGTCGCCCTCTTTGATGATCTGCGCGCCGGACTCGTAGGTCTCGAGGTAGGTGATGTTCAGCACCTTCACGAGCTCGCCGTACGTCAGGAAGCGGAACAGCGGGATCTTCTTGAGCGTGTCGAGCTTGAGGTTGACCTCGTTGGCGCGGGCCTCCTCGAGGGCCTTGTCGCCGGGCTCTGCGACCGCGCGCAAGATGACGGCCGTGATGTTGTCTTTGCCGCCGCGCTGGTTGGCGGTGGCGATGAGCACATCGGGGATCTTCTCGGTGTCGGTGTTCGACAGCGTCTCGGCGAGGTCGTTCGGGTCGTCGTAGTAGCCGTGTAGGCCGTCGGAGCAGAGCAGGAAGGTGTCGCCGGGGATGATGTCGAAGACGAGCGTGTCGACCTGCACGGTCCGCTGGATGCCGACGGCGCGCGTGATGACGTTCGCGTACGGCGACGACCGCGCCTGCTCGCGCGTCATCTTGCCCCGCTTCACCATCTCCGACGTGTAGCTGTGGTCCTCGGAGAACTGGTGGATCTGCCCTTGGCGCACCATGTAGAGGCGCGAGTCGCCGACATGGGCCATGACGCCCTTGCCGCCGACGACGAGCATCATGACGAGCGTCGTACCCATGCCGGCCTTGCCGTGGTCGCGCGTCGCCATGTCGAAGATTTCGGTGCACGCCGTGTTCACGGCGAGCTCACAGATTTGGGCGAGCTTGTCGCGCCCTTCGGCGGCGTCGCGCTTGGCCTCCTCGACGACCTGGCGGTTCTCGTTCAGCACCCGCTGCACGGTCCGCGACGCATGCGCCGACGCCACCTCGCCTGCCGCGTGACCGCCCATGCCGTCGCACACGACGTAGAGCCCGAGCGCGGGGTCGAGGAGGAGGTCGTCCTCGTTGTGGTCGCGCTTCTGACCGACGTCGGTCTTGCCTATGGCGACGATGTGCACAGCGGGTCCTTCACGACAGCGCGGTCGACGAGGTCGACGAGAAACGCGGTCACCAGCGACCGCAATAAGCGGAACATGCCGCGCGCCAGGGTCCAAGGTCAAACTTCTGGTCAGTGCCAGTGGGCGCGCCTGATGAGGTCGACCAGGCTCGTCCACCGCGGGCGCCAAGGCCCTGTTCAACGGGGACATGTGTTCACCCCGCCAGACACCCCGCCGCCGTGCCTTACGCCACGACTCCGACGGACGGTGCCGTCTTGAACACGAAGCCCGTCGCTGCCCGGATGTCGTCGACGCTGACGTCGGCCGCGCGCTCGAGCAGCGTCATGCCCTGCCCGCGCTCGACGGCGAAGACGGCGAGGTCGGTGATGACGAGGTCGACGCAGGCCTTGCCCGTCAACGGCAGCGTGCAGTGCGGCACGAGCTTCTTGTCGATCGAGCCGTCCTTCAGCTTGGCCGTGTGCTCCATCGTGACGATGACGCGCGGGCTGCCAGCGACGAGGTCCATGGCGCCGCCCATACCCTTCACCATCTTGCCGGGGATCATCCAGTTGGCGATGTCGCCCTGCTCGCTCACCTGCATCGCCCCGAGGATCGTGAGGTCGACGTGACCGCCGCGGATCATCGCGAAGCTGTCGGCCGACGAGAAGTACGACGCGCCGGGCAGCGCCGTGATTGTCTGCTTGCCGGCGTTGATGAGGTCAGGGTCCTCGTCGCCGTCGTAGGGAAAGGGACCGACGCCGAGCATGCCGTTCTCGCTCTGCAGGAGCACGCTCATGCCTGGCGGGATGGCGTTGGCGACGAGGGTAGGGATGCCGATGCCGAGATTGACGGTGTAGCCGTCCTTCAGCTCTTTGGCGGCGCGAGCGACCATCTGTTCACGGGTGAGCGGCATGGGCTGTCCTGGTGAAAGTGAGGATGGGGAGGTCAGGCGGCCGAACGCGGGCGCACCGTGCGCTGCTCGATCCAGCCCGCCTTGCTCGTGACCTGCACGAGCCGGCTCACGTACACGCCGGGCACGTGGATGGACTCGGGGTCGAGCGCGCCGACCTCGACAATGTGCTCGGCCTCGACGATCGTGACCTTTGCCGCCATGCACATCATCGGGCTGAAGTTGCGGGCGGTCTTTCTGAACTGCAGGTTCCCAAGGGCGTCGGCCTTGTAGGCGCGGACCAAGCAGAAGTCGGCGAAGAGGCCCGTCTCCATGACGTAGGTGCGCGGCTTGCCCGTTCGCGGGTCTGTCAGCTCGCGGATCTCTTTCTTCGGGCTCGTGACGGCGACGCTGCCGTCGGCGTTGTAGCGGATGGGCAAGCCACCCTCGCTGACCGCGGTGCCGACGCCCGTCGCCGTGAAGAATGCCGGGATGCCGGCGCCGCCGGCGCGGATGCGCTCGGCGAGCGTGCCTTGGGGGTTCAGCTCGACGTCGAGCTCGCCCGTCAGATAGCGCCGCTCGAACTCTTTGTTCTCGCCGACGTAGGACGAGACCATCTTTTTCACCTGGCCGTTCGCCAGCAGCACGCCGAGGCCCTTGTCGGTGGTGCCGCAGTTGTTGCTGATGATGGTGAGCCCCTTCGTCCCCTGCGCGTGCAGCGCGCTGATGAGGTTCTCGGGGTTGCCGCACAGGCCGAAGCCGCCGACCATCAAGGTGGCGTTGTCGGTGATGTCTGCGATCGCGGAGGCCGCGGAGGCGAAGCGCTTGCCGGTTTCCATGGCGCCGACATCGCGTAGGACGTCGACGACGTCAACGCACCGTCTCTAGTGAAAGTCGCGCGACGGGAATGGGAATGCCATCTGCGCCGCTGCCGCCTCGCCGGCGGCGCGACCCTGACCATCGAAGGCGCCGGCCGGCGGTGAGAGCCCGATGACGCTCTTGGCGATCGCGTGCACGACGGCGCCCTCGCGCTCGATGACGGCGTCGATGAGCAAGAACGCGTGGCCGACGATGATCGCGCGCTGACGCTCGAAGTCTCTGCCCCACACGACGACGTTCACCATGCCGCGCTCGTCTTCGAGGGTGATGAAGCAGGTGCCGTCGGCGGTGCCCGGGCGCTGTCGGCCGATGACGAGGCCGCAGACGAAGGCGCGGGTGCCGTGGCGCACGCGCGCGACGCCGTCGCTGTCGAGGAGCGGCGGCGCACGGCCCCGGCCACGCGCGCGGCGCGCGAGCGTCTTTGTGATCGCGGGCCGCACGTAGCGCATCGGGTGGTCGGCGATGCTGAGGCCGACGGTAGCGTAGTCGAGGGCGAGCACCTCGCCTTCGCTCGGCGGAAAGAGCGAGGGCTGATCGTCTGGGAGTCTCGCGAGCAGCGGCGGCCGCGGGTCGAGGGCCGCCCACAGCGCCGCGCGGCGGTGCACGGCGAGGGCGTCAAACGCGCCGGCCTTCGCGAGGGCCGTGCGAGCGCGCTTATCGAGGCGAACACGACGCACGACGTCGGCGACGTCGACGTAGGCGCCATGTGCGCGCTCGGCGTCGATCGCCCGGCCGACGTCTTCGCGCAGCCCCTTCACGAGACGCAGCCCCAGCCGCAGCACCGGCATCGACGATGACGATGACGATGACGACGACGCCTCGCTGCGCGGCTCGAGGGCGCAGTCCCACGCGCTCGCCTGCGCGCACGCCGGACGCACGACGACACCGTGGCGCTGGGCATCGGCGACGAGCTGGGCCGGCGCGTAAAAGCCCATCGGTAGCGAGTTCAGCAACGCGCACACGAAGTGCGCCGGGTAGTGCGCCTTCAACCACGACGACGCGTAGACGAGGATCGCAAAGCTCGCGGCGTGGCTCTCGGGGAAGCCGTACTCGCCGAAGCCCTTGATCTGCTCATAGAGCCGGTTGGCGAAGTCAGCGTCGACGCCCGTCGACGTGAACCCACGAAAGAGGCGCTCTTTGTGGCGCTCGAGGCGGCCCGTCTTCTTCCATGCCGCCATGTCGCGCCGGAGCTGGTCGGCCTCGCCAGGCGTGTAGCCCGCGCCAACGACGGCGAGCTTCATCACCTGCTCTTGAAAGAGCGGCACGCCGAGGGTGCGCTCCAGGATCGGCCGCAGACGCTCGTGCGGATAGTCGACGGGCTCTTGGCCGCTGCGACGGCGCAGATAGGGGTGCACCATGCCGCCCTGGATGGGACCGGGGCGAATGATCGCGACCTCGACGACGAGGTCGTAGAACGATCGCGGCCTCAGCCGCGGCAGCATCGCCATCTGCGCGCGGCTCTCGATCTGAAAGACGCCGACAGTGTCGGCGGCGCAGATCGCGTCGTAGACGACGGGGTCTTCGGCGGGGATGCGGGCGAGCGAGAGGCGGGGCGGGCGGGCGGCAGTCTTTGCAGAGCGGGCGTCGCCGTCGTCGTTGACGAGGTCGATCGCCTTTCTGATGCACGTGAGCATGCCGAGGCCGAGCACGTCCATCTTGAACAGCCCAAGCGCGTCGACGTCGTCTTTGTCGAACGGCAAGATCGCCCTGGCCTCCATGCGAGCAGGCTCGACGGGTACGAGCGTCGTGATCGGCGCCTGCGTCAACACGAAGCCGCCGACGTGCACGCCGAGGTGGCGCGGATGCCCTTGCAGCCGCGCGGCCATGCGCAGCGTGTCGATGACGGCGGGGTCGTGTGCGTCGACGCCGACCTCGCGGGCGACGTCGACAAACGAGCGCGGCGCCCCGTGCTTGTCCTTCACGCCGAGCAGCTCGCGAAACGAGCCATGGTGCATGAGCTCGGCGAGGGCGCCGGTGACGACGTCGGAGAGGCCAAAGACCTTGCCCACCTCGCGCACGGCCGAGCGGCCGCGGTAGGCGATGACCTCGCTGACCATCGCGGCGTGGTCGCGTCCCCAGCGTCGGTAGATCTCTTGGATGACCTCCTCGCGGCGCTCGTGCTCGAAGTCGACGTCGATGTCGGGAGGCTCGGCGCGCTCGCGCGACAAGAAGCGCTCAAACAAGAGCCCCATCCGCACCGGGTCGATGCTCGTGATGCCGAGGCAGAAGCAGATCGCGGAGTTCGCCGCTGAGCCACGCCCTTGGCACAAGATGCCGCGCTCGCGTGCGACGTCGACGATGTCTTTGACCGTCAAGAAGTAGGACGCGACCGCGATCTCTTTGACGAGGGCGAGCTCGTGCTCGAGCTGGGCCATGACGTCGTCGGGGATGGTTCCGTCGTAGCGATCGCGGGCGCCGGCGAGCGTGCGCGTTCGCAGCGCTTCGTCGGCATCGACGACGCGATCATCGGCGTCGCGCGGCAGCGGGAACGTGTAGCGCAGCTGATCGAGACGAAACGCGCACGACGCCGCGATCGCCCGCGATCGCGCGATCATGTCCGCGATCGCGCGATCGCGGACATGATCGCGATCGCTGCTGCGATCGCGGCTGGTGCCGTGACCGCGATCATCGTGGTGATCGCGGCGGGGTTTCGACAGTTCATCGAGGCGCGCGTGCGCGATCGCCACCAGTTCCTCGCCGGGCAAGAGCCGCGATCGGCGGTTTGGTGGCAAGCGCTGCCCGCTGCCGGCGAGCGTGAGGTGCTGTCGAATGCAGCACAGCACGTCGAGCAAAGGCCCGTCGTCGGCGTCGACGAGCAGCGGCCGCGCCGACAGCACGGGCTCGATGCCATGCCGCGCGCGGGCTCGCTCGACGAAGGCGAGGGCGACGGCGTCGTCGGGCGTCTGCGTAAACGCGAGGCCGGCGCTGAGGCGATCACCGAAGGTGGCCTGCAAGGCCGCGAGGGCGTCGTCGTCAAAGGGCGGCCAGGCGATCGCCTGGAGGTCGTCGTGGTGGTCGAGCACGACCTGCAGCCGATGCTCGATGTCGTCTTTCTCGACGCCGCGCTCGAGGGTGCCGTCCTTGGCGATGGTGAGGATGGCGCAGAGGTTGGCCCAGCCCCGCGCCGTCATCGGCAGGAGCGTGAGCGACCCCTCGTCGAGGCTGAGCTCAACACCGGGGATGACGCCGACACCGAGCTCGAGGCCGGCGGTGTGGGCGCGGACAACGCCGGCAACGGTGTCGACGTCGGTGACCGCGATGGTGTCTTGGCCAAAGAGGGCGGCGCGGGCGACGACCTCTTCGGGCTGCCCTGCCCCCGGCCACGCAGCGCGCGCGTCGTGGAGCGTTCGCCCCTCAACCGCGCCCGAGCCCTCGATGGTGACGCCGGTGAACGTCGTTCGAGCAGCGAGCTCGACGAAGGAGGCCGAGTGCTGCGAACGAATGGAAGAATCGCGCGGCGCTCCGAGCGGCGTCGCCGGCTCAAGCACCACCCTCGTCGACGGATCGATCCGCGCGCGCATCACTGGAGCATTCGACCACTGAACAGATGTGTAAAGGGTCGTCAGTTTACATATTCCTGAGATCGTCAACTGGCGCCGACCAGGTCAGCCATCGGGGGCAGCCTGTGGCGCAGCGTTCGTCATGCCGTTCACGGCCGCGATCGGCGCCCACCAAGCCGCCACCGCCGGTGGCGAGATCGCCTCGGAAGGCGCGCGCCGTGGGGCCGGCATGGGCGCCGTCGTCGGCAGCGCGGTTGGGCTTGCCGGCTTCGGCGTCGCCGCCTTAGCCGCTCAGCCCCCCCCCTCGAGGACGGCGCACGCGTCGCCATCGGCGTGGCAGCCCTGGTCGGCGTCGTCCGCCGCGACCTCGGTCGGCGCGGCCATCGGCGCCGTCGTCGGCAACGAAGCGCGCAGGCCGTGAGCGCAGGCGCCGAAAACGACGACGGCGCCTTCCGGCGCCGTCGTCCAGGTCCGCGCTCGCGCAGACCTCACTCACCTATCAGCGACCGTCAGAGCGGGTTCAGCGTGAACGCGCCAAAGCCCTGCACGTTCAACTGATAGTCGAAGCTGAAGGTGGCGCCGGGCGTCGAAAAGAGGCTCGTCACGACGAAGACCGTGCCGCCGGCCGGGATGGTCACCGGGTTGATCAGGCCACACGTTGCCGGACCACCGTCGTCGTTCCCGCTCGTGCAGCCCGTGG
>Ga0169931_10013813_pt1 | contig 10989 bp, 7 predicted proteins | sample Kivu_15m_20L_FD_129675 | JGI IMG/M metagenome (GOLD analysis project Ga0169931, IMG submission 129675) | Freshwater microbial communities from Lake Kivu, Western Province, Rwanda to study Microbial Dark Matter (Phase II) - Kivu_15m_20L... | ecosystem: Environmental > Aquatic > Freshwater > Lake ... | reverse complement strand
TGATTTGCATAGGTATTTAGAAAAATCCTAAACTTGATGATTTATAAACCAACAAAACTACTCCATACAAGTATACATTCATTCATTGCTACATTTATATCCTATATACTATTCATTTGAATACTAATATTTTCATAGCATCATCTTCTACGATAGTATCGATCATCGATCTCATCCTCAGATATATACATGAACCTTTATCTTAGTCTCTTCCCCCTCCTTGCTGGACTACAGCAAATATACAAGTTGCATGCGAACATCAAGAACAACACTCCTGCCCCACTAAATGCAGCTATCATGGCATAGTAGCTATAGTCATTGAATATCTGTTTGAGTCTGTCGTGGCAGTAGTATTGTGGTTTGCCTGCCTTTATGTCCTGGAAACGGTATATCAGGTTGGGACTGTTAGACGAACACCACAACGAACAATCCAGGAATTTTTAGAGCTGACCCACTGTGACGTAGAGAGCCTGTTATGCGGGAGTAACTTACTTGTCTATGCATTTTTAGGAAGAAACTGCGCCATTAGGACTAGTGAAATTGTAGTTATCTTGGATGTATTTGATCTAAGTGTCAGAATAGCCTTTGTTGGTAAGATCCTATGTTGTGGTGCTTAGTGCGCATTGGCATTACGCGATCGCTTTGTTTTTGCAGTATGACGCAAAGGAGGCGTTGTAGAGCTGGTTAGCACTCACTATGAGTCCATTTGTTGAGCTCTAACAACTACCCTCGAAGAATGACTTCGGCAGATGGTCATCGATATGCCTATTGCCAGGAACACCAGCAGAAAGATAATCACAAATATCTGGAAACAGCAGATCAATTTGGGTTTTTAGCTGCAAATGCCGTATATTCCCTAGGCCGCAGCTCCCACTATAGCCACACCCACAGCTATGAATATACCCAGCACTAAGTTTTTGGTGTTGTCGTCGCCCACAAATAAGCTGGGGTTAATCCACCCGTAAGCCCCTATGGCGCAGAAACCCACTCCGATCAGTAGCAGGATGATGGCGCCTAGCCCAGTGAAGAACTTTATCAAAGGACGCATACTATAGATTTGATTATTAAATCTGATTCATTTACAACAACTTAAACTGACTTATCATAACATGAGATCAATTTTTTTTTTGAATTTACTCGCCTTGGTCTTTAATATTTCTGAATAAAGTTGTCCATCTACACTCATCGTTTCTGATCTAAGTAATTCTGTCTTTAATCTTACTTCTAGCCTTAGTAAAAGCAAGTTTTCTCATCATTCCTTTGTCTTCCCTTTTCCAACTTATCGATAATTCTTAAAACTGTCTCTATATGAGTATTCAAAGTAACAGCATTGACAACTACTTCAGTCTATGGTCAAAATCCCAGATCTCTTTGAACTTGCTGAGAATATTATCTCTAGGTGGTGTCAGATTTAGAAAACTTTTAGGCAGAGGTAAGTTAAAAGCCTTTGGAGTCTAATTGAGCTCACAAAGGATCTAATCAAAATTAATTTATTAAGTTTGTGAGTTGAGCTTATGCGTGCTTTATTCATAGCATTTTTTGACCTACCACATTCTATTCATGACATTAGAAAGCATATCACTCATTAATTTGCTTTTTTGGCAAAGAACCATCTGATTGAAAGAGCCTTCGGGTTGCCTATATAAGCTCAGATAGCGGGGTATATTATCTATTATATTAAGATACCGACAAACGTTTCACAAAATATAAAAGATGAGAATAGATGCTAAACTCATAGATTTTAGATGATATCGGTCCAGTTTAGTTTAGTTTTAGGCTGTTTACGTTGTAATGTTTTTTGGGTGGATCTAAGATCTGATTAATTTGAAGAAAGGGGTTTTCCTTAGGTGAAACAAGTTGGATGTTCTGCCTTGTCTTAACCTTTTAGTATCATAGAAAGCCCATCTATGCTCTAATTGAGCATGTTTCTATCGATTTGAGATTGATATTCTTTGAGTTGAGCTTAAATCTATTGAATCTTTTGAAAAGTTTCATTTTCACAGTTGATTCTACATAATGATTGACAATATTAGCGGTGAACTATGCTAATGTAGTCTACTAGTTTGTTTTCGAAGGTCTATTTTTTATTCAAAGTTAGGGACATTTATTGTATTTTGTTTGCCAATATAGCCTAGCAGTGAATTTCTAGCTTCAAGGACTAATTTTTCTACTAAAGTATTAATTTATGAGTCTAAAGTTAAACAATAGTTCGATTAGCAGTGACAAGCTATGCTGTAAGTGTGCAATTCTGTTGCTAAAATGCCTCTACTTTTTAACTCAACTCTTTTTATCTCTCTTAAAGTCTGATAATATTTTGCTTTTGTTCTTCAATAATTCTATTTTCTTCTTATTGTTCGCTTGTCATAATTTATAATTGCTTTTGCATGTCCCTCATCTGCTACTTTATTACCCTTAATTCCTATATTTTTTCATCCTATTTTAAAATGATTTGCTATTTTTCCATAGAAATATTATTATTTTGTTTTTTGTTGAGCAACTCTGTGAGTACTTTACACTGGCGTTTGAGCTATCCGTTCTATTTCTAATTTTGGTAGATGATTTTGATGAGTTTCTAGGTGGGATTCGACGACGACGAGTGCGTGGACATTCTTCTACTAGAGGTATCGAATATTATTATAGATCGTGGTAGGATTGTTACAAATCAATAATAGATATTTAATTAATTAGTTTAATAAAAAGCATATGATAATAATGATTGCTATAATGATTATACTATATCATGGAGAAGGTTTGTATTACTCTAGAAGAACAGTTTTCTACTGAAATAAACTTTTAAACTTTTTGTAGCCAAGCCAGCAACTCCAAACGATCGAGTTTGCTATCAGTAGGAAAGAAACGACTAATAGAAGAATTCCTTAGAGGAAAAAGAAAGAGCTGTCGGCTTATTTACTAGAAAGAAAAGTAGCCAGCATCGTTATTTACATTAGTATCAGCAAAGCAGTTTCGATAAGCTTGAAATTTCTGTATTTCGAGTTCGTGCTTATGTGCAAACGCACAAAATAGGCCGCTTCTATCACGTTTATTAAGATGAGTATAACAGTAATGAATTATGCTATTTAAACTAAAGAAACTACTAGAACCATAGCAAACAGTCTTAGTATTCTAACTGCAGGAAAGCCAATCCGTTGATGAGGCGAAGGCAAAACATTATCTGTAATCTTGAATAGATAAACGTCTTCAAACTTGTCGATGAACTGATGGTACTCGCAGCTGTAGTACTATTTCCACAAATGCACACCCGCACCCAGTGGCCAGGCAATACAATTAGCAAAAATTATTACGCTCAGCACGAGGGAAACAATCTAAGAAAGATTATTTTGCTGAAATTAGCATATACACAGCCATATGGTTAGGACAAATTGGGTTCTGTATATCTGATCTAGGAAATTAATAGGCCTATATGCTATTCGACTTATGAGCCTTCCTAGTATTCCTTGGGGTTAAGTACATACTACTGCGAATTTACGAATCAAATAAAGAGTTAAATACCATACAAGAAAACCAAAATTAAGCAAGAGAATAGGATAAAAATTCGAGATGAAGTTTTTTGTTTAGATATATTTCGATTAATTTTGGTTTTAATTGAAAATATCTACGTTTTTGAGAATGTTTAGACCTGATATAGGTGTAGTAAACGACAGTGGTAGGTAATTGGGACTAACCTGAGCATGCAGATATATGATTTGCAGCACAACAGCTATTTTTTCAAAAACTACTGTATTCCCCAAAAAAGTGAGTAATATTGTCGCAATCACTACACCCCATCCTATTAGATTCATGATCTCTTTAAGTATTTTTAAAACATCGAATGTTTACTAATCATATTTATCATACCGAGAGATATAAAGATTAGACAGTATCTACTCATATCCAGTTATTTGATCTGATATGTATACAGTCATTTTGGCTTAGAGAAAATTTTGGCCAACTTTTACCTTTAATATTAGTTTATTTTGAGAAGTTTATACGCTTTAGAGATTGTAATCTGAGGTATGGAGTTTATCAATTTCGATAGAAATATCATTAGATTTGTACTACCCCTCTGCAAATACATATAATCCGTCATTTGTAAGTTTGTATGTTGCAGATGCTATAGGCGGAATTGATTTTAGACCTGTGGCGAAAAGATGGGTGGACATGTTACCATGAGAAAGTGTTTTCAGGGATTATAAGAAGTTAGGCTTGTTTTATGAACATTAAGTACTATTATTTTTGATTTAAGGAGTCGACTGAACAGTTGCTAATATTTAGCTATGTGCTTATTGCTGATTATTGGTATTATTTAACGACTATGTATGTGTCTAGTGAGGCGATGGCATCACTATTCTCTATAACAGTTCTGATTTATCATATGGAGGCATTTCTGCGAGTTATATGAGTGCACTTGTCGTCACTACACTGATAACTGCCAATAGAACAAATAGAAAAGGTGTATTCTTTATCATTTAAAATTATATCACACATTATATTGCAGCATTCTAAGTAAATAATTAGAACCTTTCTCTATATAAAAACATATGGATATCTTTCAACGATAGGATATCGCATTCGCCTTTCTTGCCAGTCTCAATCGATCATTACTTGTCAAATACTCGGAACTTAAAGCTAAATTCGATCAATAAGCTCCTCCCAACAACGTACTACTCAAGTACTTTAAAGTAAATATATGGTCAACAAGTAGTGGCGTGGACATTTCCATATTGTTATCGAGTAGCAAATCGACAAGCTAAGAATTTAGCACAACCTGACCCAACCCATTGATCAAACCGAATTAATGAGTTCTCTTTTCGACCACTATAAACACGAACAACGCTTCAACGTACCTCTATCTTAACTCAGTAACTCTTCAAAAACATAAACAGCACAATTGAGACCATAAAAGACTTCATCCGCACCATTTCAATCAAGGACCCAGCCTCGTAGATAACAATAATGATATGAAGTGTTTCAACATCAAAGATGAACTCATAATATCATTAAAATGGTCATTAGAAGTGCATCCGTTTTGTTGGACTGCATAGTATATTACTTACGCCCTGTCCATTCGTTATAGCTTAGCCAAAAACGGACGAGTAGACATAGAGTAGCACATGTCAGCATGGCGACGCTTGCCCCATTGTTAGGGCTAGAAAGCTATAGTCTAGCTGTTTATCTCTTAGAGGGGTTTCAACTAGGACGACTACTATATTTCCATCCCCCATGTCGATGGACTATCGAGCTCTTTAGAAGGCGGCTATAGGCAGAAATCATCTATAAAATCTTCAGGTAGAGGTCTATATATACTAGATGATACTTGATTGTAGGTTATTGGGGCATATTTGTCTAGTTAGTCAAGATCATTGCTGATAAAAAGAAAATAAGTTACTACCCGAAAGCTTAAATTATACAAAAGCCATTTTTATATCATTTTCACAATTTTTAATCAAACTCAGAGTAAGTTTAATTTTATTTGTTTGTTTGTTTGTTTTTTTGCATAGTATGATTAAAATATTAGTTATTAAATGGGAAGCTGCGAATCGCTATAGTAAGGATAACTTGGCTTGCCCAGACAAGGACCTGTACGATAAATGTACTTATATAAACAATAAGCATGATCACTAACTCGACATGGTCTCGCAAGTACCTCGGTTTGTTCGACTACTAAAGTTCATAGACCGAAACAAGGCATATAAAAATGTAGGGGAACATAGTAATGACTAAATAGACTAGCCAGATGAAAGCTTTCACCTATAAAACCGATAAAGCTAGTTTAGATTAGCTTTTAGTAAGAATGCTCACAATTAGAAAATGTAGAAAATGAAATAAGCTTTGTTTAGGCTGTAATGCACCGACCACTACTATCATCTCCGTCCCATATAATACATAGAAGATGGAGATTTGATCCAGAAGCCTATCTGGATGGTTATTAAAAATCTACCAGGCAAGGTATTGATGCATAGATTAAGAGCTATTCTATACAAGAAAGGGATATTATCAGACTGGGCAAGCAAAAGATCAAAGTGAAAGAAGTAGTACCAGCAGATCAAGCCAGCTCAAGAATACCATAAAAAAATGATAATATCAGAGTCTCTAAACATGTCTATGATGACCTAACTCTAAAAAATTAGCCTGAAAAATAAGTATAGTAAGAACTTGGCAAGGTAGAACAGTCTTAGGAGTTCAAATTTACTTCAAAATAGATATAACAATAGCATTAGGATAAATCTAACACAAACATAGATAAAATAGCCCCCTAATCAGCCCAAACAATCCCTCTTTAATAGCAAACCTAAGGTTAAAACATCTGCCGCATCTGCCTATAACCCGGTCTTGTTACCAACCCGCTAATAAAACCTTGCAAATGCACAGGAAGTGTCAGATACGTTCATTTCCTGTGCCTCAAGACCTGGTTATCCAAACAAATAAACGCATAAATAAACTAGAATAGCATTACTCTAAACTGGAAACCTTTGATATGTTAGATGTGTAAATCACTCTACAAGTATCGTATATTCCTGGATAATAAGAAGTATTATACAGTCGATATACCCAAACCATAGAAACCATATATCGTATTGTAGATCATGAACAAGAAGAGTAATCTAAAAACCGATTATGTTAAAGTTTTCAAATTCATTTCGTTTAGAAATAAGAATAGTATTAACATTGGCAGGAAAAAAGATGTTGATGTGAGAATATCAGAAGATATTTCAGTATCGAGAGTGCATGCTACATTGACTTACCAGCCCAATAACTGCCACTTTATTCTATAGGATAACAAGAGTAAATTTGGAACACTTGTTATGGCTAAGAATGGATTGTTGTTGAGACCTCATCATATCAATATGAGCGTACAGATAGCTGCATAAGTGTTCAGTTTTCAGGTACTAAGAGCCAAGAGTTAAATCAAATTCAATAACTACGATCTAGGGTAAGCCTATATTCCATAAGACTCGAGCGAATAGTCTTTTGAAGATGATGACCAGAGCTAATAAGTAGATTAAGTTAACTAGTTGCCTGCTAATGATGATTTGTCTCCTTCGATTAATCGTTCACCTGCTATAAGAAGAGCCAACTCCCTACAACCATCTTCAAGCCGCCTATCCTGAAACAGTTTGATATATCTATCCACGATTTATATAGTCTATCTTAGCTATTAAAAATTTGATGGTAGTTCTGACTTACATAATAGTATCAATAAAAACGCCCATAGTATAATCTTAATCCATAATAATTATCATAATTTTATTTTACCCAATTGTAGCATGAGCTCCTCCATCCTTTTTCCCACCAACTAATACACCACCTCATCAAAAGTAACCCACCCTAAATGCAGTCTCCAGAATAAATCCAACAAATGATCCTTCCCGACTACTACAAAATATAAGATGTGTTATCGCATATAGTAAACAAAGGACTGCCTCCACAACTACAATACGTATCGATATAGGAATATAGTTATACGCCAACATGCACAAGGCTTTTAGAATCACTCTTGTCTTTGTATGTTCTAAAGCTATCATCGAGTAGCCATAAAACCAGTTGCTTATTGCGGTGTCATTTAGATAGTTATTAACCAAACAAGCTGCTAATCTTACAACTAAATAACTTAATCTTATGTTCTAGACTTGTTTGTAATGTTTGAATAATCTTCAATCGATTGCCAACTAATAATTTGCAATAGTCATATAACTCATCCTCAAAAACAGCATAGATTGCATGTAACTACTACGCAGACTATAAACTCGTGCTCTGTAACTTGGCAAGACCTCACAACCTATCATTTCGAAAGTAGGAGCCGCCAGGATGATCTGTATGCTATCCCGCTTTGGCAATCGTACACTCAAAGGATAAATGGTCGATATCCTCAAAAGAGTGTTCGCTGATGTGGAGATATAGGCTCGCAAGATATGGTTGACTTAGTTTTTTCCGAAATTGCTAATCAACTTAGATCTATAGTGCATCTAGCTGCATTTCCAAGAGAAATTGTTTGAAGCTATCTGGGATTAAAACACTGAAATTGGTATTCTAGCATAGTAGGTCATTCTAAAAAATGCGCAAAAATTTAGCGGAGAGTAGCAAGCGAGTCGTATAGTGAAACTATTCATCTAATCTCTCACCTCTAAAAATGAGAAGACAGTTAGTCTGGCAACCAAAATAATGGGTTAGACCTACCAGAAGCTACTTAATATCATCCTAAGTAGTTAACAACACTGCATTAAATTCTGGAAATCACTGATATAGCTCTCACAGGTCAAAAACTAGACTCATCTCAACAATATAGTCTACAACCTGCCAGGGATACTACAACTAGCATCGTCACATCACAGAGTTGATCCTCTCTGCGACATCTATGTTTAACTATTCTATTCTCCCCTCACCAATAAACTTGTACTGGCTAGTTATTTCCATTAAATGGCATAACTATTTCCAGGAAAGGCCCAAGAATTAAGATAGCTTTTGTACTGGATGCTCAACTAGTTTTTCGAAGACAACTAACCATCTTAGTAGGCTGTTAAAGTTGTCAATAAAATAGTCAGTAATCTTAACAAATCTAGAAATGTTTTTCTGGTAGAGCTTTCGAAATAAAATTTAAATGAATAGGCTGGGGTCAAGCTTATGGACATCACTCTATGCAACTATCTTATCAAATACCTGAATTTTTTACTAATAAGGAAAATAAGCAAATGGCAGGAGATTTTTTTGCAAACTCTGACTGACTGCTACGATTGTTTCAGTCGATAGTTCATATAAAATACTCTTTTGCCCAAACTATACTCACTTCTGAGAATGAAGCTTTCTAATTTGCCCTTACTGGTTGAACTAGTCATCAAATTAGTAACAAGAGATAGCAATCCTGCCCTGATTAACTCCTATATAAGCAAAGTTACGATATAACTGGGCAAGTCTTCACGAAGTTTTGAAAGATAAAGCGCAGTATTGTTTTTTTACTATGGTAAATATATCCTCATGCAGCCAGCTTTTATCTGTGTGTTGAGACTTTTCAGGAGTATCGTCTAGGATAAAAATATCTGCATTTTTACAACGATGAGTACTTTAAAGTTAGAGCATTTTTTGTGAGCAACCTCCCGCGGATTTTTTATTTCCTCAACAGGGAGTAAAAAATATAGTACAACATAACCCTCAGAAAAATAGGCAACGATATTGATTCTTAAATCCAGAAAGTATTTATAAAAATATTGCAGATAGTCTAACATTCTAACTTCTCTGAAGACGAATAAAAGAGAGATTAAATCATGACTTTAAGCAATTAATTAAGACAAAAAGAAAAAGAAAAGGTGTAGTAGGCTGCAAGAAGAAGACAATAAAATCACTTAAGAAGGACGACTGGAGATCACCGTCGAGAAGACTTGCTAAAGAAGAAAAACTAGCTAATTAGGGTCAAGAATAAGACTCTTCTGAGAGATCTTAATAAAAAAAGACAACCGACTTCTCTAATTAAGACTAATTCGCAGTTTAATATGACTCGTAAGTAAGCAAGACATGCATGATATATTTTTTTGTTTAATAATAGCTCATATTAATTGAGTGATAAAAAAATAAAAAGCTATACCAAAACACTAAAAAAGCACATAAAATAGGTCTTTGAGACGTCTTGATGCAAAACATCTTTTCTAATTACGATGGTCAATATTACTTGTTCTTTGTTTTATTATTTGACTGTTAATCGATTTGAAAGCGTAATTAAAATCAGCAAAAAAAGAGTGTTTCTAGGTCAAAAATTAAATATCTAAAGAATAAATATATTGACGAATGTATTTTTAGCTACTTGTCATTGTTTCTATGATTTTTGAATGATGTTTTATGGAAACAATATGCCCATCATGCGTCCTATAAGGAGTGTAGATATCCGAAGATTAGATAAATTATGAAAATAGGAATATTTATTTTTCTATAAAAATAGACGGCATCGTCTGAAATTCTACAGAAAATTTGATAGCTTGATTTAATGTTTTTTCTTAAACCAAAACTATTAAAGCTCACCAACAGCAAAGCTAACAAGAATTAAAATGATTAAACAATATGTTTTATGTAAAAAATAAGAGTAAAAAATCTTCAGGACTCATAAATTTACTTATTTTGCCTTGTGAAGGTTTATAATATTTATTGAGAAAGAAAAAACTTTAAAAACAACATGGTAAAACTGCATTAATTTAGTTCAACATTCCTTATTTCTCCTTTCACTCGCCATTTTACTGTTGGATTCCTGTTTTTTCTCAAACAGAAAGACGAAAACCCCTTATTTCAGAATAACAGAATCAAATAGTTCCTACAACTGTGCTTCAAACTGTCTAAAACTATCACAAAGCAAACAAAAAAAGCGAATAATAAACCTAATCCAAAAAAAAGGCCATAAAACAGATTCTCCCTTCGGTAAAAAAGGAAGTAAAAGACTAAGACAAGTAAAGAAACTTGGAGTTATTTAATCGCAACATTTTACCCAATACAATAAATACAATCCTCTCTTTCGTAAGAAGATCCACAAAGTCTCACTAAAATAATCATCAAACATTATAATACGGATAATGTTTAATAAATAATCAAATAGTTCTATGCCTACCAGAACTATCTTAAAGATAATTTTAGCGATTTCACCAATAGGGATGCGATTGAAGCTCTAATGAACTACTGTGTCCTGCTTGTGAATTTTTTACTGTCAAGCAACAAAAGCTCTGCAATAAGCTTTTTAGAGCCCTTGTCAACTACTACATCGATCATATTTACATTCTAAGGATTGGATGTGAACACAGAATGATCGGAAATAGGAGAAAAGATAATATCAAGGTACTAAGATATCTTCAGCGAACTCTTCAAGGCACCCTCAAATCAAAATAACGAAAGGAAAATAAATAGAAGTTGATCCGCTTATGATATTAAATAAAATCTATGATATAAAAAATAATATTTGTATCCTTTATATTTTAAAAATACAAAAGGGGTTGGGGTTGGGGTTGGGGTTGGGGTTGG
>Ga0169931_10013812_pt1 | contig 10989 bp, 7 predicted proteins | sample Kivu_15m_20L_FD_129675 | JGI IMG/M metagenome (GOLD analysis project Ga0169931, IMG submission 129675) | Freshwater microbial communities from Lake Kivu, Western Province, Rwanda to study Microbial Dark Matter (Phase II) - Kivu_15m_20L... | ecosystem: Environmental > Aquatic > Freshwater > Lake ... | reverse complement strand
TCATGCGCGATTATTTCGAACACACGCGCGAGGTCCGCTATGTCTCGGCCCACTTTGTCGACACCGTGCGCTATCGCCCCGTCAGCGTTCGCTCGCTCGATTTTGTCCTCAGCCGCAAGATTGCTGATGACTTTCGTATCGGCCCCTACCATCTTTGGATTCGCGATTCCCGCATGGCTGAGGTCAGCCAGGACCTGACGCGCGTGATGCAACTGATGGATCTCGCCAGCCGCTACCAGCGGCGGATTTCCCATGAGAGCTGGCAGGCGATTCGCGATTCGATGCGTGGACGGGAAATCGGCGATCCTCCCCCCGAAGCGATCGCGCTGTTCCTTTCCCTCCTGAATCGCCCCGGGAACCTTGCGGACCTGCTGCGGCGATTGCATGAGCTCCGTGTTTTGGAACAGCTGCTCCCTGCGATGCGGCATGCGCGGTGTCTGCTGCAGTTCAATGAATATCACAAATACACCGTCGATGCCCATTCGATCCGCGCTGTCGAAGCGGCGACGCAGCTGGTCGAGGACGCGAGCGAAGTGGGGCGCGTTTATCGCTCCCTGAAGAAACTGTGGCTCCTGCATCTTTCCCTGCTGATTCATGATTTAGGGAAGGGCTACGACCGTGATCACAGCGAAATGGGCCATGAAATCGCGGGGCAAACAGCACAGCGGTTAGGGCTGGCCGAAGAAGACCGGAAACTGCTCCAGCATCTGGTGCTGCAGCATTTGGTGATGATCCATACGGCCCTTCGCCATGATTTGAGCGACCTCCAAATCATCGCCCATTTTGCGCAAACGATTGGTTCGGTGGAGGCCATGGACATGCTCTTTGTCCATTCGATTTGCGACCTCATCGCCGTCGGTCCCGATGTCCTCACAGACTGGAAGCGAAAACTGATCGTCGAGCTCTACCAGCGTGCCCGCGCCTATCTTCTCGAAGGAGGCTCCGTCGAACGAACCGACCAACGGATCAATCGTCGCATCGCGCTGGTTCGACAGCGCCTGCTCGCTGCAGGGAGCAATGAACGCGCGCTGGCAATTCTCGCACAGCTCCCGCCGGGGCTTGTCGATGGTGAGGATCCGCAGCGGATTGCCGAAGATCTTCTCCGCGGTGCCAAGGTCGATCGTGAACATCCCGTGCAGTGCTGGGGTCGAGCGATTCCCGATGAACAAGCCACCGAATATGTGGTTGTCTTCCATCAAGGGGAGCGTCGCATTGGGCTCTTTATGGCCATTGCCGGGGTCCTCATGTCCCACGGCTTGGAAGTCATGCGGAGCCAGATTGAGACCCTCGATTCAGGTCTCGCGTGGGACCAATTCGTCGTCCACGATCCCGACTTCGATGGACCTCCTTCCGAATCCCGCATCGCGGAAATCTGCTCGGCTATTCGCCGCGGACTGGAGAATCCGTCGAGCCAGCCTCCCAAATTCCGTCGTACGTGGACACAAGAAAATCACTTGGCCTCGAGCGAGCTCCGCGTCCTCCCATGCCGTGTCAAATTTGAAAACCAGACGACGGAGCGGTACACGATCCTCTCGATCTATGCCTACGACCGTCCCGGTCTCCTCTATGCACTGGCCAAGACGATCGCCGACAATCATCTCATTATCCACTTTGCGAAAATCGGTACCAGTTACGACCAGGCTGTCGATGTCTTCTACGTCACCGACGCCAGTAACCAGCAGATCACTGAAACGACACGCCAAGCCGATCTACAGCAGCAATTGATCGCCGCGGCCGAAGGACGCCAAGAAGCCAATCGCCACACTGCGATCGATCCCTGAGAAACTTTTCGGGTCTCAGCGGATGGAGCGATCCCCACTCCCCAAGGCTCGTCTTTTTCGCTCCGATTTCATTTGACCACAGCTCACAGCGCGGGCATCCTTCAGAGGTCTCACTGAGCTTGCCTCACCAGTTCCCCCACCGCGGCTGCGACTCGCGGTTTGTGTGGTTCATGTTACCACGTGCATGGGTTATCGAACTGCTGTGAGCGGGCGACTCGGGCGCGGAACGACCGTCAATCCATCGCCAGCATGCGGCGGTTTGGGGAGACGAGTTCCACAGCGATCTGCCATCTCAGGGTCTCCTTCTCCCCGCGGGAGACCCTGAGGTGACTCGCCTGAGCCGTTCTCTCTCGACGTCCCGAATCGCGGCACGTCTATGCTCCTCCACTTGTGCACAGGATTCATCATGGCCAGTACAGGTTTCAACATCGCGTTCGGGAAAATGGCGGTCAGGAAAATAAACCGGATCAGGGCTTTTTCCTTGCTGATCATGCTCAGCACCTCCCTGCATGCGCAGTCGCAGGATTGGCGGTACCCCAGCAACAGACCAGTCGTCACTTCCGCACGTCTGCAAGCCCCAACGACGGTCGATTCCCCGGCGATCGAGACACCCCCTGCATCCCGTGCCACCCCCGATTTGAAGGACACCTTCATCCGTAGATTCCGGCAGTGGACGAGCCCCCTGCTCGGATCGGGCAGCCCGCTGAGCCAACCCCCAGCACCCACTCCGCCAGAAACAGAAAACGCACCCGCGCCGCTCGCTTCCCCTCCTTCGATCGATATCCCCGAGTCCGTGCAAACGCTGGATGCGCCACCTGCACCCCCGCCGCAGAGGCGATTCGAAAACGAGGCCCCCTCCGAACCATTTCCACCCTCCTTCCAGCCCCCCCAACCAAGCTTCTCGCCCCCTGTCTTTTTGCCCCAGCCGCCAGCACCCCAGGTCTCGGCACCCCAGGTCTCGGCACCCCAGTTCTCTGCACCCCCGAGCGAAGAGTCCCGGTTATCGGTGGGTCAGAGTTTTCTCTATGGCCATGCAGGTCCACTGCCCTCGGCCTATTCCACGACGCATGATCTTTATCGAACCCCGGATTACGCGCGGAACCTCTGGTCAGGTTATGAACTGGAACAGGCCCGGTGCCGATGGATCAAGTCTTACCACCTTGACCAGCGCTTTCGCTGTTTGACCAAGGGGGCATGCGGCGAGGCGTGTTCGAAACCTCACTGAGCTGGTGCGGTCCAAGAAGTACGCTACGTCCTCGGAAGTAGGCGATGTCCCGGGAAGCACGCGATGGCGACATGCCGTGGAAAGCTCGCAAAACTTTACCGTCCCCACGAAAAAAGATTCGACTCGTGCGGGTCGCTGCGTCGATACTTCTTGCACCATGGATTGGGAGGGTGGAACGAGCGGTGCTTTCGTTCCAACATGAGATGGGTTGCGGTGCGGCAGGGAGGGCTGCACCGCGACCCTCTTTTTTTTGGGTTCTGGTGAATCGTTTCCCGAAGGATTACAGTTTGGCCTTTGCGATGGGCCTGCCTTCGAACTTCTGGAAACGTGAGATGAGCACGGAAGAGAACCCGGTGTGGATTGGATTTGATCTTGGCGGTACGAAGATGATGGCTGTGGTCTTCGATACCGAATTCCGCATCCTCGCGCGAAAGCGGCGAAAATCGCGTGGAAGCGAAGGATCTGATTCGGGGATTGATCGCATTGAATCGACGATTCGCCGCGCGCTCGACGAAGCAGGCAAGGGGACGGCGAAGATTGCCGGAATCGGCATTGGCTGCCCGGGACCTGTTAATCCGGTTACCGGAGGGATGTACACCGCTCTGAATCTGGGCTGGGATGATGTGCTCATCGGCCCGGAGCTTGCGCGGCGGTTTTCAGCCCCCGTCTGTGTGCTCAATGACGTCGATGCCGGGCTCTACGGTGAATATCGCCTCGGAGCAGCCAGGGATGCCCAGTGCGCCGTTGGGATTTTTCCCGGAACCGGGGTGGGTGGGGGCTGCGTCTACCATGGTGAGATTTTTCAGGGGAGCCGAATCACCTGCATGGAGATTGGACATACGCGAATCACCAGCAGCGCCCGCTCGAGCGGCTTTGAGCTGCCAGGAACCCTCGAAGCCGAATCGAGCCGCCTGACGATCGCTGCCGAAGCTGCAAAGGCCGCGCTCCGCGGGGATGCACCCTACCTCCTCAAAAACTGCGGGACCGATATCGCGGATATTCGCAGCGGAGTCCTCGCCGAAGCGATCAAGAATGGGGACCGAATTATCAAGGACCTCGTCGTCGACGCTATGGAGACCGTAGGTCTGGCGGTTGTCAACCTCGTCCACCTCCTGGCACCCGATAAAGTGATCCTCGGTGGGGGTGTCGTCGAAGCCCTCGAGGAACTCGTCCTGACCACCGTGCGAAAGACCGCTAAAACCCATGTCCTCGAGGCCTATCGAGAGACCTTTGAAATCTTCCCAGCCCAGCTCGGCGATGACGCGACAGCGACCGGAGCTGCAACCTGGACGCAGAAAAAAGTCTGCTCGGCAAACTCTTCGCTTCCAGCGGTCGGGGTCAGTTTCCCTCCGAACCTCGCTTAGTGCCCCACCGAACAGGGGTCTGACCCTCGGTGATCTCGACCGACCCTCGGTGATCTCGACCCTCAGTCATCCCGACGCTCGGTGATCCCCTCTTTCCTCAAAGACGACCAACACCACACCCCCAGAAAGAAGTGGTTTGCGGCAGGAGTTCTCGGAAGTACCTCTTGCCTGGGTGCTCTGGGGCTGGGCTTTTTTCCTGTCCTCTCGTGACTTGGTCTGGCCTTGGCGGTGTGAAAACTGGTAGAGAGCCATCGTCAGGAGGGGTCTCTCGATCGAGACCCGTATTCCCGTTCCGTTTGCTCCCTTTTCGTTTCATTCCGCCGGAAATCGCACATGGTTGCCACGCCGAGCCAAGCCGAAGCTTCGCTGCGCCGCGCTGCCATCCTGCTCAGCCATCTCGATGCAGAAAACCGTCGGCGGTTGCTGGCCCATCTTCCACTGGCCGAAGCAAATCGACTCCGCACCGCCGCAGCGGAACTGGTCGATGTCGATCCGCTGGAAGTTCGCCGCGTGGTGACTGCGTTCATGGGGCGAGTCAAAATCGCCCCACCTTCGCTGCACCGCGAGCGTGGCTCGCGGATTCCTGAATCTTCGCCATCGGTTCAGGTAACAGGCAGTGTCCAGGAGGGAGCAAGCACGAGGCTGCCGCAGCGCGACTCGACCACTGCGGATTCCCCTCGATACCGGCTTCAGTTTCTCAGCGCCGTCTCCGACGAGACACTTGTCCGGATCGTACAGTCGGAACATCCCCAAACCGTGGCTGTCGTCCTTGGCGCCCTTCCTCCGGACCAAGCAGCACGGTTGCTGACACGATTGTCGAGCGACGTTCGCTTGCAGGCGCTCCGCCGCTTGAGCCGTCTGGAGGAGGTCCCGAGCGAGCTGCTGGACGAAATCGGCGAACATCTGCGGAAGACGATCGGCGAGGTAGAACCGACCGCCAGCAGCGAAGGGCACCGGACACTGCAGTCGATCTTCACTTTTCTCCCGCCGAGCGAACGAGCGATGCTGGCCCAAAGCATCGGTTCGGCCGATCCGCTGCTTTCCCGCGTGCTGGGCAGTACTGACGAGCGACCGGGCAACGATCCAAACATCGGCCGGGTTCCGCGCGCGGGCCGCGAAGAACCCCCTGGCGACGAAGCGCCACCCGCCACCTTTCCGCACACCAATCACCGACAAAGCGGCGACGGGCTGCTCCGGAGCAGGATGCAGGGTGATGGGGTACAGGTTGATGGGGTCGCGGAAGAGAGCGCGAGAGGGAACGCGGAGGAGGGGGAGGAGTGGCGTGGGGATCGGCACTCAGCAGCCGAGAAACAAAGTCGGGACTCCGCCGACCCTGCGGCCAGCGATTTTCCCAGCGAGGCAGACGACCTGCTGCATGCGCTCGAGGCCCACGAGCTGCGGACGATTCTCAGCCAGCTTCGAACACGAGAGGCGATTCTCGTTCTCTGCGGTATGCGGTCGCCGCATGTCCGTCGCGTGCTCCGCACCCTCCCGCGTCGACAAGCGAAGGAAATCGAGGAGCGGATGGCGGGAATCGGCGAGCTGGAATTGTGGGAAATCGACCAAGCCAAGCAACGTGCGTGCGAGGTGGCTTCGGCGGCAAAGAGCGTCCCCTTCGTCCCTCCGACGGTCGTGAGTTCCTTGCCCAACCCCCTTCGTTTCTTCCGCCGGTCAGCAGCATAAGTCATGGCGATCGTACTGAAGAACCTCGACCGTCATCGATCCCCGCAGGAAGCGCATGGGGCGAGCGGTCTGACGGAGCTCAATCTGGACGACCTTGCGGCAATGGCTCGGCGGCAACTGCAGGAGGGCGAGAATCGGGCGCGGGAGGTGATCGTAGCGGCCCGCGAGGAAGCTGAAAAAATACGCGCACAGGCCTACCAGGAAGGACTGCTGCAGGGACGTGCGGCCGGGGAGCGCGAAGCAGAGCAGCAGATTCGTGCGGGGGTTGAGACGCGGCTTCGCGAGGAGCTTCCGCTGTTCGAATCGTTCGTGATGGAACTGGCCACGAGTCAATCAAAATTCCTCACCGACCTTCGCGGGACCCTCGTGTCGACCTCCTTGGCGATCGCCGAGCGGATCATCGTCGCGCGACTCGAACGCGAGCCGGAAATTCTCGAGCGCTGGACCCAAGCGGCACTCGACGCCGCGCGAACGGCAAGAAACATCGTCCTTGTGGTCCATCCGGAAACCCTGGCGATGCATGGGACGGAACTTGAGCAACTTCTCCAGCGGACAGGGAATCGGGATGAAGTGCGGATCGAAGCGAGTGAAGAAGTGCCGGTGGCGGGGGTCATGCTCCGCTGCGATGGTGGTGCAATCGACATGAGCCTCGGGGAACAGTTGGCCCGTCTGGACGAATTGATTCGTGGAACGGAGGAGGGGACACCATGAGCCAAAGTTCCGGACTGGCCAAACGTTTTGCCGACCTTGCATCGCCACCCGAACTGCCCTCGATCGGATCGCTGCAATCGGCGATCGAAAGCGGTCCGGCCGGACGCATCACAGGTCGGATCGCCGCGATCACGGGAACGGCGGTCGAGGTCGAAGGACTCTGTGCACCGCTCGGCTCGCTCTGTCGCATTCGGACTGCGAGCCACCAGGAAGCGATGGCAAAAACGATTGGCTTTCGCCACCAGCGATCGATCCTCGCGATGCTGGACGATGTCAGCAGTCTTGCCCCAGGAGATGCGGTGCAGTGGATTGCCGATGGGATCACCGTCGGAATCGGACCAGGGATGCTCGGACGCGTCCTCGATGCCCTCGGGCGGCCGATCGATCATCTTGAGGCCCCTCGCGGACTGGTCAAAGTCCGAGTCGATCGCCAGCCTCCTTCATCGCTCGATCGTCCCCCCATTCGCCAGCCGATGGGGACGGGAGTGCGCGTGCTCGATGCCATGCTCCCCTGTGGTGTTGGTCAGCGGCTAGGGATTTTTGCCGGTTCCGGGGTCGGCAAAAGTTCGCTCCTCGGGATGCTCACGCGCGGCTGCACGGCAGATGCGATCGTAATTGCCCTGGTCGGAGAACGAGGGAGAGAAGTGCGGGAGTTCATGGATGAAGCGCTTGGCAAGGAAGGACTCCGCCGCGCGGTCCTTGTTGTCGCCACCAGCGACCAGCCTGCGACGATGCGCCTCCAAGCCGCCTGGACCGCGACGGCAATCGCCGAGTCCCTTCGCGATGCAGGAAAGAATGTCCTGCTGATGATCGATTCGGTAACGCGTTTTGCGCTCGCCCAGCGCGAACTGGGACTCGCCGCCGGGGAACCGCCAACAACACGCGGCTACCCCCCCAGCGTCTTTGCGCTCCTTCCACGCCTGGTCGAAAGGGCCGGGAGGACCGAAAAGGGATCGATCACTGCGTTTTATTCGGTCCTTGTCGAAGGAGACGATACGAACGAACCGATCGCCGATGCGCTCCGCGGCCTTCTCGATGGACACATCGTGCTCTCGCGGAAATTAGCCAGCCAAGCCCACTGGCCGGCGGTCGATGTGCTGCAAAGCCTCAGTCGACTACAACCCCTGCTGGTATCCGCAGAACAGCTTGAGGCAACCAACAAGGTGCGTCGCTGGCTTGCCGAGTACGAAGCGAATGCCGAACTGGTCGAGATCGGCGCCTACCGTCCCGGTTCCAATCCCGAGCTCGATCGCGCATTGCAACTCCGCCCCGCGATCCGACGTTTCTTGACCCAGGACACCAAGCAGCGTTATTCGCTTGATGAAACACAAAAACTGCTCGCTCGATTGGCCGCCGGACAGATCGAAGGAATGGTCTAAGAGCCTCTCCGGCAGACCCTCTCGGGCAATGCCCAAAAACCAATCCAATCGACTTGCCTCCAAAGGGTCAGCCCCCTTTTCGAAAAGGCTCTCAGTGAACGACGATGAAAAGATTTCGATCCCGCTTTGCCGCGCTTGAACGGCTTTATGAACAAGCCCGCAATGAAGCCCAAAAACGGCTTGCCGATGCGCGCCAGGCGCTGGCGATTCTCGACCAGCGGATCGCGGAAAATACGCAAGAACGGCAGATGCTGCGAGGCAACCTCCACCCGCACCTGGTCGGGATGGTCAGCGTCGACCGCCTGCTCGATCAAGGTCGTTACGACCTGCAAATTGATGTCAACCTGCGCGAACTGACCGTCCAGCGGGGACAAATCGAAGAGGAAATTGCCCGCCGACAACAACGCTTGCTTCTTGCCGAACAGGAATATCGTAAGTTTTCAAAGCTCGTTGAAATCGAGAAAAATCAGTACGACACCGAAGCCCGCCGGCTCGAACAAGCCGCCATGGACGAACTGGCTTCCATCCGTTCCACCCACAAAGAGCTTGATCCGCCATGATGTGGAAAGCCATCTCCAGCCTGTGCGTCGCCACAGTGATCACGCAGATGGTGATCAGTACCTTTCTCGTGGCTCGCGGAAGCCTGAACAAAGACTCGGTGACTCAGTTCGTGGCCTTGGCACACGGGATCGATATCACCGGGGATCGCCTTCGCGCGATTATGCAGGAATCGCAAACCACCGAGATCCCCAGCTTTAACGAAGTTCTCGAGAATCGCACTGCCAGGGGTTTGGATGCGGAACTGCGTCTCCAAAATCAATCGAACTTCTATGACCAACTGCAGTTTCAACTGAAAAACCTTCGTGAGCGCGAAGACCGCTTCGACACCCGCCGCGACGCTTTCAATACACGACTGGATGAACTGGAAAAGGGAATTCGAGATGAAGGACTGCAGGAGCTCAAGCGAACTTTAGAAGTTCTTGATGCGAATCAGGCGAAATCTCAGCTCCTTTTTCTCATTACCGACGGAGAAATCGATACAGTCGTCAATATCGTTCAAGCTATGTCTCCCGATAAACGAAAGAAGATCTTTGGAGAGTTCACCTCTCCCGATGAGCAGGCCAAGCTTGCGGAAATCCTTCGCCGGATAGGACTGGGGGAGCCGAAGAAGAGCCTGATCGAAAACGCTCGCAAGGATGGTTGAGGTCGCGGCCCCCGCATAAGGGTGTCCCTAGCCTCAGCACCGCTGTGGGCAAGGAACTTTCTGGCCGGGGGGCCCTGTATGGATACTGCTGTGGATCAGGGGGGGATGTCCCGATATTGGGCTTCCCAGACTGGACTGTCGCGGACTGCGGCGGCGCCGACATCGTTCGCATGGCGACAGCCGCAGCTGGGCCTGACCTCGGGCCAGCCTCCAGCGGAAGGTTTGCTGGCGACCTTCGATACAATCCTCAAGAACATGGTCAGCGCCCCGGCACCGAACGCTGCTCCGGCACCCCCTGCGGTGGATCAGTCGAGCGAATTTCGTCCCTCGAGCGTACAATCGTCCTCACGCTCCGAAACCTCGGAAGATAACGGGGCCGCGAAAGAGTCCTCGCCGCAGGCCACTGCCGATGCTGCCTCGCAGGACGACTCCTCCTCACCCACTCAGGAGGCGCCGTCCGAACAGGGAATCGTCGTCGAAGTCGCTCGCGAAGAGCCGATCGCCGTGGTGGATCAAGAAGCCCTCGCAGAGACGAGCGCCACCGTCGCGGAAAAGGTGTCAGAGGACGACCAAGTTGCCGCCGCACCCCAGGACCCAGAGACGCAGTTGCTGCCATCCGGAGCGAACTTCAGCGAGCTCGACCAGAGTTCGAGCGATGACCCCGTCGGGCAGCCCACAAAACCGCTCGTCGAAGTCGCCTCGATCGACGCGGAACCACGTTCGCAGCGCTGGACCGATCGCGAGCGCGCGGAGATTCCGGAATCAGAAAACGTCTTGGAGACCCCGGACGCAAGCCTCGCTGTATCGCTGGTCCAGCAGCAACAGCAGCATACCATCGCCACTGCGGAATCTCTGCCGCAAACAGAAAATAGCGATGCGGCTCTCGAGCAGGAACAGGCTCAAAGTTCCGAACTCTTTGGACTCCAGCCGAGTGTCACTGGCCGGATGCGGAAGAACTCGGAGCGATCTGCACAGGATCAAGCCTCCAGCACCGTGCCACGAGGAGTCCCGCACGATGCCACCGAGACCAGTTCAGTGGTCGCTCCTGTGATTCAGAGCGAAGAACAATCGCGACCCATCGCCGAGGAAGATTCCCTCCACACAACTCGCCAGGAAGGTCCGCTGCTCGAATCGTGGAATGGCCAGGAACCAAGCGAAGGAAAAGTCCAGCGTCGTCGGCGGAGCGATCGGGGGGGCGAACGTGGCCCTGAGGGTCGTGGAGCGGCACGGCGGGAAGAGGCATCGCCACTCGATCATTTACTTCGGGGGATGGAGCCAGTCGCGCCGCACCCCCTGACGTCCGAGATGCACCGCTTTCAGGTCGCTCCCGCAGAACCGCTGAACCCCTCCGCATTAGGCATGCAGGGGGGCATGCCCCCATTCCCCGGCGCGCCGCAATCGGCAGCACCTCCAGCTTCCAATCCGACGGCGACGACCTCAGGAGCCGGGAGTTCATCCCTCCTGAGCACTGCGGCGGTCGAGCCGGTTGGGGCGGCACCGGTGAGCTTTGGCGAAACGGGGGGACGAACCGCGATGCGTGATAACTCGACCACTGCCCCCAGCCCAACCCAGGCTCCACCGAGCAGCGATAACGGCGATCGTGTCCGTCTGATCCAGCGCGTGGCACGGGCCCTCCAGAAAC
>Ga0169931_10013811_pt1 | contig 10989 bp, 10 predicted proteins | sample Kivu_15m_20L_FD_129675 | JGI IMG/M metagenome (GOLD analysis project Ga0169931, IMG submission 129675) | Freshwater microbial communities from Lake Kivu, Western Province, Rwanda to study Microbial Dark Matter (Phase II) - Kivu_15m_20L... | ecosystem: Environmental > Aquatic > Freshwater > Lake... | reverse complement strand
TGCACCAACGACGAGTTCGTCGATGGCATTTAGATCAATATCATAATCATGACAAAGCTGAAGAACGCCATTGGCGATCGGTGCAACCACATTGCTTTGATCGCTTAGTACTTTTGCAGTCTTAAGGCTTCCATCGCTACCGAGTAGAACAAGGTCGGTGAAGGTCCCACCGATATCAAATGCGAAGCGATATCGGATTTTTTTGGCCTTGTCCTCTTGCCGCCTGCCGTCTTGTTGGTTCGGTGTATGCATCATTAGTGGCGTTTGTTTCGGTGCTCGAGTCTGCGTGGATGAACAATAGAGTCACTTTTTGAAAGAGTGATCAGTTTAACCCCCGGTTTGGGGCGGGCAGGCTACAATGAAGATCCTGGGGCCGACCTGGTTTCGACGTGGGTCAGGAAGTGGGTCAGGGCATGCCGAGGCCTCGTTACCTCGTAAATCCAGCGGGAAATTAATAAACGCAAACGAAGAGCGTTTCGCTCTCGCCGCCTAATCCCGGTGAGCGCCACACCAACTTGCTGATGGGTTGGGTCAAATTCGGGTAACTGGGTTTGGCAGTGGTGTAACTTAAGTCAGATCGCGCGTGCGCCGGGTCACTTGGACGCACCGTTAAAACAAAGGTGACTGGTTGGCGCCCGGCCTGTCGGATGGCTAAGGCGACAACGAGATCCAAATTAACCGACTAAGCATGTAGAACTGTTCATGGAAGTCTTGCGGACGCGGGTTCGATTCCCGCCGGCTCCACCAATCTCAAACCCCTAACTCCTCTGAGTTAGGGGCCCTTTTCCTGCAAGCCTTGCAAACCCCTGCGGAAAGGTGCGGGTTAATGCCAAAACCTGCGGACCACGGGGTTTGGTCGGTTTTGGCCTATTTGGGCCCAATCCTCTGCGTTTATATGGTTTCTCTGAAGCCCTTGAGGTGAGGGCGATTCCGAAGTCCGCAAGCAGTGTCAAAAAAATTGTATATTAAATCAATGGCTTACTTGCGGACTAATCGAGAGGGTTTATTTCTTCATACGCTAGGCGGAGGAAACAGCCTCGCTTTTGTCGTACCGAGCGTTGGCGCGCGGAAGCTGAGGGTGGTTGCGGGTGGGTGGGGGCGATAGCGTCGTCTGACCAGAATCGATGTTCTGCACAATTGCAAGCAAATCGGTCGATGTATTGTTCGATCGCGCATTCGAAAGTAAGGTCTAAAAAACTGTAAGACCCAGCGGACAAGATGTTGCTTCATCCACGATATTTGGCGGTACCTGCTGTGCCCACAGGTACCTTTCTCCTTGTATGAACTAATCCTCCAAGGGAGGTATCAATCGATCATCCGTCTCGTTAAGCCGCAATTTTTGACTTCCTTTTGATTGGACTTCTTTACTTTCCTCGAATAGCGTTGTAAACCGAGTGACGTTGATTGGTGTGCGGGGAAATGCGCCTCTTCGCTACTTACGGCAACCATGTGGAGAACGGTCGCGACTAAAGCTTCACGGGTAATTGGGTCCATCCTGAATATGGCGAGATAAACATGACATTACGTGTTCCACCTGATTTAGAACTACTCAAGGCGTCCAGCAAGACGGCGAACATGGTGATCGATGAGAATCGACTGCAGCAACTGCTTCCGGATGTTGCAAGCTTTTTTCAGCTCCTTGACGCGCTCCACACGGATGGTTTGGCGGAAACTCCGCCGTCAAATACCTTCCAAGCACGCTGGATGGAGCGCTAACGTGACGAACGATGTACTAGACCTCCCGCTGAGGGAAGTTGCAGATCTGCTCCGAAGACGCGTTGTGTCGCCGCTCGAATTAGTACGAAATGCGCTCGAGAGAATTAGGAATCAAGAGCCTAGATTAAACGCATTTGCCAGATTGACCGAGTCTCGAGCAATCCTGGCGGCTGAGCAAGCCGAACGCGAGCTCGCGGCTGGATTTTGGCGCGGTGAACTCCACGGCGTACCAGTTGCCGTAAAGGACTTGTATGACATAGCAGGGCTACCCACAACCTGCAGCTCTAAGGTGCGACACGACCACATAGCTGACGATGATTCTGCGTGCGTAGAGCGATTACTAGCCGCTGGAGCCGTGATTGTCGGGATGACACATACGCACGAATTTGCTTACGGCATTATGACGCCGACAACTGGCAATCCGTGGAATGTCGCTCATATTCCAGGCGGATCAAGCGGAGGATCAGGAGCAACAGTTGCGGCCCGCGGGTGCTTCATGGCTATGGGAACCGATACAGGTGGTTCAATTCGAATTCCCGCTTCGGTGTGCGGGGTTGTTGGCCTCAAACCGACGTTTGGAAGGGTCAGTAGATTTGGAATTGCGTCTTTGAGTTGGTCACTTGATCATGCTGGGCCAATAGCGCGAACAGTGGGAGACTGCGCCACAACGTTGAACGTCCTCGCTGGCTACGACTCACGTGATCCTGGTAGCGCAGATGTACCGGTTGATGATTACCTGGTGGAACTTGAACATGGTGTTCAGGGGTTGCGGATCGGAGTGCCTAGTAACTTTTTTTTCGATCGCGTTGATCCAGAGGTTGAGCAATTGGTGCGTCACGCAATTTCGACGCTGCAGGTTGAAGGTGCAGAGATTGTTGACGTAAAGATCCCTATGGCCGAAATGATTTCTCCAGTTGAATTCGGTCTGTGCATGCCAGAGGCCTCAGCGTACCATCGGGATACGATCTATTCGAGAGCAGAACTCTATCAACCGGATGTGAGGACTTTTTTGGAGGCTGGCATGCTTTTGCCGGCAGTTGACTATATCGCCGCGCAAAGACAAAGGACTTTGATTCAACGGGAATGGCAAGCGATGTTTCGAGGAATTGATGCAATCATTGGTCCGTCAGTCCCGGTTGCAGCAACGCGAAGAAATGAGATGACGATCAATTGGCCAGACGGTACCGAGGAACCAATATCGCAAGTCTATGTGCGCCTTTCGGCTCCGGCAAACGTTACTGGCCTTCCCTCCGTTAGCCTGCCATGTGGCTTTTGTCAGTCTGGATTACCCGTTGGGTTTCAGATAATTGGACGACCCTTTGGAGAAGCTCGCATCTTGCGTATTGCCAGAGCTTACGAACGCCTCTTTCAATGGGGGGCGGTAAAACCGCCTTGCTGACGGTCAAACAATAGGGCAACAAGATAGGTGTGGGTACGAGGAAAATATGTTAACGCTATGAAATTATTAGGCCCTAGCAGTGTTTACTGAACTGATCCGGTTTTTGTTTGACATATTAGCCTTCACGTCAGTGATGGTCTTGATCGTTCTTGGCCTAGGTGTAATCGCCAGCATGATGGGGATATTCAACTTCGCTCACGGCGAGTTAGTCTTGCTCGGGGCCTACACTGTGTTTATAGTCCACGATGCTGGCTACAACATTTGGGTTGGCATAATGTGCGCGCCTGTGGTTGTCGGACTTTTCGGAGTCATCCTTGAACGTAGCATTATCCGACGATTTTATACTCTGCCAGTTGTAGCGATGCTGGGCACATATGCGATCGGATTAATCATTCGCGAGACTATCCGCGGTTTACTTGGCGGGCACTATCGTTCAGTTCCTGAACCTTTATCAGGATCTTGGTCTGCGTTTAGTCTGGAATTTTCAATCTGGCGAACATTGATTATCGTCTCAACTGCTTTGGTAATTGTCGGAAGTTGGTTGTTTCTTACGAAGACTTCGTTTGGCCTTCAAATTCGGGCCTCACTGGAGAATCCTCGTTTGGCGCGGGCCTCAGGCATTTCAACAGATTCCTTGTATACATTTACTTTTGCATTTGGAGCAGCTCTGGCAGGACTAGCTGGTGCATTGGTTGTACCTCTCTATCAACTGTCCGCAGACATGGGTCTTCGTTTCCTAGTTCAAGGGTTCCTATCGATTATGTTGGGTGGTATCGGTACTTTTGAAGGACCAGTTCTCGGTGCTGCGGCGGTAGGAGCCCTAGCTGCGGGACTTCCTTGGGTGGTTTTGCCAGTTTTGGCCGACCCGCTCGTGTTTGTGACCGCTTTGGTCATAGTTAAACTTCGCCCGCAGGGCTTTATTGGAGGATCAAGATAATGAAGGATGAATCGTTGAATGAAACGTCGAATCGGTTGTCCTCACCTTTTCGCCGTCGCGCCTTCCTCACGGGAGCCGGTGCACTAGCGGCTGCAGGGTGGACAGCCGGCGGACCGGGAAGTTGGTTTTTACCAGCGGCGTGGGGTCAATCGAAAAATCCCATCAAAATGGGAATTGCCACAGACATAACAGGGGCAATTGCTCCGTCTGGAAATTCGGATTGGCAGGCAGCACAGCTAGCCGCCGAGCAAATCAATGCTGCTGGTGGGATTGCTGGACGATCAATTCAGTTATTTCTCGAGGACACTGCTTCAGATCCGAAAATCGCGGTAGCGAACGTACGAAAGCTGATTCAGCGGGATAAAGTCGATGTTGTGTGCGGCGGGATTACCTCTGCGATGCGGCAAGCGATTAAGGATCCAATAGTCAATCGTGGAAAAACGCTATACCTTTATCCACAGCTGTATGAGGGACAGGAGTGCACTAAACACTTGTTCAACACGGGGCCAACTCCAGCTCAGCAAGTTGATGAACTAATTCCTTACCTTATCAAGACGCTGGGAAAGAAACGTTTCGCGATGCCATCTGCGAATTATGTCTGGCCGCAACTGTTAAATAAGTATGCACGAAAGGTGATCGAAGCGAATGGCGGAGAGGTTGTGTTCGAGGAATACTATCCCCTTGATCAAGCTGAATACTCGGCAACCATTAATAAGATCCGCGATGGAAAAGTTGATTGTGTATTTAATACAATCATTCCGCCAGGGCTTCAACCCTTCATGAAGCAGTTATATGAGTCTGGTTTTCCTAAAAATGGAGGGGTACAAGCTTGCGTTTATTTCGATGAAAATTCATTGAACTATGTGCCCGCTCGCGAACTCGAGGGTATTTATTCTTGCCTCGATTATTTTCATACTGTCGATGACCCATTTAGCAAAGAACTACTTGCGGCTTATGCAAAAAGATTTCCTGGAACTAAGTACCAGTTTACTGCAGGAAGTGCTGCAACGGGTATGTATCGCGGAATCCGTCTTTATGAAGCGGCCGCGCGAGTAACCAAGGGAGATACTGCTAGAGAGGCTGTGTCAGCAGCGCTCGATCGAGCGAAAATTGATCGGGGACCGGGAGGAGGGGCTGAGATGGTCCCTGGGAAGATGCACGCAAAGATGAATATGTATATCGCACAGTGTAAGAAAATCGACGGAGACAGATTACGCTGGGATATCATTTCTAAGTACAACATGGTTGATACTAAAGAGTGCTGAATGCACACACAAGTGGCGGGCTTAGGCTCGCCACTTGCTCCACGACACCGTTTACTAGGCAAATCAATTCATGGTTAAGCTGTCTGGCTTTATCCCGCCTGCACGTGAATTTAGGTCTGTTCTTCCGATAATTGAGTTAGCTGTCCTAATATCCGCACTGATTGCGCCCTGGGTATTGATATCAACGCCAGAGTTGATAACTCTGGGAACAAATATCCTTATACTTTCGTTGCTGGCGATTAGTTTTGATCTTTGCTGGGGATACTCAGGAATAATGAGCTTTGGTCAGGCGCTTTTTTTCGGAGTTGCCGGTTACGTCGTTGCGCTAGTAGGTCGTGATTTTGGATATAGCTACGGTTGGGGCGCTTTACCTTTGGCGATGGCCGTTGGTCTCTTGCTTTCCTTCTTCTTTGCGGCCTTTCTGCTACTAGGGCGTCGAACGCCGTCCGTAATCTTCGTATCACTAGGCACGCTAACGGGAGCGTACGCGGCGGAGAGGCTGGTCTCGGGCTGGCAGTACGTAGGTGCTGGAAACGGTATGTCCTCAGTCAAACTGCTTCAATTCGGGGACGTCGAGATGGTAGAAGGAATTGGTTTTTATCACCTGGCACTTTTCATACTAGTGGTAGCGTACCTAGTCTCACGCGTAATAGTGCGGTCACAGTTTGGTTTAGTGCTTGCCGGAATGCGACAGAACGAGGAGCGACTTGCTTTTTTAGGGTATCGAATACAAGTTTTCAAAGCATTGATCTTTTCGTTCGCGGGAATGCTTGCCGGATTAGCGGGCGCGATTTTTGCGTTTCACCAGGGGTTCATCGGACCTGGAAATATGGGGCCAGGTCTTTCAACGACAGCCGTACTGTATGCGTTATTTGGAGGTGGTGGCACACTAATCGGACCGGTTGTTGGCGTGTTTCTGATTGAAACCATTAGCTATTTCCTAGCCGATCAGGATGCGATCAAGCAGTATTGGCCTGTAATTCTCGGCGCACTGCTTCTGAGTGTTGTCGCATTCAAGCCAACTGGAATCCTGGGCTTTTTTGTCACGGCGAGAGAGCGGATCGGATCCTATGGCGGACGGCGATGAGCGACATGTTGGTAGTTTCACAGCTGACGAAGCGCTACGGTACTTTGCAGGCGCTTGATGGCGTTGATCTCGTGGTCAAGCGCAATTCATTCCACGGTTTGATTGGCCCAAACGGCTCTGGGAAAAGCACCTTCCTCAAGGCAATTGCTGGAGCACACCTTCCGTCATCCGGAACAATTTGCTTTAACGGTCAGGACATTACTGATGCGAGCTCCTATGAACGTGCCCGACTTGGATTGAGTCTGAAGTTTCAGATAACCGCAGTACTGGATGAGCTATCGGTGTATGACAACGTTCTTTTGGCAGTACAAGCCTCAAATTCCCTTTGGTCGCTCCTTCTTTCAAAAACCCGCCTGACTCTCAAGGATCAGGTGATGTCAGCACTTGACCGTTTTCAACTTGCTGATCGAGCGGACGAGCTGGCTGGTGTTTTATCCCACGGCGAGCAGCAGTGGTTAGAAATTGCGATGGCGCTTGCAATTGGTCCAAAATTACTGTTGCTCGACGAGCCGACAGCGGGTATGAGTCCCGAAGAAAGAAGAATTACCGGTGAGTTATTGCGTCCGATTAAGGAGGAGTGTTCGCTTCTCATTGTTGAACACGACCTAGACTTCATCCGCGAGATAAGTGACGAGATCACTCTTTTAGATCAGGGTAAAGTCTTGGATACTGGTACGGTCGAACAGATTCAGAATTCAACTAAAGCCCAACAAGCGTACACAACCAGAGTCTGACATGCTTGATTCACCCTTGTTAAGCGTAGATCAACTATGTTCGGGTTACGGGCGGAGCCAAGTGCTTTTCGGCCTGTCACTTGAAGTTCCTGTCAAGGGTGCGGTCTGCGTACTTGGCCGCAATGGGGCTGGCAAAACCACCTTACTTAAAGCAATTGCAGGTGATTTGCCAGCCATTTCAGGCGCGATTCAATTTAACGGCAAACGCATTGATAGATTTTCAATGGAGAAGCGAGCGAGGGATGGGCTTGGATATGTACCACAGGATGACGCAGTATTCTCTGGATTGACGGTCAGCGAAAATTTACGACTCGGTGCAAGTTTTTCTAAAAATGACGCGGGTATCGAGGAAGTCTTAAGTATTTTTCCGAAGTTGGGGAAGCGGCTGGGCCAGGCTGCTGGCACCTTGTCCGGGGGTGAACGAAAAATGGTTGCGATAGGCCGGGCGATCCTTGGCAGACCGAAGCTTTTGATGTTGGATGAGCCAACTGAAGGGGTATGGATAGGGGTTATTGAGGAGATTGCCGAACAACTCATTAGACTTTCGACTTCGATGTCGGTAGTTTTGGTCGAGCAGCATATTGAATTGGCGATGAAGGTCGCGCAGACCGCTTATGTGATGGAGCGCGGGCGAGTGGTATTAAGCGGTCCCGTAGCAGACGTTAAAGAAGATCCAGCACTCTTGAGATTCCTTGCTCCCTGAGCAGCCATTTCGAAACTAACACCAAGTTTCTTGCCTAATCACGTACCGGAGGATAAATCATGCCGATCAAACGTCCAACCGATGGACAGATTCAAGACGTTGCGCTCTCTTTAGGAATACATCTAAGTTCAGAAGAAGCTAAAGCCTACAACGAGTTGCTTCAGGGTAACTTTGATGCATACGATATCGTTGATTCAATGCCAGACAACGTGCCGCAGGTGACGTACCCGCGGACGCCTGGTTATCAGCCCCAAGGCGATGAGAACAAATACGGTGCGTGGTACATAAAAACGACCATTCGAGGAGCATCCTCTGGCAAGTTACAAGGCAAGTCAGTGGTTATAAAAGACAATGTTTGTGTGGCGGGCGTCCCGATGATGAATGGAGCGTCAACCCTTGAGGGTTATATGCCTAATGTTGATGCGACCGTGGTAACCCGTTTGCTTGATGCTGGCGCCACGATTGTAGGAAAGTCTGTTTGTGAGTATTACTGTTTTTCCGGCGGCTCTCACACAAGTGCAACTGGGCCTGTTCACAACCCTCACCGCATAGGTTATTCGGCTGGTGGATCTTCTTCCGGAAGTGCGGCGTTAGTGGCTGCTGGAGAAGTAGATATGGCAATCGGAGGCGATCAAGGAGGGTCTATTAGGATGCCGGCCTCATATTGCGGCATTTATGGCATGAAGCCGACTCATGGTCTCGTACCCTACACAGGGATTATGCCGATTGAACTCACGATTGATCACACTGGTCCTATGACTGGAAATGTTACCGACAATGCGCTCATGCTTGAAGTGCTGGCGGGTCCGGATGGTCTTGATCCTCGCCAACATGCTGGACGCGATGCACAACCCTACAGTGAACTTATGAAGCAAGGGGTTAAAGGCTTAAAGATTGGAATTGTAACCGAAGGCTTTGATTGGCCTCAGTCGCTGGCTACATCAGATTTAAAAGTGAGGGCAGCGATTGAACGTTTTAAGGCTTTGGGAGCTACGGTCGAAGATGTGTCTATTCCCTACCACCGACTCGGACCAGCAATTTGGTTACCCATCGCTGCAGAAGGCGCAACGCAGCAGATGATGAAAGACAATGGTCATGGATTCAATTGGAAGGGGCTCTATGTGACCAGCATGATTGACTTTCATGCAGGATGGAAGCAGCGCGCCGATGAACTATCTGATACATTAAAACTTACGATGGTCCTCGGGCAATACTTTATTGAACATTATCGAGGTCACTACTACGCAAAAGCGCAGAATCAGTCACGTAAACTTCGTGAGGCTTATGATGATGCATTCGCAAAGTACGACTTGTTGGTTATGCCGACTCTGCCACTTACCGCGACGCCTCTGCCAAAAACAGGTGCTCCAGTTCAAGAGATCGTGTCCCGCGCATTTGAAATGCTGCCCAATACATGTCCATTCGATGTAACTGGGCACCCCGCAATGAGCGTTCCCTGCGGGCTTGTGGATGGATTACCTGTTGGTATGATGCTCATTGGCAAGCACTACGATGAGGCCACGATTTACCGAGCTGCCTTCGATTTCGAGCAGTCTGGGGACTGGAAGGATATTTAGAAGGCAAAATCCATGAGCTTCCAGCGCTTGCTTCGTTGAAGCCAACTCTTCCCCGACTGTACAAGATCTAGCTTATCGATGTATGGTGCTCATAAACTCAACCTCCAATCTCAAACCCCTAACTCCTCTGAGTTAGGGGCCTTTTTTCTGCAAGCCTTGCAAACCCCAGCGGAAAGGTGCGAGTTAATGCCAAAACCTGCGGACCACGGGGTTTGATCGGTTTTGGCCTATCTAATCCTTTGCTGGCGGTGCGTCTTGACTTACCGAATGATCGGCTATTCGAGGGTACCGGAAATCTGAGACTTCTTGGTTTCACGTAGGGTCACAATCACTGGCGATCGCACGTGCGGCCATAAACGAATTATCCCATTGTCTATCAAATAGACAAGTAGACAAAGTTTCGAGTCTGACAATTGTTGCGTCCAGGTGTCTAGCAACATGCGTCGGCGCGATTAGAATGCTTGCAGATGTACCTCAAACGAGAACCATGACCCGTACTCAACTTAACATTCGCGTCAGTTCGCTGCTGGAGCAGGCTATTGATCGGAAGCGGATCGAACTAGGCTCTCAGTCAACTAGGATTCCTTCTCGATCGGACGTTGTTCGGTTCGCTCTGGAGTCTTATCTGAGCATATCAATGTCAGAGGCCGAGACAGAGCCTCAACGTACAAGAAAATCGATCAAGAAGGGGTGATCTGCCGTTTCGGGAGTTACCTAGGTTCCCTGTCCTGGTACTCATGACTCGACGCGTTGTAGACGCATCTCTGTCTCACCTACTCACGATCAGCGTCGTCTTACTCAAGAACACCAGCGATGTTCAGCCATTTAACTTTCATCAATCGTGCAAGGCACCAGGAACATTAGATACCTCAGTACTTCGCATCCCATTGCGCAAAAATTCACCAACGATCTTTTGACTACAAACGATCGCCAAGCCTTGAACAACATTCCATGTATACATAGTCAGGGTCTACGTCGACCTGGAGCGATAGCTAAAGGCCCACTGCTGACGCCAAATCTTAACCTGTGCTGGACTAACCGGAAGAGCCTGGCTTAGAAAAGATTTAAGACAAGTCATCGCAAGTTTGGTTTTTTGCCATGAGAGGGCGTTTGACGGTCATCTTAAGAGCGAAATCGACGTCGCATTCATTCCGGGCATACGACTCAACAATACTTCGCTAACTTCCGCCGACTTTTTGCGCCGTTAGCCATACATGGACGAATTCACCGACGCTTTGATGGTGGCGCTGCACGCTGGGGCCGATGACCCCGATCGCAGTGCGATGGGCGCGCGGATGAAGGTGCTGGTTGCCGAACTGACGAACCAGAAGTCGACGAAGGTAAAGAAGGATGCTGCCACGCGTGAGTTGGCCAAAGTGCGCGAGGCCTATCGAAAGGCGCTGCTGAGGGCTTAGTACAAAGGGGCAGGTTCAAACTTAAGCTTCGCGAGTCACTTCGATACACCTGGGTCGTTGGTGCAAACGAGGATTTCGATTTATACTGGTTGCATATACGGGCTATCCATTTAGCTCCACTAAGAGGATGATCTCAAGATCTTTCCTTTGACGTCG
>Ga0169931_10013808_pt1 | contig 10991 bp, 9 predicted proteins | sample Kivu_15m_20L_FD_129675 | JGI IMG/M metagenome (GOLD analysis project Ga0169931, IMG submission 129675) | Freshwater microbial communities from Lake Kivu, Western Province, Rwanda to study Microbial Dark Matter (Phase II) - Kivu_15m_20L... | ecosystem: Environmental > Aquatic > Freshwater > Lake ... | reverse complement strand
TTCACCCGGCCGGCTCACGCCGGCGGTTCGACGACGCCAGCGCTTTTTCGGTCGAACCGCCAGCGCGAGCCGGCCGGGTTGCTCTCACTCACCGGACGCAGTGTGAAACAAGGAATGGCCCTGGGCGGCGGGCCGGAAGCCTACGACTGCGTGTTCAAGATCACCAAGCGCGACGGCGACAAGTTCGAGGCCACACTGTACGAGAAGGCCGTCGGTTCCGACGAAGGCGCGTTGGAACTGACGTACCTCGTGCGCGGCACCGTCACGCCGGTCGATCCGAAGAACAAGGACAAGGGCTACAAACTCGAGTTCAAATCGTTCGACGCGAAGGACGTGAAGAACACGTCGGAGATCGTCGGCGTGCCGTACACCGGGACCGTGACCGGCAAGTCGATCAAGGGGACGTGGAAGCTGCCCGACGACAGCGAGTTCGGCAAGCTCGAAGGCGACTTCGAGTTCACCGCCGAAGAGAAGAAGGACGAGAAGAAGAAGGATTGAGGGCGAGCCGGCGGCGAGCCACGGGGTTTATCCCCGTGGTGATTCGAGGTGCGAAGGCCACGGGGATAAAACCCGTGGCTCGCTGTTACCACTCTCACCGCCGTTCGGCGGTCGTGGTCGGGATCAGCGGTTCCACGCGCAGGTCGTCGAAGTACGCGACCCCGGCCCCGGTCAGCGCCACCGTGAGCGACACCGCGCCGCTCGCGGGCACGCGGCGGTACAGGTGAAACTGTTTCCACTGATCTTTAGTGGTCAGCAGCCGAACCGCGAGCGGTTCGCCGCCGATGTCGTCGTAGAACAGCACGCCGTCGGCCGTGCGCTGAATCTCTCCCACGATCTTGATCCAGCCGCTCACGCGCACCAGCGCCCCGGGTTGCGCGCGGACCGGCGGGCTGTCCGCGACGAGGTAGGTTTTCTCCAGCGGGCGCCCCGGGTCGGCCTTCACCTTGCCGTCCGGCCCCGGTTCCGGCGCGCGCACGCGCACTTCGAGTTTCAGCACGCCGCGGCCCAACTCCGGGGCCGGCGGTTTCGCTTCCGCGCGGCCGACGGGCCGACTCGGCGCGAACAACCTCGGCTGCTCCGGCTCGATGCGCGGCGGGGTCGCGTCGGCGAGGCCCTCCGCCGGCACCACGCCCGCGGCCACGTCCACGCGGTCGAGGGTGCTGAACCGCGCGCTCCACCCGGGCACGCGATCGACCGGGATGCCCTCCTTCGGCACCGCGGTGCCCGGCTCGAAGGTGCCGTTGGGCAGCACGTTCTCGCCCGGCCGCGTGCGGCCCACCTCGCGCACCAGTTCCCAGTGCTTCGGCAGGCTGTAGAAGCTCACGGCGTACGGGCTGGCGGTCGGCGTGTCGAGGCCGGCGGTCGCTTGCGCCCAGTGGTCGCGGGCGAGCACCCGCAGCGGGCGCAGCGCGCGGTGCGCGTCGTCGAACGCCTTGTCGTACAAGCCGGCGTCGAAGTCGCGGCGCGCGTCCTCGTGGAACCGGGCCGCGGACTTCAACAGGTCGTCGGCCCCGCGCACGGTCGAACCGAGCGCGGCGAGTTTGTCGTGAACCAGCTTCACCTTGTCGTACTCTTCCGCGGCCAAATCGAGCGCCCACCGGGCGGCGAGCCGCCCGTACTTGCGGGCGTAGTCCTGCCACCACACCACGAGGCCGTTCGGCGTGCGGTCGCCGGTGAACACGATCGGGGTGACGAGGTCGAACTCCGGGATCGTCAGTTCCGTGCCGCCGGGCACCTTCTTGGCGAAGGGCTGCAAGCTCTCGATGCCCGCGGGCGTGACGCGCCACGGTTCCGCGCCGTCTTCCACCAGCGGCACGACGAGCGAGAGCGCGCGGAGCGCGCCCTGTTCCGGCACGAACTGGCTGCCGGTGCCGAACCAGATGGGCAGCAGCAGCGCGCCGCGCGCGGTGTGAATGAGCGCGGCCTTCACGTTCGGGTTGTTCGTCGGGAGCAGCGGCGACACGTCGCGCCGCGGGGCCATGAGCACCGGGGCCAGCATTTCGAGTTCGGCGTTCAGAATCGCCGCGCCCTGAAGTCGGCCGCGCCCGTGGTGCGCGTCGGAGAGGAACCGGTCGGACCAAAAGCCGAGGCCGCGCGCCCCGGCCGCGACGCTGATGTACGCGAGCAGGCGCACCTGCTCCGGGTGCGGGCCGATCGGGTCCGCGAACGGGTCCGTCCCCTTCTTTTCGAGCACCGTACTCAGGTACCAATCGGGCACGTGGTTCTGCACCCACGTCCAGAACACCGGGCGCTCGCCGGCGAGTTGCTTGCGCTGGTCGAGCCACTGGTAGTACCGCATCAAATCGAGGCTGGTGTTCAGCGGCCACCGGTGCGCGCCCACGAGATCGAGGAACTGCGAGTACGGCTCGAACCCGTCCCAAATGTCCGCGCCGGTGGGGCGCTTGGGGTCGAGTTCGCGCAGCTTCTGTTTGGTGCGCTCGAGCGCCGCGTACTGCGGGGCGGTGCGCCCGCCGCCGAGGTCGTAGAACAGCACGTCGCTGCCGGCGAACTGGCGCTGGTACGCGGTGAGCGCTTCGCCCGCGGCGCGCTCGGTGCCGGCGTCGGCGGCCCCGCGCGCCGGCAGCAGCGGCGCGCCCGGCACCACCAGCCAGCCCTCGCGGTTCGCTTCGTCCAGTGCGCCTTGCGGCACGTCGGCCGGCACCCACAGCACGTCGAACCCGGCTTGGCGCAGAACGTGGAGCGGGACGCCGGTGTGCCGCACCGCGCGGAAGAAGAACGGCTTGCCGTCCACGAACAACTGCCCGCCCTGTTGAACCGACTGCCGCCCGCGCGAGCCGGTGCGCTTCACCGGCACGGCGGGCGCGCCCGGCGCGGCCGCCGGTTCGTCTTTCGCCTTGACCGGGCCGATGTCGATGTCGTCGATCCAGTAGTCGACCGTACCGGCCCCGCAGTACAGGTTCAGCACGAGCCGGTCCACGTACGCGCCGGTGGTGTTCACCGCGCGCCCGATCTTCGTTTGCAGCACCGGGAGCTGCTTGCCGACGAGCGCGGGCACGTCGGTGAGGGTCAACTTCTTCCACTGGCGCGAGTGCTCGAGGGTGTCGCCGAGGACGAGCACCGTGAGCCGCGCTTCCGGGCGCGCCGGGTCCGGCTCGTTGGGAAACACGACGCGCGCGCGCAGTTGCACGCCGACCTTCGTCGCCTTGACCCACACGCCCGCCGCGAGCGCCGCGCTCACTGGCGCGGGCGGCGTCTCGTAGTGGTAGTGAACGAACCCGGCGTCGCCGGTGGCGGCCCCCGCGGTCAGCCTCAGGTGCTCGCTGGTCGGTTGGCTCTTGAAGTTGTCGTCGGCGATGTCGTGGCGCGCCTCTTCGACCTTCACGTTCGCTTCGCCGCGCGCGAGGGCCGTGCCCTTTCCGCCGAAGGCGTAGCGGTGCAGTTGGTCGGCGCGGGCGGGCACAAGCGCGAACGCCGCCGCGAGGGCGGCTACGACGGCGAGCGACCGAACGTGTGCGGGCGTCATGTGGACCGGCTCCTGTTCGCGCCCTCCCCGCGGGGCCGAACCGCTATACTGCGCGCGCCCCCGCCGCGGAAGGCCAAGTGCGAGCGGTCGCCCCCGTGTCGCGGGCGCGCCGGTCGGGTGTGCCTGTGGAAGTCGGCGGTATTCGAGTGTTGAGCGCCCTCGCTGACGCGTCGGGCTACACCGGAGTAGCCCGACGCGTCAGCGAGGGCGTTTCGACCCGCCGACTTCCAGAGGCACACCCCGCCGCCGAGTGCGGTTGACACGCCGCGCCGCCGCGGTATACGTCGGCCCAAGTTGAGGAGCGAACGCCAATGGACGAGGCCCGACCCGGAGCACCGGTGGTGCCCGCGGCCCGCGTGCGCGTGACCGCCGAAGCGGTGCGCGTCGGCCCGCCGCGCGCCGCCGCGAGCGCCGAACCGCAGGTGCAGGTGGTGCGCGACGGCGACCTCGTGCGCGCCATCGAGGTGACGTGCCCGTGCGGCGCGTGCGTGCGCATCGTGTGCGAATACGACTGAGGGGGGAATTCGGTGAAGGCACGGACGCTAACCCGGTTCGGCTGGTGCGTGCTGTTCGCGGCGCTCGCGAGCGGGTGCGGCACTCTGGACCGGCTGCGCCCCGCGCCGACCGAACCCGCGGCCCGCGCGCGCCAACCGGACAACGAACCGGGCGAACCGGTCCCCGACGCGCCGCTGCCGGGCACGGTGGTCGGCGCGTCCGGTCAGTTGCCCGCGATTCCGATCGCGCCGCCACCGGCCCAGCCGATGCCGCAGCCGCAGTTCCCCGCGACCGGGCTTCCGCTCAATCAGCCGCGCCCGTTGCCGATGCCGACGCGGCCCCCGGCGACACCGGGCGCGCCGATCGTCCCGCGCGCGCCGACCACACCGGGCGCGCCGAACGGCAGCGGGTTCGCCGATCCGACCTTCCGCGGGTTCCCGACCGTCTCCGGTGGGCGCTGGGATTTGGGGCCAAACGAGCAACCGCTGGACCGCCTCGTCGATTACACGCGGCACCTCGACGCGGCACTCGTGCAGAACCGCGAACTGCTCGCCCGCGTGCGCGAACTCGAGTCCCTCGGTAAGACCCGCGAGCAGGCCCTGAACGAGGCGGTGCGGGAGATCGACGTGCTCGCCCCGGCGGCCAAAGACCGCCCCCTGCTCCTCGCGCAGATCGAACAGCTCAAGGCCCGGGTCAAGAAGATCGAAGACGAGGACGTCAAGCTGTTCGAGGACCTCCTGAAGTTCCTGAAGCTGCGGTTCCCGGAGGGGCAACCATGAGGCGCGCCGCGGTCGCGCTGGCGCTCTCGGTCGCGGGGTGCTGCTGCTGGGCCGACCCGAACTGCGACGACCGCTCCGGGCACGGCACCCGCGCCGGGCACGGCCTCTTGGACCGGCTCCGCGCGCGGCGGATCGCGCCGCTGCAACCGCCCACGTTCAGCCAGTACCACTTGCCCGGGTACCAGTGGGCGAACGTGGACCGGGTGCTCGTGCTCCCGTTCCTGAACGAGTCGCAGCACACGCGCACCGGCGAAGAGGTGCGGGCGGCGTTCGCCTCGCAGCTCCAGCGCTTGGGCCGGTTCGAGGTGGTGAGCGCCGCACCCGACGAGCGCGACCCGTTCGCGGCTCAAATTCACCGCGGCGGCAAGTTCGACGAACTCGCGATGCTCGCGCTCGCCAAGCGCACGAGCGCCGACGTGATCGTACACGGCATCGTGACGCACTATTCGCCGTACCCGCGGCCGCGGTTGGGGCTGATCCTGCAAGCCGTCGGGCCGGCGGAAGCGAAGGTGGTCGCGTCGGTCGACGGCATGTGGGACACGACCGACGCGGCGCTCGCCGAGCGGTGCCGCACCTACTACCGGCAGCGCGCGAAGCCGAAGCCCGCGTTCGTGCGGAACCACTCCATCGTCTCCGACGACGCCTTTTCGGAGGAACTGGCTCTGGACTCGCCGGCGCTGTTCCAGCGGTGGGTGTGTTTCGAGGCCGGGAACGCGCTGTTGGAGCTCCCGGTGCCGGGCGTGCTTTCGCCGGGCGCGAACCTTCCGACTGCGGCGCAAAACGGCACGCCGAACGGCGCGCCGGGCGCGCCGCAACCGGCGGTTCCGCCCGCGACCGATGGGAACGTGAAGTAGGGTTTGCGCGTCCGGCCCCGAATCCGCGGGCCGCGCACACACCCTACTGGAGTGTCCCCATGTCCGACGCCGCACCCGCGCCCGCCGGCGCGCCGCCGAAGAAGGGCAACAAGCTGATTCTCGCCGTGGTGTGCCTCGTGTTCACCGGAGCCGGGGCCGCGTTCCCGCTGGTGGTGAATCTGAACCCCAAACCGAAAGCGGAAGCCGAGGCACCGAAGGAAGGTGCCAAGACCGCTATCGTGCCGTTCGGCGAGGTCAAAGTGAACTTGTCCGACGAGCGGCTCCAACGGTATCTTATGGTGAAGATCGCGGTGCTGGTCGATGCGGAAGCCGAAAAAGAGGTGCTGGACCTCGTCACCAAGAAGAAGGCCGCCATCAAGAGTGCGATGATCGCGCACCTCGCGGGCAAGGGCACGAAGGACGTGGGCGGCACCGCGGGCGTGGCCCGGACGCAGCGCGAGCTGTTGGAGCGGCTCGACGAAGTGTTGTTCCCGGACGGCAAGAGTAAAGCGAAGTCCGTCCTGTTCGAGGAATACGTGGTGCAATGACGCCGGACCCGTTCGACTTTCGCAAGCCGCCGCCCGGCGAACTCGGGCGGCGCGTCTCGGCGTGGCTCACGGCCGCGTGCCGGCGCACCATCGGGCCGTGGGCGCGGACACTGCCGTTCCCCGCGGCGCTGGGGGTGGGGCACATCGAAGTGGTGGGCGCGTCCGCGGTGTTCGCGGCCCTGCCCGAAGACGCGATCAGTGTGCCCGTGTTCGCCGGGGTCGGGGCCGAACCGGCGGCGCTGCTCGTGTTCCGCCGCCCGTTCCTGATCGCGCTGCTCTCGGGCGTGGTGGGCGAAACCGTTGCGGCCCTCCCCGAAGACCGCGAGACGACGGAACTGGAAACGTCGCTCGTGGGCTACGCGACCCGCGAACTGTTCCTCGACCCGCTCGAGCGCGGCTGGCCCGGCACCCCCGCGCCGCAACTCTCCTCCGGTGCGCTCGCCCCGCCGCGCCTCGCGTGGACGGCCAACGGCGGCGAGCTTACGGACCTCGCGGTCTTCGCCACCTTGGACGCGAGCGCGCCCTTCGGCCAACAGCCGGTGTACCTCGTGGTGCCGCGCGGCGGGCCGTGGGCGGCGCTGGCGGCCCCGGAGAGCGCGCCCCGCCCGCCGGTCGTACCGGCCGAGCAAATCGAAGCGCTCGTGCGCCAAATGCCCGTAGAACTGGAAGTGCTGCTCGGCACCGCCGACGTGAGCATGCGCGAACTGAGCGCGCTGCGCGCCGGCGACGTGCTCGTGCTCGCACAGAAGGTAGACGAACCGCTGGCCGGACTGTTGGCCGGCGCGCGCAAGTTCCGCGTGTGGCCCGGTGCCGTGGGCTCGAAGGCCGCGGTGCAAGTGGACGCGCCGGCCGCCGATTAACTGCGTACGCGCGAGGCGCTCTGCAATGCCCGACACCGCCGATCCCGCCGCGCCCGAGCAAGTGGAAGCGCGCCGCCCGGAGTTCCCGCCGCTCGACCCGCGCGCCGGCTCCGCGGCCGGGACCACGCTCGATTCGCTCCGCGACGTGCCGATCACGATCGCGGCGCGCCTCGGCAGCGCCACGCTCCCCATCGCCGACATCCTGCGCCTCGGCCCCGGGGCGGTGGTGGAACTGGACCAAGACGTGGGCGCGCCGGTGGAACTGACCGTGCGCGGCGTGCCGTTCGCGACCGGCGAAGTGATCGTGGTGGACAACCACTTCGCGATCCGCATTAAAGCGCTGCTGCCGCCCCGCGGCGGAAAGGCGGACGGATGACACGCGCGCTCGCGCTGGCACTGGTGTGCCTGTTCCCTGCGGCGGCGCTCGCGGTGCCGTCGGGGCTGGAGTACGTTCCGCCCCCGCCGCCCACCCCGCCGAGTTCGGCCGGGCTGGTGTTCAAGATGGTCGCGCTCACGGCGCTCATGCTGTGCGTGTGCGGGGCGGTGCTGTGGTTCGCGCGGCGCGCCGGCGCGCAACCCGTCGGCCCCGGCCCGGCCGGGCGCATGGTGCTCAAAGGCTCACTCGCGCTCGACCGCCGCAGCACGCTGCACCTGATTCGCGTGGACGGTCTCACGGTCGCGGTAACGACCGACGCGAGCGGCCTGCGCTCGCTGGTACTGCTCTCGGAACCGTTCGGCGACATGCTCGACGCGACCGCCGAACCGCCGGAGTGAGCCGTCGAAACGACGGTACGAAGAAGGCCGCGGGGATTGCTCCCCGCGGCCTTCTTCGCTCAACCTTTCCCCTTCCCCTTCGGAACCGGCCGCCCGCCCTTTGGCGGTGCCGCGGGTTGCTTCGGGAGCGGCGCGGGCGACTTCGGTTGAACCGCGGGCAGTTTCGCGGGCACCGCGGGCTGTTTCGGCTGCGCGACCGGCGGCTGTTTCGGCTGCGTCACCGGCGGCAACTTCGGATCCACTTTGGGTTGCGTGACCGGCGGCAGCTTCGGTTCGACGCGCGGCGGCGGTTGCGTCACCGGCGGGAGCTTCGGTTCCACCTTCGGCGGCGGCTGGGTCACCGGCGGCAGTTTGGGTTGCACAACCGGCGGCAACTTCGGCTCAACTTTCGGCGGCTGCGTGACCGGTGGCAACTTCGGCTCGATCTTGGGCTGCGCCACCGGCGGCAGTTTCGGTTCCACCTTCGGCAGCGGATCGACCTTCGGCACCTTCGGTTCGATCTTCGGCACCACGGGAACCTTCGGCTCCACTTTGGGCATCGGATCGACCTTCGGATTCACCGGCAGTTTCGGATCCACTTTCGGCACCACCGGAACCTTCGGCTCCACCTTCGGGTTCGGGTCCACCTTGGGATTCACCGGCACCTTCGGAATCACGGGCGTCTTCGGATCGACCTTCGGAGTCGGGTCGATCTTCGGGTTCATCGGCCCCTTCGGATCGACCTTCGGTGTGGGATCGACCTTCGGGTTGACCGGCAGTTTGGGGTTCACCTTCGGGTCGATCTTGGGGGTCACCGGGCCTTTCGGATCGACCTTCGGCATCGGATCGACCTTCGGGTTGACCGGCACCTTCGGCTCGATCTTCGGGTTCATCGGGACCTTCGGATCGACCTTCGCGTTCCCGGTGCGGACCGGGTTCGGCGGCGGGCCTTTCTTCTCGTCCTGAACGGTCGCCACCGCCTTGGCCGCGGCCGCCTTCGGTACGTCGAGTTTGATCGTGCGCGGTTGCACCTGCGCCGCGGGTTGCCCGACCGGCGGCACCACGACCGCGGGCGCGGCCTTCGCCACTTGCGTTTCGAGCTTCGTGCGCTGCACCGCGACTTCGCGGAGCTGTTGCGCGGCGGCGGCTTCGCTGCGGCGCGCCTCGGCGTTCACCGCGCGGAACTGCTGCTTCGTCAGGTCCGGGGCGACCTTCAGCGGGGCCACCATCGCCACGTTCGTCACGTTCGTGTTGTTCACGGTGGGCGCGCCGTTCACGACCGTGATGTTGTTCGTGACGTTGGTGACGTTGTTCACCTTCGTGATGTTGTTAATCACGGTGTTTTGCTGCACGAGCGTCACCGGCGGGCGCGCCACGGTGCCCGCGAACCGGCCGCCGTACACTTCGGTCACGTTCGTGCGCCACGCCGGCGTGCTGCGGTACGAGATCGAGTAGTAGCTCCACAGCGGGTCGTAACCCCACGTGCGACCGACGCCGAACCCGATGCTGAACCCGTTGCGCGTCACGGTGCCGCACCACGCGTTGTACCCGCGGGTCGAGTACCGGGCTTCGAAGTAGTCGCCGAAGAAGTAGTGCCCGTGCCCGCGGCGCACGAACAGCGCGCCCACCATGCACGGTTCGCTGACCACGTACACCGGCGTGTAGACGTAGCGGGGCCGCAGCAGCACCGGTCGCGGGAACACCACCGGCGCGAACAGGACGCCGCGCGTCGCGAGCGGGTAGTCCCAATAGCCGTCGCAGAACACGTAGCCCGCGGGCGTCCAGACGTAGCGGGCCGGAACCCAAATCCAGTTCGCGCGGTGTTCGACCCACACGCCGGGCCGCCACACGTACTTGCCGCGCCACACCCACGAACCGGGGATGTAGAAGCTCGTTTGCGTCGGCGCGGGCACGACCGGGCCGGTTTCGACGCTCACCGGCGGCGCGGGCAGGTACTCGATTTCCGGTTGCACCGCGGGCTGATTCGGCAGCGGGGGCGGCGCGACCTCTTGGAAGAACCCGCTGACGTACTGCCAGCCGCCCTTCACCTCGCGCCACGACCCGGGCACCCACACGCGCCCCGGCGGCATCTGACGCCAGAACCCGCTCACCCAGATGAACCGGTCGTTGTCGTCGTCCCAGTGCCAGTACCCGGGGATCCACTGCACGTTGTCGCCGTCCGGTTTCTGTTCGGGCGGTAGCTCTTCGATGGGATCGGGCGGTTGCTTCTCGACGACCGGCGACGCGACCGGGGCTTCGGCCGTCGTAGCGAACGCCTCGTGAACCGGCCCTTTGGCGAGCACTTCCGGTTCGTCGCCGCCCTGCACGGGCTGAGCAATCGGTTGCGCCCCGCGAGGCGGAAGCGGCAGCGGGATGGGGTCTTGTTCGGGCGCGCGCAGCGGGACCGGGTCTTGTGCGGGGGCTTCGGCGAAGCTCAGGCTGAACGCGGAGAGCATCGCGCCGAGCGTAAGAGCTTTCAAAACGCGGGGCATGGCAGGTTCCCCTCTAACTGGTAATCGGCGTTGTCGACTTCAGTGATGCAACGGCCGTGCCGCCGAAACTTGCGCCGGAGAGTAACCATACCGCGCGACGAGGCGCGCCCGCCAGACGGGTCGGTCGGAATTGGTGGGCCGGGTGAGTCGGCCAGCGAGATGGCCAACTGGGGCGAGTTGGCCAGTTGGCCATCTCGCTTTTCGTCTAGGATTCCCACTTCCCGAGGCGAGTTGGCCACTTCTGCACGCGCGTGGGGTACCCGGTCAAAATTCGCGCCACACAGGAAGTGCCGGGTGTTCGGAGCGAGATGTCGCGTTTGCGCGTGGAAACGAACCGCCCTGCACCGCAAGCGGCGCGAGGCCAGCGAATACTATACAGGCGAATATGCAAAATCAAGGGCACGGGCAATTCAACGACTCCGAGCGGTTCGGCGTGAAAAGCGGCGGAGGCGACTTGAGTTGCGGGCAACGCTCGGCTACATTCGGATTCGTTCCGCTCCTTGAAGCCGGAAGTGATCGCTCGCAAGCGACTGCTATGATCGGCAAGTTGGAATCTGAGGGGCGATACGAAATCGTGGTCCGTTAGTGTGATAGGCGGAATCGGGTTTGCGTTACCAAGTCGCCGTAAGTCGCGACCCAGAGGTTCGGACTTACGGCGATTCGCACCGGCCGACGTGCGGCCGGTGATAGGCAGATTGAAATCTGCCTAATCAGAAGTTCGGCGGC
>Ga0169931_10013807_pt1 | contig 10991 bp, 9 predicted proteins | sample Kivu_15m_20L_FD_129675 | JGI IMG/M metagenome (GOLD analysis project Ga0169931, IMG submission 129675) | Freshwater microbial communities from Lake Kivu, Western Province, Rwanda to study Microbial Dark Matter (Phase II) - Kivu_15m_20L... | ecosystem: Environmental > Aquatic > Freshwater > Lake ... | reverse complement strand
TTGGATTAATTCTTACAAAGCTTGAAGCTTTAAAGCATCGCCGCCCTAGCTCAGTCGGTAGAGCGTCGCTCTCGTAAAGCGAAGGTCGCGGGTTCGATTCCCGCGGGCGGCTCCATGAATTGAGCGGAATAGTTCGTAATGTGTCGTAATCACTTAAGGCTGATAGTAGAATCTTGTTTGACTTCGCAACTCAGTTGATACTAGCTAACTACTGAAAATCGTTAAGTCGCTGGTTCAATCCCAACCCAAGCCACATCACTTAATGCTCAGTAATCACCACAATTTTTAGGTATCCTTACAATAGAAACGCCGTCAGGGGGAGTCAAAATTGTATGAAAATGAGCTAGAGCCTCTACGCTGGCAAATTCTTGAATTAACCAAACAGTACGCAGATAAACTCCTTGAACCCAAAGTTTTTGTTGAGGGAGTTGATCCAGTCCCTGTTTCTGGGAAAGTCTTAACTTCGGAAGACTTTTCATCACTCGTAGATTCCTCCCTTGATGGATGGTTAACAGCTGGGCGATTCACAGCTGACTTTGAAAGAGCACTAGCAAATTTTGTTGGTACGCGTCATGCACTATTTGTTAACTCAGGATCTAGCGCAAACTTGGTTGCGCTCAGTGGATTAACTAGCAAGAAACTTGGCGAAAGAGCCTTGAATCCAGGTGATGAAGTAGTAACAGTTGCAATGGGATTTCCGACAACAGTTAACCCAATAATTCAGAATGGGCTAAAGCCTGTTGTTGTAGACGTCGATTTGGATACTTTAGATGCCAACGCCGCACGACTAGAGGAAGCAATTTCGTCCAAGACCAAGGCCATCATGATGGCTCACACTCTTGGAAATCCGTTCGACTTAGACACAGTTCAAAGGCTGTGCAAAGAGCACAATCTTTGGCTAATTGAAGACTCTTGTGACGCTCTTGGTTCTACGTACAGAGGGCAGCGCACCGGTAGTTTTGGTGACACAGCAACTCTCAGTTTTTACCCCGCTCACCACATTACGACGGGCGAAGGTGGTGCGGTATTTGTTAAATCTCCACTTGTTAAGAAACAAGTTGAATCCTTCCGTGACTGGGGCCGTGATTGCTACTGCGAGACCGGGAAGGACAACACTTGCGCAAAGAGATTTGGTTGGCAACTAGGAGACTTGCCTGAAGGTTACGACCACAAGTACATATACAGTCACATCGGTTATAACTTGAAGGCGACCGATATGCAGGCAGCTCTCGGCCTAACCCAATTAGCTAAAGTCGAATTCTTTATCCAAAAACGAAAGGAAAACTACGAATACCTAAAAAAGCACCTATCCGGGGTTGATGGAATATCCATTGCTCGGGCTACTCCGAATAGTGATCCGTCATGGTTTGGCTGCCCGATAACTCTAGATCCAAATCATCCAGTTAATAGAGAAGATCTACTCAGATTTCTTGACTCTAGAAAAATTGGAACAAGACTTTTATTTGCGGGTAACATAATAAAGCAGCCTGCCTATAAAAACGTCAATTTCCGAGTTGTGGGCGATCTGACGAATACCGACATTGTTATGACTAGATCATTTTGGGTAGGTGTTTACCCAGGTCTAACTACACAAATGCTTGATTATGTAATCGAGTCAATTACAGATTTAATGGCTGGGAGAGCTCAATAAATGCATTACTTAGTGACGGGTCATACGGGGTTTAAAGGCTCATGGCTTTCGCTTATGCTGCACATGAAGGGTCACACAGTTTCTGGGATCTCACTTGATCCACCCCGGAAATCACTTTTTAACCAAGCAAATTTACGTAACCTTTTTCAGAATGATTTCCGGATTGATATTCGAAATTCGGATGAATTGTCTAGCGCAGTTAAGAGAATTGATCCTGAGGTCATCATTCATCTAGCTGCTCAACCGTTGGTGCGAGAATCCTATAAAGATCCAGTTGGTACATTTGAGACCAATGTCTTGGGTACACTAAATCTCTTGGAAGCCACAAAGGCTCTTACAAATTTAAGTGCCACTCTAGTTATCACTACAGACAAGGTTTACAAGAATCACAACCACGTTCGTGGCTATGTCGAAACTGATGAACTAGGTGGCGATGATCCTTACAGCGCATCAAAAGCCGCCGCTGATATTGCCACCCAATCTTGGGTTAAGTCATTTGCAACTTCTCCCGTGGCAATAGCCCGAGCTGGAAATGTTATTGGTGGAGGAGATTGGGCTACCGACCGAATTATTCCTGATCTAGTAAATGCATACTCATCCAATCAAATACCCAGTTTGCGCTATCCGCATGCCATTCGCCCTTGGCAGCATGTTTTGGATTGCCTAAATGGTTATTTAAAGTTGGTTGATTCCATGATTAGCAATGGAGTTTCAGGCGAATGGAATTTTGGTCCCTCACTAGATGCCAAGAAAACGGTGGAAGAGTTTACCTCTCAAGTTGCATTACAATATGGATTAACCAGTGGAGTTTGGAAATTGGAAAGTGGCGCACAACCCCATGAAGCAGGGTATTTACTCCTAGACTCGAGTAAGGCTAGATTGGAGCTAGATTGGAGCGATCACCTTGATTTCGAAGACTCTATTCAATGGACTATTGAATGGTACTTAAATAAAAAACTCACTCAGAGCGAAATCACACAAACTCAAATTCTACAATTTTTTGAAAAGACAAGGAATCATCATGATAAATGAGATGCCAGCAGTCCTTCTCGCGGGAGGATTAGGAACGCGCATGAGGGAAGAAACTGAATATAGACCAAAGCCGATGGTCGAAATTGGTGGCCAACCAGTTCTATGGCACATAATGAAGAATTTAGGAGTTGCAGACATAAATGAATTCGTCATTTGTACAGGTTACAAGGGTCAGCAAATCAAAGACTACTTTCTCAGTTACCACACCAGCAATCATGATTTCACCGTTTATCTTGATCGACATTCAGATATACAGATTCATAAAGAAGAGCCTCTAGAAAATTGGTCTGTGACGGTTGCTGATACGGGTCAAAATACAATGACCGGTGGGCGCGTAAATAGGATCCGTAAGTTTGTTGAAGGCAAAAGATTTTTGGTTACCTACGGTGACGGACTTGCAAATGTAAATGTTCGCGAACTTCTCGAATTTCATGAGAATCACGGCCGGATAGCTACGGTTAGTACCGTCCGGCCAATGAGTCGCTTTGGGATAATGGATATTGATGTAGACGGAACAGTAAAAAAATTCCGAGAGAAACCTCAGGTTGACGACTGGGTAAATATAGGTTTCTTTATCTTTGAACCATCGATCTTTGATTTTCTCAATGATGATTGTTTATTAGAAAGAGAGCCTCTCGAAGCACTCGCAGCAATAGGTGAGTTGCGAGCTTTCAAACATCAAGGTTTTTGGCAGCCTATGGATACTTATCGCGAATCTCTTATGTTAAATGAAATGTGGGAGAAGAATTCTGCGCCTTGGAAGACTTGGTAATTTTGAAAACTATTGCTTGGATCTTTGATTTGGATGGAACTCTTGTAGATAGCAGTAGGCAAATAGGAGATTCTATTAATTGTGCACGAAAAGAATTCGGTTATCGTCCTCTGCCCTTATCCAAAGTTGAGGAACTAGTTGGACTTCCAATAACTCACTTTTTGCGCGATATTGAGATCAATAAAATCGATGAAAAAGATTTGATTTCAAGGTTTCGGCAAATCTTAGAAATAGAAATTTTGCGGGAAAATCATGTTTTTCCCGGAGTAAGAGATTTTTTGAGCCAACTAAAAGGTGTAGGCCTAAAAACTGCGATTGCAACATCAAAACCCACTTACTTAGCTGAGTTAGTCATAAAGAATTCTTTGCTGCATGGTCTTGTGGACGTTGTGCAAGGAACCGAAGGCTTTCCTGCTAAGCCAGACCCAACTTGTATCCTGAAAGCTATGTTAAGACTTGAGACAGAAAAGGCAATCATGGTTGGAGATCGAATAGAGGACATTCAGGCCGCTATTGCAGCTGGCATAGATTCCATAGGAATAGCACATTCTTTTCATGACAAAGCAAGTTTGCAAGCAGCTGGTGCGGTCCATGTGTTTGATACCTTTCTTGAATTTTTTCAATCTAAAGAATCATTAAGGCTATTGGTAGATTGAGCTTATGGAGCGATACGCAGACCAATTCATGAGTTGGCTCAAAGACCTTCGTTTCACCCATTGCTTTTTTCTAGCTGGTGGCGGCTCGATGCACCTAGTAGACGCAGCGAGCAAGAATTTCGTCTGCATACCCGTTGTCCATGAAGTTAGTGCCGTAATTGCAACTGAGTACTTTAATGAATCCAACCGAAATGGTAAAAAAGCTTTTGCATTGGTCACAACAGGCCCTGGGTTAACAAATGCAATCACAGGCATTTCTGGAGCATGGCTGGAAAGTCGTGATTGTTTGATCGTAGGCGGACAGGTTAAGCGGCAAGATCTGGCGACAAATGGACTTCGTCAAAAAGGGATTCAAGAAGTAGACGGAACTTCACTCGTTGAATCAATCACCAAAGGAAGGATGCGAATTGAAACACCAGTGGGTCGAAGTTTAGTTTCTGAATTGATTTCCCTGGGTGAGAGTCCCCGTCGCGGTCCGGTTTTTATTGAGATTTGCATAGATGCATCGGCTGCTGTTGCATCTTCAGAATACGAGGTCAAGGATGGATTTGGAGTTAAGACAGAATATCCTAAGTCATCAATCTCTGACGATGATCTGGAGAGACTCCGACATTTGCTCTCAAAATCCACTCGTCCACTTCTTTTGTTGGGTTCTGGTGTCAGTCAAAAAGTAGTTCTTGAACTCGAGAATATTTTTGAACATCTGAAAATACCAATGGCTAGCACATGGTCTGGAGCAGATCGCATTAACGTCGATTATAAATACTTCGCCGGACGCCCAAACACCTACGGCATGAGGTGGGCTAACGTCTATCAGCAACAAAGTGACTTACTGATTGCTGTTGGAACAAGGTTAAATCTCCAACAAACCGGATTTAATTTTGAAGAGTTTATGCCTGTGGGAGAGATTATTCAAGTTGACCTAGATTCAGCTGAATTGGAAAAAGAAAACCCTGGCATAGATCTTGGTTTACAAATTGATGCAAATGAATTTATAAAAATGTTACCTTCAGAACTCGAGAAGTATACAAAGGTTGAAGATCGTTTAGAGTGGATTGATCACCTAGAATTAGTGAAGAACGAATTACCGATTATTGAATCTATACATGTGAGTCCAGAACCTTTTGTGAACCCATACTTTTTCATTCATGAACTAAGTAAATCATCTAGGATTGATGATGTCGTGGTTTCGTGCAGTAGTGGAGGTACCTTCACTTTAACCCACCAAAGTTTCCAAATTAAGCGTGGACAGCAATTAATCTCAAACAAAGGCCTGGCTAGCATGGGTTATGGTCTAGCTGGCGCAATTGGGGCGGCTTTTGCAAACACTAGTTCTAGAGTTCTTTTATTTGAAGGAGATGGTGGATTTGCACAAAACCTGCAAGAGTTAGGAACAGTAGCTCGCAACGCTCTAAATATCAAAATGTTTGTTGTTTGCAATGAAGGATACGCCTCAATACGTTCAAGTCAAAAATCCTACTTTAACGATAATTATGTTGGATGTGACATCAGTACAGGTCTCGGATTACCCAAGTGGCTTGAAATCTGTAATGCTTACGGTATCGAGTACTTTAAACTTGATAGCAGAAACATTCTTTCAGAAGAATTTCATGAATTGATAGGGTCCTCTAAGCCAGTCTTCTTTGAGGTATCGACAGACCCGAATATGCTTTATTTCCCAAAAGTTGCGAGTAAAATTCTCGAAGATGGAAAGATGGCCTCGGCTGCAATTCATGATATGACACCGAAGCTTGCTCATGATGTAGCAAGCAAAGTGTTCAAATATCTTCCGCAGGAAATGTGGGGGTTATAGTTGGCAAGCGAGACTTTAACTGTCTGTATAACAGGAGCAACGGGATGGTTAGGTCAATCTCTTTTGCACGCTAGACAAGATTCTCTTGTGCAACATCACTTTGATGCCTTTGGAAGAACAGAATCTGAAATTCTCACCAATTCTGGTAAGTCCATACGAACTCATATGTTTGATTTAAAGAAGATTACTTCGAAGCAATATGACATTTTCGCCCCACTCGCCTTTGCCACTAGAGATAAATCCCTTCAAATGAGTGATCAGGACTATATTGATGTCAATAGGGGAATGGTTTTTGATGCAGCAAGTGTTATTCGTGCGGGCAAAGTTGGAAGCGTTTTAAACATCTCTAGCGGGGTCGTTATTCAAAAATCTGAAAGTCAGCTAATTGATAGAAGCTACTCAATTTACGCAGACCTAAAACGCTTCCAGGAAGATCTCTTTTCAAGTTCATGCGATTCAGTGGGTATTCCATTTATAAATTGCAGAGTATTTTCTCTCTCAGGTGAAGATATGAAGGAGCCTTTAAAATACGCTATAGGGGATTTGGTTTATCAGGCAATTTCCACTGGTTCAATTCAACTTAGTTCCAAAGGCTTAGTGGTCAGGCGATACATGGATTCCAGAGATTTAATGACGCTTCTTCTTGAGTATGTCAGGAGAGGTGACTCTGTATCTGTTGAGTCTGGTGGCGAGAAGGTTGACCTGATTCAACTGGCGAGACGAGTATTGACATTCTACGGGCATTCGCAAGACTCAATTACATTCACTGATACAAATACAACCCAATCTAATGCCTATTTTTCAGCAGAGGATCATTTTGAGAAAATTGCAGGTGAAGCGAAGTATAGGCTTGCAGGTATCACGGATCAGATTGCCAATGTAGCAAAATCCTTAGAACGATTGCAGTCCTAGCCTTGGGCCCTGGCTATTTTCGCCAAACCTTCAAGGGTTGTCTCTTGAGCTTTAGAGATTGAGAATCTTCGTCCTGTTACTTTTGATAGTTCATGCGAAATTGTTTGAACTTTTTGTCCAACCCCCCCAGCAAACAACAGCTCTCCCTCAAGATCTAGTTCCGATAATGCATCTTCATAACTTCGAATCAAACTTCCAAAAAACTTTGAAGATATTTTGTCGGCCGTAAGTGTGCCATCATTTTCCTTAAGTGAATTTAGAGTTTGCTTAAAGTCAACTAAATCAATGTCAGAGGTAAGGTCAAGTGATTTACAACTTCTCTCAAACTCCAAGTATTTGTCAGACTCTTGTTTTCCTGGGAAGCAAAGTTCAACGAATGCGCTTAAGGCTCTGCCTGAAGGAAGATGTGTAATCGTGCGGATTTCTTTTCCATCAAAATAGGGCCTTACTTGGTAGTTGCCTCTGCGTTGAGAAGGATCTTGAAAACCCGCAACTTGACCACCTGTGCCGATGTTGACAACGACTTTCCCCGGCTCCATCACGGTGCCGTAAAGTGAGGCTTGTTGATCGCCAACTCCTGTAAACACATCAAATAAAAACTTCGATGAGTATCCAATTCTCGTTACATCACTATGCACCAATGGAAGAACTAAAGATCTGTCCAACTTACAGACCAGTTCATTATCCCAAGTTTTGCTCCTTAAATTATAGAACCCTGAAGCTGCGGCATCTGTAATGTGCATATCGTTTGCTTCGAAATTGGTTAGGTAGCTCGTAACAAAAGAAATTATCGAGCGGAACGGCGAAGGCGTGTTTGAATGGCGCGAATACGGTTTTGTAATTGCTAATGAAAAGAAGGGTAATCCGGGTCGTAATTCGGATCCAGTTTCTTTGAAAGCCGCTGATGTTTTTAGCCAGAGCTCTAGTTCAAATTTGTCCTTTTCATATTTTGACTCAAGACTTCTCTTGTCCTGCCAAGAGACTATTTCAAATCTGCCAGATTCCTCAATTACATATCCGCCCATCTGCCCACTTACGTAAATTCGGTCAATCTTTGAATGATTTTCTCTCTGAATCTCGATTGCTTGATCAATTAAAGAGAAGAACTCCACTGTAGGTATAACAGCTCTATCGGATTCATTTTCAGCAAATCTAGGCATGCTAAATTTTCTTATATTTTTCGGTGATTCTTGATCTTGAACCAGAACAGCAGACTTTAGGTATGTCCCTCCAACGTCAAGAAGGATTGAAGAAACGGGAAGTTTCAAGGTATTCACCCACTAGTAAGATCAAGTCATCATCTAGCTCGGTCTTAACAATACGAATGTCGCCGTTCCTTACTGGAATTGCAAAGTTCATTTTGCCATGCCTCATTTTCTTGTCGTGCTTGAGTTCCTGAACCCATCGATTAGAATCAAATGATTTTTTAAGTCTAATATGACCGAAAAACTCTTCAAACAGCTCGCTCATCTCCAGATAAAATGCATAATCTGTGATTTCTCGTCGAAGGCCAATAAAATTTATTATGTCCATGCCAACTACCACAGCATCTCCATGCACGATCGAATTGTCAGTAAGCGACTCCAGGGCATGACCAAATGAGTGACCGTAGTTTAAAACTCGCCTTAGATCAGATTCGTATTCATCTTGGTCAATCACATACTTCTTGGCATTTAGGGATGAGTAGATAATTTCCTCTAAATTGTTGGTGGATATTCCATATTTACGCAGATAGGTTTTGAATACAGTTAAAAATTGATTCTCACCAGTCACTGCTAGTTTTGCTATTTCACCAAATCCAGACTGAATTTCAGAATGCGGAAGTGTTTCTAAGAAACCTGGGAATACATCTACGGACTTCGGGGTATGCACAACGCCAAGTTGATTCTTATGTCCATTTAAGTTGAGGGCACACTTAGAACCAATACAACTATCGGCTTGACTAAGTAAAGTCGTTGGGATGAATGTCCAATCAATACCTCGATAGTAAATATGACTCACAAAAGTTGAAAGATCCTGTACTACGCCACCACCAATACCAACTAAATGAGTAGTTTTGGTTGCCCCAGCATCCATAAGCCATTCCGAAATTTCGGCGACCTTTAGCAGGGATTTGTTTGCTTCGTCAGAGTGGATTCGGAAGTATTTATCTTCTGGGAGCACTGACATCAATTTTGGGTACAACCTAGATATCTCTAAATCAATAAGCACATAAGCATCTTCGGGGGCAATTATCACTTTAACCAGGTCGTCCAAGTTTGCATGAAAAGTTGCAAAATAATTACCATTAATCGAACTGATTTCAAGTCTTCTTTTTTTGCTCAATTTATTGAAAACCCACCATCAACTCGAATTGACTGACCAGTGATATATGTGTTTTGCTCACTCATTAGAAACCAAACTAATTTTGCCACTTCTGAAGGGTTACCCATACGCCCAACAGGGACACGTTCGAGGATTTTTTCTATCTGAAACTTGTCATTATTCTTTAGGGTGAGTGGAGTCTCAATAAAACCCGGAACAACGGAGTTTGCCAAAATATTGTTTTGAGCATTCTCTAGGCCAACAGATCGAATTAAAGCTTCCAATGCAGCTTTCGAAACTGAATAGCTTGATCTACCCAATCTTGTAATTGTTGAGTACGAACTTGAAATAGCGACAATTCGCCCGTATCTGTTCTTTTGCATGGCCGGTAAAATTGCCGTAATCAAAAGACGATTAGAGTTAACGTTTGTTTGCAATATTTGATTGTATTCGTTTGTTTGGATTGAATTAAAGTCTCGAGGAGTATTTGTGCCAGCACTAAGCACAAGACCGTCAAACTCAAGATTTGAGTTAGCTTCAATCCAGCTTAAGACATGATTTTGATTGGATAAATCTAGTTCCTCAGAAGTTGGAGCTATAACTGAGCATCCTTTGGAAACTAGCTCATCCTTAATGGAGCTTCCGATGCCACCACGACCCCCGGTTAGTAGGACCTTCATCTGCCCTCCGACATCGGATAGTTTCCTGATTTACATGAGTAGTTTATAGCCCCCGTTCCAGGATTTGTTTACGCAACTCAGCCTGCGACGCGTAAGGACCATCAATATTGTCAATTGTCACCGGTTCACCCGCAGTTAGAGCCTTTGTGATTTTTAGACCATTCAAGATTTCTCTTGTTGATAATTGACCCTTACGAAGTGGGACGGCCAGTTTGAAATCTTGAGAAAAGCTCTCACTGGACAGCTCGTAGCCCGTCGGTAAATCCCGACGAGCATATACGCCTCTCACCAACGCATCTAAATACTTGGTTTCCTCTTTTGAAATAACTCTACGTGACGAGGCACTATTTCCAAGCATCTCTATCGCTTTATGAAATGCCTTGAACCATTCATCGACTTGGTTCGGAAGGGAACAATAAGGCGAAACAGGAACATTGTTGTACTCAATGTCAATATGTCTCTCCCAAGTCCTTGCACCTAGTGCATATGAAATGAGCATGGAAGAGCGCCAATCATGGTATTCGTGGGACGAAAAACCAATAACGTGATTTGGGTAACGATCTTTTATGTACTTTATTTGATTCAATTCAAGTTGATCATCTTCGCTGGGATACAGGCTCACGCAATGGTTAATTGCCAATGGAATGTTTCTATTTTCGAAGTATTGAACTAACTCATCAAGAGATTTTTCAGATGCTCCACCACTCGAAGCAATTACTGGTCTTTTGGTATGCGCAATTCTTTCTAATAGTGACCAATCGTTAATGTCCGAACTTGCAATCTTTATAATCGGAAAATTCAAATTCACGCATAGATCCACTGAAGCTTCATCAAATGGAGTTGCCATAGGGATGCAGCCTGCTTTCACAACTGCATCAGCGAGAGACTTGTATTGGCCATGTGACATTTTAGTTGCTTCAGTTTTTTTGATATAGCGAATATCTTGATTGCCTTTAAAGTCCTCGTGAATGAAGTTATCAACGTCACGAAACTGAAATTTAATGGCAGCTTTTACGTTGTTGTACCTAACCACGGTTGCAAAGTCTTGGATGATTTTCTTTCCACGTTCCAGGTCTCCCCAATGATTATTTGCTGCTTCTAAAACAAATAGGTTCTCAAATAGTGCTGCCCCGTTGTTTATCACTAATCGCTCCAACTCATCCAAAAGAAT
>Ga0169931_10013806_pt1 | contig 10992 bp, 10 predicted proteins | sample Kivu_15m_20L_FD_129675 | JGI IMG/M metagenome (GOLD analysis project Ga0169931, IMG submission 129675) | Freshwater microbial communities from Lake Kivu, Western Province, Rwanda to study Microbial Dark Matter (Phase II) - Kivu_15m_20L... | ecosystem: Environmental > Aquatic > Freshwater > Lake... | reverse complement strand
ATCCCCTGATTTGAAAGATTTTACAGAAGTTGTCATAACCGGAGATATTCTTCTCAGTGCGATCAACCAAACCCTTTTTGCTGCCGGTAATGACGACATGCGCCCTGTGATGTCAGGAATGTTTTTCGAGTTTTCGAAAGACAAGGTGAACTTTGTGTCTACTGATGCGCACCGACTTGTGAAGTACACCCGAAGAGATGCATCTGCCGGATCTGCTGCCGGTATCATCCTTCCCAAGAAACCTTTGAATTTGCTCAAAAACACCATCGTAGGTGATACTCCCGTTCGATTGCAATTCACTCCGCAGCATGCGTTGTTCACGTTTGACAATGTATCGCTCCATTGCAGATTGATTGATGGAAAATACCCCAATTACGAAGCGGTTATTCCCGCGTCTAATCCCAACAAACTGACCATCGATCGATTGGATTTTCTGAACTCAATTAAGCGTGTATCGGTTTTTGCCAGTAAAAGCACTAACCAGATCCGCGTTAAAATCAGTGGCAGTGAACTGACCATTTCTGCTGAGGATTTGGATTTCTCAAACGAGGCTGTCGAGCGCCTGTCTTGCGTTTATGTGGGCGAAGACATGGAAATCGGTTTCAATTCGCGCTTTTTATCTGATATGCTCGGCAACTTACACAGCGAAGTAATCAACTTGGAACTCAGCGAGCCCAATCGTGCCGGTATACTCACACCGGAGACTACCGAAAACGAAGCTGAAAGTTTGTTGATGGTAGTGATGCCGGTGATGCTCAACTCTTGAGGATATCCTCATCCTTGGACTATTTAACTATTGGGCCTTTTCGCCCTTGTCTTCGCTTTCTTTTGGATTGGGCAAGAACTCATATGTGATGTTCACAGATGGGGATGTTCCAGTGGAAGTAGTGTCGTCAGTTGTCTCGGCTTGTTCTTCCTCATTTTCCCAGTCATAGACTTTGCGCTGTGGCCCCAAATGCCTGAAGTGAAAAGCCAACACCAAACCCACCACCGCACCGGCCAAATGGCCCTCCCACGAAACTCTTTCCTGCAAAGGAAAAATCCCCCAAAAAAAGCTACCGTATGAGAACAACACCAAGGCCGAGACGCCCATCATGCGATAACTGCGTCTGAACAAACCGCTGAAAAACAGGAAAGACGTAAGGCTGTATATAATGCCGCTTGCCCCAATGTGATTGCCCGGTCCGCCCCAGAGCCAAAGCAACAAGCCGCTGCCGACAAACATCCAAGGAAACACACTCCAGGCTATTTGTCTGTAGAAATAGAAAAAGTATGTGTTGAGAACGGCAAAGCTCAACGTGTTGTTCATGATATGGTCAAAGTTGGCATGAAGAAAAGGGGAGAGAATGACCCCAATTAGACCCATTGTTTCGCGCGGTCTTACACCATACGGGCGCAAATCCGGGCCCATATCCCACTGCAAAAAGTAGAGTAACCAGCAGATGAACAAATAGACGAATGTCATCAGTAACGCATTGAGGATGTGTCCCTTTTCTGTGGTCTGCATTTGTTAATTATGATGAGCGGTAACTATGCTCTGATGAGGTCGTCCTAATTTCACAACCAATTTGGACAAGCTCATGAAAAACGCCTTGATTCTTGTTGTTTTTTCGCTGGCCGTTAGTTCGGCAGCCATTGCAAACAACGGTAAAACCGTCCATTCAGAAAAACCTGAACCGCCAAAAAGTCAAAACCAAAAAATGACGTACGGCAGTTTGTTTTTCTCGCTGTTTGAAGTATTTGTACCTGACACTACTTCTGCCAAGGCATCCAACTTGGTGAGAGAGGAAAAAGAGAAAGAAGCGAAGAAGAAATAACCGGGGCTTTTTTGGCTGCTTTCGGTGTAAACTTGCCGCATGAAGCCCTCACGTAATACCTTTTCAGGCCCATTTTCTCGGGCTGATTTGATTTTAAACTCCGATGGAGCTGTGTATCACCTTGGACTCAAACACGGAGATTTGGCAGAGACTATCATCATCGTGGGCGATCCGGATCGTGTAGACCTTGTTTCCGGCAAGTTTGATAGCGTCCATTTTCGAAAAAACAACCGCGAATTTGTCACCCATACGGGTAGGCTAAATGGCATGGAGCTCTCGGTGGTTTCATCAGGGATAGGTGCTGACAATATTGATATCCTGATTAACGAATGCGATATCGTCCACAATTTGGACCCCAAAACCCGTTCGTTCAGCACTGAAAGAAAGACGTTGCGGTTTGTTCGTTTGGGTACTTCCGGTGCTATTCAATCGGACATCCCGTTGGGCAGCCTGCTCAGGTCTGATGCAGCTTTTGGCAGTGATGGATTGCCCTGGTTCTGCGATTTGAGGTTTGATGATGTTGAGTTGCGCTGGCAATCTGAGTTTCTCAATTCGACCAAATGGCCCGCTCATGCAGCCCGTCCTTATTTTACCAAGGCACCGGGCTCTGTCAAGGAGTTGTTTCAGGATGGTTTTATACCCGGAATGACAGCCACCATGAACGGATTTTATGCCGGTCAGGGAAGGTGGATTGGCTTGCGTTCTTTTGATTCCGGATTTGTTGACAGTCTGACAGCGATGCGCTTTTCACAAGACGAGCGAATAACCAATTTCGAAATGGAAACAGCGGCTATATATGCGTTTTGTGCGGCCTTGGGCCACGAGGCGGTGTCGCTCTTGGCCATATTGGCTAATCGTGTATCAGGTGAGTTTGTGGTTGATACCGCGGGGCCCGTTGAGCACCTGATAGAATTAGCGCTGGACAGATTAACACAGGGCTAATGAAAACTTGAGCGAAGGCTCCGCCCGGGCGGAAATGAGCCAAATACTTTTGGTCTCGTTCAAATCCTGACAATCCTGCTCATGAGTATCAGCGAAATCAATGCACTCATTACTTTGATAGACGACCCGGATGAATCGGTCTTTTCGCAAGTCCAATCAGAAATTAAATCGTACGGTGAAACCATCATACCCTACCTCGGACATTATCGCGACACACACCACTACGGGGAGCTGTTTAAGAATAGAATAGAAGATTTGATTAACGATATCCACGTGTCCGTTACCGAAGCGGAGCTGACCGAGTGGATGAAAACCGAAGAACGAGACCTTCTGGAAGGGCTGCTGATTGTCAATCGATATCAGTATCCCACACTGGATGCCCGTGAAATAAAAAAAGAGGTTTGGCGCATTAGAAAGGATATTTGGTTGGAGCTCAATGATAACCTGACCGCATTGGAAATCATCAATGTATTCAACCACATACTGTACAAGGAGTATGGATTTGCCGGAAACAGACAGAATTACACCGCACCCCAGAACTCATTCCTCTCTGACTTGCTTCACACTAAAAAGGGCAATCCATTAGCCCTTTCAATGGTTTACCAGATTCTGGCCAACAGTTTGGATGTTCCGCTATACGGGGTCAATTTGCCCAACCATTTCATCCTGGCTTATGTTGACGATAGCGCACTTTTGCTTTCTGATGAGGAGAGCAATGGAACAGGTGTTTTGTTTTACGTTAATCCCTTCAGCGAGGGGGCGGTGATTCACAAAAACGAAATTGACGATTTTATTAGTCACCTCAATTTGCCCCAAAAGGCAGCTTACTATAGCCCTTGCTCCAACATTGACATGTTGTGCAGAATGATGAACAACTTGATTTTTTCATTTACTCAATTGAATGAGGGTCGAAAAGCAGAGGACATCAAAAGGCTCTTGACTGTCCTGTCTGCCCAATGAAAGCGATTGTGCATATTGACCTTTCATAATTTTGTAAAAATTAAAAGCTTATGTGGCGAGAAGCAGACAATAAGTTGATCAGAGAGTTCCGGTTTTCGAACTTTCAAGAGGCCTTCACTTTTATGACGCGTGTTGCATTCATTGCCGAACGATTGAATCATCGTCCGTCTTGGTACAACTCGGGCAATTATGTCCGCATTGAACTTTTCACCTACGAAAGTGGAAACACTATCACGGACAACGACCGCAATTTTGCCGAAGCCGTGAATGAGATTTTGAAGTGAGTGGGCTTAACGCGAGGTGAGGTAGATTTTGGCCTTGCCCACCTTGAGTTCGGTCTCGATAAAAACAGGTGTAAAGTACTCATCATCTGTCACATAGACCGTCATGTTTTCTCCTTTCTTGAACACAGTTCCTTCAAGTAATGAGGGTTTAAAAACCACACAGCGTGTGTTTTTTTTTGTGTCCGGATGTTCCCAAAGTTCGATTCCCTTATAGCGCAGAGTGGTGTGGTGCACAGCCCCGTCCAGATAAAGCTCCAATGGGAGCACGGTGCCGGGTTTGTGTTTTTTGAAATCAATGGTACGGCAATAGTAAATGGCCGAAATGACATCAAATGAACACTCACCCACTGATAGTTTCGTTTCAGTGGAGCGGCCCTTTTCATCGCGCTTCACCATTCTGACGGTCTCTTGATTGCGATAGTAATGCTCGTCATATCGATGAGAACCCTCTATGCCAACTCGCGAAAAGTATTTGGGATTAAGAGCATAATCTGTTACTGAGGTGTAGGCCGAGCGCACCTTGTAGAACCAATCCCAATTTTTGAATGAACTGCCATGGCCTCGGAATCGCATGTGTTTTTTGCCCTGAAACAGCGTGTCCGATACGTTGAACTCCACCCAGCCCGCCCGCGCCCATATGAATCCCCAATTGTATTTGAGCTCATAACGTAGTGTTTCGCCTTTGCGAAAAGGGTATATGTTCGGTTCAACACAATTCTTTTGTGCGGTTATTGCCATGGCCAACAGACCGAAGATTGAAAGTATGAAAAGCTTTTTCATGACAACAAAAAAGGCCTCCCGAAGGAAGCCTTTTTGATTGAAAAATTCAAAGATTATTTGCGCAAAGTTTCGCCTCCACCGGGACGTGGCATGGGTTCTACATCAGCCACAATGGTCAAAGTCGTGTTCTCGGGCGATGTGTTGGCCACTACAGTCACGGTTTTGCGTTGCTTGTTAACTTTGGCTTGCGAGTTGAATTTTACTTTCATCTCTCCGGTTTTTCCGGGTGCCAATGGCTCTTTTGGATACTCGGGAACGGTGCAACCGCACGAACCTTTCGCTGACTCGATGATCAGGGGCTCTTTGCCGGTGTTGGTGAACTTGAAAACGTGCTCAACGACATCGCCTTCTTTGATATTGCCGAAGTCGTGTTCATATGTGTCAAAAGTCATTGTTGTGAGAGGGCCTGCTGCACGCTGGCTGCTCTTCTGCTCGCCATTCAGGTCCAAATTGTTGACTGCCGTTACTTCTGATTGGGTCGAAGTGGACGCTTCGGCTCCGTCTGCGATCTTTTTATTGCCGCTGTCTTGGCTGCAAGAGGTGAATCCCATCAAAGCGATGGTTAGGATAAACGAAGATGAAACTAGAGTTTTCATGGGTTTAAAAAATTTGTGCAAAGGTAAATGATTGATTATTTTATTGAATATGCGAGTTTGATTTTCTCAAAAGTGCCATCTTCAAATAGTTCGATGGCGCGCTTGAAGGCCGGGTTGAGGTCGTTGATGATTTGGTAAAACACTTTATAATCAAAGAGATTTCGACCAATCATGGCTTTGATGCGAGTTTTCATAGCTGCTTCTGAGCGCAGATATTCTTCTTCGTTGTACTCCACACCCTCTTTGGTGCAGTGATCCTTAAACTTGGTCATAAAAGACTCATCAATATTGTATTTGGCGATGAAGTCATTACCTGACTTGTACGTTTTCAAGAGTTTGGTTCGGTTTTCATCCACATAGGTCAACACAAAGTTATTGTCCAGTCCTTTGCGAATGATTTGACTGAAATAGAGCGTGTTGTCCGAAGTATCCAGGGGAACAAAGATGTCGGGCATAATACCCCCGCCCCCGTAGACCGTGCGGCCTGTCATTTTGGTGGCGAACTTCAACGAATCAGGGAATTGGAGACTGTCCATCGAGAAAAACTCTCCGCTTTCAAATCGCTTCATACGGTCTTCACGATAGGCTTCAACTCCGTCTTCATAGGGTTTCTGGATGCATCTGCCGGTGGGTGTGTAGTACTTCTGTACTGTCAAGCGCACTGCAGAACCATCAGGCAGAGGAACGGGCCGTTGTACAAGGCCTTTTCCAAACGACCTGCGGCCGACAATCATACCTCTGTCCCAATCTTGGATGGCTCCTGACACAATCTCGCTGGCCGAGGCACTGCCCTCGTCAATCAACACGATAAGTTTTCCTGTCTCAAACAGTCCTCTTTTAGCTGAATAGGTGTCTTCACGTGGAAAATTGCGCCCTTCTGTATAAACCAGCAATTTGCGGTCGGAAATGAACTCATCCGCCATATCAATCGCGGTGTAAAGCAGTCCGCCCCCGTTGCCTTGCAGGTCCAAAATCAAGTTGGTCATACCGGCTGATTGCAGTTCTTTTAGGGCTGCTTGCAGTTCATCCATGGTGGTCTTAGCAAATCGGTTCACTTTCACATAGCCCACATGGTCATTGACCATGAAATGTGCATCTACGCTGAAAATCGGGATTTTATCGCGGATGATGTGAAAATCGATGAGGTTTTTCTCGCCTTTGCGCAGCATGCTCACCAGCACTTTAGTCCCTTTTGGGCCTTTCAGTTTTTTCATCACATCATTGTTCTTGATGCCAATACCTGCCACGTTTTCACCGTCTACTTTCATGATTTTGTCCCCTGCCTTGATGCCCAACTTTTCTGATGGCCCACCGGGAATTACTCCCACCACATAAATGGTGTCTTTCAAGATATTGAACTGTATACCAATGCCTTCAAAATTTCCCGTCAGGGGTTCATTTACTTCGGCCAGTTCTTCTGCGGGGATATAGTTACTGTGTGGATCCAATTCTTCCAGCAGTTTCACGATTGCTTTTTCTACCAATTCCTCGGAATTCACCGAGTCCACGTACATGTGCTCGATGTAGTAAATCAAAGTGTTGACTTTCTCCGTGGTTTTTTTGAGATCGGATTTCTGGGCCCAAGCCACACCTGCCAATGGCAGACAGGCTATCAATAGCATTAATTTCTTCATCTTCGAAATTTGTCCGAAAGGTAAAATGAGCCCCGGGCGCGGGTAGTAAAAATTTGGTTAAAGGTTGAGTCGCGGTCAGGGATTGCCCATGATTTTTAAACGATAGAGGGCATAGTTGCCATATTGGTCCATGATGGCCAGTGTGTGGTCTCCGGGTTTGGCGGTCAATTGTAACTCGTGCAAATGTGTTGTGGTTCCCAGAAATTGTTCGTCCAGATGCCAATGAAGAGGCTCCTGACGTCCCAGTTGATGGGATGCTGTAAAAACCAATCGTCCCGGGCTGCCGTCCAACTCTTTCGGAATAAAAAGTCCTCCCAGATTTACAGGTGATATCAATTGTATCATTTCTTCACCATCGTCTGCGCACGATGCCGACCAAGGAGGCAGTGGTTTGTATTCGGGGTGCCGATTGCGGTAGTACCATTGGCGGTCGGGAGTCAGCACGAACCAAGGATGGGCGGTCATATGGCCATCAGGGGCGCATTGTTGGTTGACGCGTTGGCCTTTATCGTTTAGAAATACTACACGGTGATAGGGACAAACCGAAGTGACATCCCGCCCGTTGGGCACCCATACCGAATCCCTTTCAAGGCACTGATCTGTGGGCAGGTGACCGCTTTGTTTGCATACTTCTATTTTTTCCATGTGGTCAAGCGGTGGCAACAACCAAGGAGAAGCAGGCACCAGATTAAACAGGTCAAAGAGCACCGGGGCGGCTGCACCCACTCCGGTCAGATTGTCACGACCAACCCCATTGGCATTCCCCAACCAAACACCCATGGTGTAACGTCCATCGCAGCCGATAGCCCATCCATCGCGATTTCCTTGACTTGTGCCCGTTTTCCAAGCGATGTCGGAAGTGGTCTCGAAATGCTGCCATCCGATACTTTCATCGGGTCGCACGAGACCTTTCATCATTTCAAGCACAGCGTATGTGGCGCCCGGGCCAAAGGGGAGTTTGATTTTTTCTTTCTCTTGAAAATTGGTCAGCAGCCTTGCACGACCGAGTGTGTCTGAATAGAGTTGGTTTTCCTGATAGATCCACAGGCTTCGGGCCATAGCGGCATAAGCAGTGGTGAGATCAAAAAGACTGCTTTCAGCACCGCCAACCACAACAGTGAGTCCATAATGGCCCGATGGTTTGTTGATATCCCGCAGGCCGAGCTTTTGCAGTGCCGGTATAAACCGCACTTCGTTGTATTCACGCAGCAATTTGACGGCCGTCACATTCAGCGACCGCGTGAGTGCTTCGTTGGCAGGAACTGCTCCGTCATATTTCTCATTGTGGTTTTTGGGCGAAAAACCTCCGATGCTAAAAGGCACATCGGCCAGCAGTTGGGTGGGCAATATCAGTCCTTCATCCAGGGCCAACGCATAAAGAAAAGGTTTGAGCAAACTCCCCGAACTACGAGGTGCACGCGCACAATCCACCTGGTTGGCGTGTCGGTTTTGAACATCATGAATATTGCCTCCATATGCCACCACTCGGTTTTGGCGATGGTCAATGATGATGCACGCCATATTTTGGATGAAGGAAGCGCTCAGCAAGGCGTGGTGGCGGTTCATCACTTCAGTCAATCTGCGCTGCATTTCCGGGTTGATTGTGGTTTCGAAAAAGTGGCCGTTGCCATGCCGCTGCATCATCGAATTGAGTAACGGGGCCGATTCAGTGGGCATTGGGTAGGGCCGCCCCGGCAGATCTTCCATTTTGGCCAGTTCGCAGTCTTCAGGGCTGATGTGGCCCAGTACGCTCAGATTGTCCAGCAATCTATCGCGTTTGGCGCGCAACCGTTCTTGGTTTTTACCCGGGTAGATGAGCGATGGCGCATTGGGCAGCACCACCAATGTGGCTGTTTGAGCCCATGACAGCGCATGGGGAGGCAAACTGAAATAGCGCCAAGAAGCTGCTTCCAATCCGACCACATTGCCCCCAAAAGGTGCGTGTGCCGCCCATGCTTCCATGATTTGGTCTTTGCTGAGCGCCAATTCCAGCCGCGTGGCCCTGATCATCTCGGTGAGTTTTTCCCAATAACTCCTGCGTGGGTTGCCACGGGCCATGCGAACTACTTGCATGGTAAGGGTGCTTCCTCCTCTGACTACTTCTCCTCTTTTTATGTTTTGTCTCAACGCCCGCATGATGCTGCTCACACTCACCCCCCAATGGTCATAGAAATGACGATCTTCGAAGGTGATTAAGGCCGTTTTGAATCGTTCCGGAAGGCTGTCGCTCTGCGGAAAACGCCAGTGCTCATCGGGTGCCAAGCGCGCGGCCAACAGGCTTCCGTCTTCGGCTTTCAGCACCGTACTGTAACCGGGTTTGAATAGTGGCCGCGGCAGGCACCCGGCATACCAATTGCCAAATGCCACGGCCAAAATTCCTGCTGTGACAAGGTAAAGTTTCCTCTTGCGCGTCTGCTTTTTCATGCCCGGTTGGGTCATTAGCTCACTCAAACGCTGTTGTCGGGCAGTTTCTTGTTCAGGCACCCGGATTTATTTTGGGTGTGCGAAATATCTGTTTCGCATTGAGCCCGATGGTCTCGGCCAATTGGTCCGTAGGCAGGTCGTCTGTGTCTTTTCCAAATGGGTCTTCGATGGTCTCGGCTATCAGTTCCAGGCTGGCCAGGGTGTAAAAAGTAAACACCGTGATGAGGATGGACCAGTAGCCAAACTGGCCCACAAAGGCAAACGGCATGGTGATGATGTAGATGAAGATAAATTTCTTGATGAAAATATTGTAAGTGTATGGGATAGGTGTGTTCTTGATGCGCTCGCAGGCCCCGCATATATCGGTGAATTGGTTGAGGTCGTTCAGCATGGCCAAGTGGGTAGCATCGCTTACCCCGTTTCGTACGCGGGCCGTTTCCATGGTACTCATCATTACCGCAGCCATATGGTTGGGCACATGGCTGCCTTCAGGAGCTTGCATGGAAGGCGGAATGGATGCATTCAATTCTTCGGTAGAGACCTTGCGCAGATGATTGCGCAAGACGTCTGCATAGCACCGCACAAATTCCTCTCCACGCATCCGCTCGTCTGATGGGGGCATATAAGTGCGGATTTTGAGGGCAAAATTGCGGCTAACGTTCACAAGTGCGCCCCACTGCTTGCGGCCTTCCCACCACCGATCATAGGCCGTGTTGGTCCTGAAGACCAGCAAGAGCGATATCACAAACCCCAACAACGAGTGCATTACAGGCGAGGCTTTGGGTTCTATACCCAACAGGCTTATCTCGGCCCATACCACTACGCCCGTATAGATGCCGATGCTCAGCATCACCCAAAACAGTACACGAAAAGTGTCTGATTTGTGAAACTTGAAAATCAACCCGAACCAGTCTTTAGTGTTGTATTGAATCATGACCTATTTGAACGTTAATTGCCAAAGCTATGTACTCGGCATGGTGATGGCTATATTGCGGACTGAAAAAAACAATTTCAAGCCACAACCATGAAAAAAATCTTCCTATCCCTAATGCTTGTTCCTGTTTTTGGCCTCAGTGCTCAATCAGATGACACCGTTCACCAATTTGTGGACATCATGCCCGTCTTGGCTTCTTGCGCTTCCAAAGCTTCTGACTCTGAAGCCCAACGCTGCAGCCAACTGGCTATCATCGAGCACCTGCGTCAAAATATGAAACTAACCAAAGCCGAAGTCGAAAATGGAGTGCAAGGCACCGTGCTTGTATCCTTTGTAGTGTCAAAAGATGGTCGCGCCACCCAACCCAACATTGAACGTGGCATCAGCCCCGATTTGGACCAAAGCGTCAAAGATGCTGTACTGACGTTGCCTGCTTTTGAAGCCGGGCGCCTTCATGCCCAACCCGTCAACACGCGCTTATCAGTGCCTATGAAGGTATCTCTAAATCAATAAACTGAAGGCTCGTTGAACCCACGCTGAATTGGCAGTAGGAAAATCGGAGTGCAGCGAGTTGCCTTGGAAATAGTCCGGCAGTCCCGATGTGTGAGAAAGCAAGTGCTT